>Ga0315291_10007408_pt1 | contig 13563 bp, 9 predicted proteins | sample YL17G12_20_MG_FD_203070 | JGI IMG/M metagenome (GOLD analysis project Ga0315291, IMG submission 203070) | Sediment microbial communities from Yellowstone Lake, YNP, Wyoming, USA - YL17G12_20 | ecosystem: Environmental > Aquatic > Freshwater > Lake > Sediment | place: USA: Wyoming | collected...
CGCCATCCTGACGGCTGCCTTCAAGACCCTTTTGATGTCCTTGTTGTTGGATTTCGCTTCGCAAAGCGCGTCAATCTCGCCTAGGAACCCCGGGATACGATCGCCTGTCTCGCACTGTATCTCGTTCCACAGCCTGTACGGTGTCGTTACTGACTTCTGGGCGTCCTCCAGGAACTGCGGAACCGACTCCAGTCTCGACGTAATCGATTGCAGCCTTTGCTCAAGCGTTGGGTGACTCCTGGTGAACAGGAAGAAGAGCGCATCTCCGATTTCCTTGGCCGCCATCGATGCCTTCTCGAACATCCGAAGCTCGGTCAGCTCAAAGGTTCTCAACTTCAGGAAGTGCAATCCGAGATCTCGGTCGATCAGTTCGTCACCCGAAAGGGATTCCTCGTCGATGCTCTCGAGTTCATTGACGATGTCATTCATTCGCTCGAGCTGATGTCGGATCGATCGAGCTGACCAATCGGGCAGACGATCATCGTACTTATGCCATCCGAGCTGAGTCGCATAGGAAGGTTCCCAGCTCAGGACCTCATCTAGGATTGCCTCTGAGGCGCGACGGAATGAAGAGGTTTCCATGGGGATGCCGACGCGGAATGCGCGCAGGGCGATTTATAGTTATATCTGCGCCATTCCATGGGAAATGCTGGCTGACGCCTTAACACCGCGAAAAACCTATCGCAAAGGCTTATACCCATACTGAATCATCACATCCACCCAGATGTCTAGCTCCTCCAAGCCTGCAGTGACCGTCACGCTGAGGCGTGACCTGGGCCTTCTTGATGTCACGATGATTGGCGTGGGTGCCATGATCGGGACGAGCATATTCGTCCTGATAGGCATCTCGACATCGGAGATCGGCGCGGGCGTCATGATAGTGTTCGCGCTGAACGGCGTCCTTACGATATTCACCGCGGCGACCTACGCGGAGCTAGGGTCATCGTTTCCCGAAGCTGGCGGAGGGTACCTCTGGGCGAAGAAAGCCTTGCGGCATCCGGCTGGCTTCATGTCTGGATGGATGTCCTGGTTCGGGCACACGGTCGCCTGCAGCTACTACGCTCTCGGGTTCGGGTTCGCGTTGGGAGCGATGGTGAACTACTTCGAGATCGACGTTCTCGGGCTTTCTCCTGATCTCTTGGTGAAGCTGTTCGCAGTGGTCGCCATCGCGTTCTTCGTGGGTGTGAACTACGTCGGGGTGGGAGCCACTGGAAGAGCAGGCACCTCAGTCACTGTGATTCAGATACTCATAATCGCCTTCTTCGTCACTTTCGCAGTCATCTACGCGCTGGACAGTCGCGGCATTCACATGTTCGACAACTTCACTCCGATACTCCCGGAACACAAGGACTATCGGGACGTCTTCATGGTTATGGGCTTCACGTTTATCGCGTTCGAAGGATACGAGATAATCGTCCAGTGTGGCGAGGAGGTCAAGGACCCGAAGAAGAACATCCCGAAGGCGATCTTCATCGCGGTCGCGTTCGCGGCGGTCCTGTATCTCAGCGTCGCCTTCGCGTGTCTCGCTAACAAGGATGTGCCCTGGATAAGCGGACGTGGACTCAGCGGCGAGAACGCGGTGATCGATGTCGGGGCCGACATCATACCTTTGGTGGGTGCCCCTCTGATGATCTTCGGCGGCGCTCTCTCGGCAATGGCCGCTCTCAACGCCACGGTGTTCTCGTCGTCGAGGGTCAGCTTCGCGATGGGCAGAGACGGCTCCCTGCCCAAGACATTCGGGGTCCTCCATACGGCGAGGAGGATCCCGCATAACGCGATCGCGATCACGGGCGGGATCATGCTCTTCATGGCCGTTTTGTTCCCGCTTGAGACCGTCGTGGCCTCGACCTCCATCATGTTCTTGCTGTTGTTCTCGTTGGCCAACATCGCGTGCATAAGGCTAAGGCACAGGCTCACCGAGATAGACATCGGTTTCAAGACTCCCCTGTTCCCATTGTTCCCGGTCTTAGGAGCCGTCTTTTCTCTAGGGACAGCTGTCTATCTCTGGTTCTTCATACCAGAGGGTTGGTACATTGCCATCGTGTGGCTGGCAATCGGCCTCGCGGCGTCCGTAGTTGCCAGGCCAACAGAGGTCGGGGAATCGATCACTCAGCAACGCAGAGTGCCTCAGAAGCCGCTGACGAAGGCGGAAATCGAGAGGTACAGGGTGTTCCTTGCGCTCGGAGACCTGGGCGACCTCCGGCTGGTCGAGGCGGCGGGGATTTTCGCTCGTTACTTCAAGGGCGACCTGACGGTCAACAACATCGTGGAAGTGTCCAGGACAATACCCCTGGAGGCCATCAGCAAGGACTATGTCGACGAGGTCTCTGCGGGCCTCAACAAGGCCATAAAGGTGACGCCGACGACTGTGAATGTCAGGCCGCTCGTATCCGTCTCATACGACGTTGCTGGACAGATACTTGACCAGACCAGGCACGACGCCGCCAATTTGCTGGTCCTCGGCTGGAAGGGCACGAGACGGCGGGGTGGCACGATACTGGGAAGGGACCTGGACCGCGTGGTGCGCGGCGCCCCCTGCGATGTCGCAATCATGAAGACCAAGAGGCTCAACAAGAACATCGAGAAGATCCTTCTGGTGGTCGGCGGGTATTTCGAGACGAGGAAGGCTCTCCTGCTTGCGCTGCCCATGGCAAGGGAGTACGGCGCGAGCATCGAGATATTGGCGGTCATAACGGACGACAGCCAGGTCGAGCTCATGCGCGGCAACGCTGAGCGCTTGAGCAAAATGAGCGATAGAGTGAAGGTCCCGAACGAGGTGAAGTACGTTCGCTCCATGTCCTTCGTGAACGTGGTCCTTTCGCACGCGCAGAACTGCGACCTGCTCGTGATGGGGGCGAGCCCGCAATCAACGCTTGAAAGGACGATGTTCGGCGCGGTCTACGATAGGATAATCAGGTCCGTGGATGTGCCCGTGCTCGTACTGAAGACTGCTAGAGCGGGGAAGGGGCGACAGGAGCCGTATCCGACGCCAAGATCCCCTATACCTGGTCTGGACTAGGCCCCCAGCCCGCCGAACAGCTCGTCAATGGCTCTTCTTGCGGTCCTGGTCATTTCTAAGGACTTCGTCTCCTCTCTCGTGAACCATCGCAATTCCGCGACTTCAACATTAGGCTTGAGCTCTCCGCTTACAGGCTTGGCGAGGAACTCAACGAGCACGTAATGGTACTTGATCTTGCCAGATTCCTCCTTCTCTATCATGTCGAAGACATTGATGAGCTCCAGCACTTGGACCCTGAGCCCTGTCTCCTCCTCGGCTTCTCGAGCACAGGCCTCCGAGAGCTTCTCTCCGAGCTCCACCAATCCTCCGGGAACGCTCCATTTGCCAGCACCAGGGTCGAAGGCTCTCTTCACGAGGAGGATTTTGCCGTTCTCTATCACGACCGCCCCGACCCCGATCAATGGACGGTCTGGATACTCTCTTCGCGGTCCTTGGTTGCCTCGCGGTTCTGTCATTCTATGACCTTCCTCTTCTTGATGATGTACAGCAAGATGACTATTGCGATTGCCACGATCGTTGTGGCTGAGACGATGAGAACGCCCGCGTTGCTCGTCCTCCCTTCGTGCGGGCTTTGAAGCTCGAGGAAGCCACCGAGAAGAGCCTTCGTGATGACGCCCATCTGCTCCTCCGAAAGACGAGATGCCGTGTCGTTCTCCGTGTGGTAGTACGGATTAACGGGCCAGCCGTCCACGAGCTCCTCGATTACGAGCATGCTCGGATAGCCGGCCAGCCAAAAAGGATAGTGGTCGCTGAACCCGACAGACGTCCCGGATACGTATGTCAGGGACAGGTTCAGGCCGTATGCGTAGACCGCTCTCTGCAGCGACAGCGACATCGTGTTCGCGTTTGTGTCCCTGAAGACGAACGCCCTGTTCTGTTCGGAGGTACGATATCCAATCATGTCCATGATCACTGTGTCGGCGTAGAGGACTCCGTTCGTGAGCTCTTCCTGAACGAACGCCACGCTCCCATTCAGCCCAGACTCCTCGGCGCCAAAGGCGACGAACTTGATCGTGCTGTTGAACTTCTTGTCATGAAGTACGGTGGCGAGTTCTATCGTAGCTGCCACTCCGGATGCGTCGTCGTCAGCTCCGGGGGCGGAAGTGGGGTCCCCTTCTTCGTAGTCGAGCAGGGCCAAGGTGAAGCTATCATAGTGTGCGCCAAACAGATACTGGGGTGCAGCTGGGTCCGTGCCATTCATGACTGCAATGACGTTGCGTTGAGGGAAACCGTTCGCCTCGAAGTCCTGGTACCTTACCCAAAGCCCGAGATCGGCGAACCTGTCGTGAACATAGGTGCTCGCGTTCCACATCGAGCCCAAGAAGAACGCCCTGGAACCGAAGTCCTGGAGTTCGGTCACCGTCGACATTATCCTGTTCCCGTCCACGCCGTTGACCATGCTCAGATATTGGTCGCTGGTTCCAGAAGCCACAGGCCAATTCGACGGACCCATGACGAGAATCATACTCGTCGAGATGAAAATGGCGAAAAGAGAGTAGCGCAAGTGTCCCCGCGATTCACCTGATGGATGAGATGTTGATGACATGCCCGCCCTCGGATTGGCGATGAGCATTATAAAGAGCTTAGGCCATACTTTTTCATGGACATCAGCAAACGCTTTGAGTCGGTCTCTGGGCAGCTCGGGGCGGGTCATGCTGTTGCCAGTTTCTACCCGTACTCCGAGCTGAAGCACACTTGGAGGAGGGAGGGCGACAGAGTTGCGTTCAAGATCAGCGATTACCTGAAGAATTCTCCCGAAGATGTCCTGGAATCCATGGCCTGGTACCTAGTGTGCAGGGCGTTCCGACGGAAATGTCCGGTGGGGCGCTCCGAGCGCTACCTGGTCTACTCGCGGTCGAGCGAGCTCTGGAGCAACGTGAAGAGTATCTACCTTGCCCGTTCGAAGAACCTCATCTTGGAAGCGAAAGGGGAGCATAGGGATCTCTCCACTGTATTCGACTATGTCAACTCGAACTACTTCAGGGGCAAGATCCGCAATCCGATACTAGCCTGGGTCGCCGAGTCTCCTTCTCAGAGACTCGGAATCTACTTCGCTCCTCTCAACCTCCTGGCTGTGAACACGGCATTCGACTCGGAGCGCGTGCCTAGATACGCTCTTGAGTTCGTCGTGTACCATGAGTTGCTACATCATCTGGACGCGACGGATGGAAGGCCGAGGAGACGGGTGCACCATACAAAGAGCTTCAAGGAAGAGGAGCGATTGTTCTCGTCATACGCCGACGCCGAGAGATGGCTCAGGCGCGTCGCAGCCGTTGGCCGCGACAGAAGAAGATAGGCAAGTGTCCCCCGGGCGTAACAGCGCGGTTCACAGCATGCGAACGCACTCTCGCCGCTCTGACCCTCCCGGGGGTTGTGTTGCGCGTCGTGTTGTCCCCTACACACACCCCGGCCTCTCGCCGGAAGTTCATAGAGGGACCCATTGATCGACGCACTGTCGCCTGGTGTCGGAACACTGCTTCATGTATTTCGGCAGCATATTCTTCCAGGCGGATACTCCTAGGAGCCAGCTGATATATCTCCTTTTCCGCTGCGTCGCCAGCCTCCTGGCTGTAATCAATCACTTTTTATAGCCACACACCATCTGAAAACATGATGGCCGCAATGATCGGCTGTTCTGGCTGGTCGTACGACGATTGGGTGGGAAAGTTCTACCCAGCCGACCTTGCGAAGAAGAAGGGGGAGTGGCTGTCTTATTACTCCAGGTTCTTCTCGACGGTCGAGATCAACTCTACCTTCTACAGGGTCCCGAACGAGTTCATGGTTCGCTCGTGGATTGACCGTGGCAGGCAGAGGCAGGGGTTCGAGTTCTCAGTCAAACTCCCGCAACTTGTGACGCACGAGTCAATCCTGAAAGATGATGCGGAGAAGGCTGCGGCCCAGGCTTCCAGCTTCGAGGCCATATGCGTCAGGCCTCTTGCGGACGCAGGTCTCCTGGGAGGTGTGCTGATCCAGCTGACGCCGTATTTCAAGCTCGAGGGCAAGGCCAGCCTCGGAAAGCTCAGGGCGTTGTTCCAGATACTCGGCACGGACAGCTATGACTACGCCGTTGAGTTCAGACATCGCAGTTGGCTCAACGAGCGTGGGAACGAACTAACAGCCGATGTGCTCGAGACCCTCCAGGAGTTCAAGGTGGCCAACGCGATCGTCGACGGCCCGGGCTTTCCGATCACCCGGTCGCTCACGGCCAAGCACGCATACGTGAGGTTCCACGGCCGGAACTATGACATCTGGTTCAGGGACGAGCCGGAGGATGACTACCGGCTGAACAGGTACGACTACCTCTACGCGCACCAGGAGCTCGAGCCCTGGGTCCCGAGGCTCACCGAGATCGTGTCGAACAGCGACAGGGCCAGGATCTACTTCAACAACCACGGCAACGCGAAGGCCGTGAAGAACGCCTTCCAGATGATGGACCTCCTGGGAGTCCAGCACCACGAGAAGGACATAGACATCCAGGACCAGATGAGGCTGGGGACATTCTAGCTCTCGAGCGCCGCCGTGCTCGTCCCGTCCTCCAGTTCCTCGACCTTGACGACGTAATTCATGGCATCCTTCACTTCCTCGATGTGCGTTATAAGGAAGATCTGTCTGAACTGGGCGGATAGCCTCGACAGCGCGGCCATGACGCTCCGCTTCCTGTTCGGGTCCTGAGAGCCAAATATCTCGTCCAAGATGAGTATGTTGACTGGGCTTGCGCCTGTCCTGTCGGCGATGATGCTAGATATCGCCAGCCTTAGGCTGAGGTTGGCCAGGTCCGCTTCTCCACCGGAGAACCTGGAGACGGCGTGCATCGTGCCCTGGTCGTCTATCTGCATCTCGTAGTTGTCATCGAGCTCCGCCCTCGAGTACCTGCCCTCGGTCATGATCTCCAGGCCTTTCGAGGTGAGCTCCGAGAGAGCTGGCTTGACTCTTCCTATGAGGTCGTCCCTGAAGTTGAGGACCACGTCCTCGAGCAACGAGAGGTCGTCCGCGGCCCTCCTGTCCCCCTCGATGGTCTTCTTCACGCGCGCGATTTCCGCCAGGTCGCTTGCGGTCCTCTCCAGCTCAGACTGCGCCTTCTCCTTGGCCGAGCCGGCCTTCCGCGCACCGTCCTTGGCGCTAGCAAGAGCCGCTGTTTTTTCATCAAGTTCCTTTATCACTGAATCGTAGAGGCCTTTCTTTGGTTCAAGTAGCGACACGATATCCTTGAGTGTCCTCTCTTCCGTTTCCACACGCGAGATCGAATCCTTGATCGACGCATGCTCGCGGATGTTGTGCTCCATCTGCTCCTTGACACCCTTCATCTTGGTGTGCTCATCATGCGCGAGCTTCAACCTCTCATGCTCTATCTTGGCCTTCCTGTATTCGTCCTCAGAGAAGCTCACCTCGCCTAGCTCGGCCAGTGCCTTCTTCCTCTGGGCCAGCTTGCCTCGCAGCTTCTCCAGTTCCGTCCCCTTGACCTTCAGCGACGCCTCCATCTGCTTCAGCTTGCTGAGATCCTGGTCCAGCTTGGCACGTTTCTTCCTGAGCGCATCGTCCTTCTTCGCGATGGCCTGCAGCTCTGCCTCCAGCCTCGAAAGCTCGGCGGACGCTTCCCTTGATTCCTTCTCAGCGAGCTCGCTGCTCTCGCGGAGCTTGACCATCAGCAGTTCGAAGGCCTCGTCAAGTCTCCTTTCGCAGGTCGGGCAGACGCCCTCCTTCCCAGCCGTCTTGATCTCCTCGAGCTTCTTCCCGTCCTTGTCAGCGGCAGCCTTTCTTTCGGCGATCCTTGTCTTGACTCCGCCCATGCTGGAGGATATCTCGGACCTCGACGTCTCACATTCGGCTTTCGCCTTCTCGACCTCGGCAATCTGGTCGCTGACCTCCTCGGGCTTGCCTGCGCCCACCCTTAGCTTCTCCAGCTCCTGCTCACGCTGCCCGACATCCTCCGTGTCCGTGTCCATCTCCCGCTTGATGCTCTTCGCTCTCTCGAACCTGTCCTTCTCCTTCTCCAGCAGCTCTTTCTTATCTGAGACGACCTTCCACTCCGCCTCTGACCTCTCGAGGTCCGGCATGCGCTTCAGCTGGACCTCGGCGTTCGAGATCTTGACAATGACGCTCTTCTCCCTGTCCTTCAGCTCCTTGATGGAGGACTGCTTCGCTTTGAGGTCGCTGGAGGACGAGTTGTAAGCGTCGACATCCTTCTTCAGCTCGTCCCGTCGCCTCTTCGCTTCATCAGCAGCGCGCGCGGCCAACTCCTCCTTTCGCTCTGCTTCTTGGAGGCTCTTGGCACACAGCTCGGCCTGCCGATCCAGCTCTGGAAGCTTCTCGGCAAATACCTTCTCCTTCTCGCGACCGTCCTCCGTGAGCAGCATCCGCTCGGACCCTTCTATCCTGGACTGGGTATCTCTTTTGTCTGCACGGACGTCAGTCAGCACGGTATCGATGCCGTCAATCCTGAGCATCCGAAGCACGACCTTCTTCCGTTCCCCGGCCGCCACGTTCTGGAGCGCGTTCAGCTCCTTCTGTCTCGCGAACACGGAAGTGAAGAACGACTTGTGGTCCATGCCTATGAGCTTCTCGACAACCTTCCTCACGGGCTTGTCTCCGTCGGCCAGAACCTTGCCCTTGGATCTGAGTTCCGCCTTCATGGAGAGGCTTCTGCCGCCCATCTCCCGCTCAATCCTGTACTCAGCCCCGCCGAGCTCGAACTCCAGCACGGCAGAGCAGTTGTCATGCGGTCCAGCACCTGCTCTGCGGACGCTCTCCCTTGAGGTCCTCACGACCTCTTCGACATTGCCGAAGAGCGCCCACGCGATGCTCTCAATGATCGTGGTTTTCCCGACGCCGTTGAGCCCGAGTATGCCGACGATCCCATCCGGGAACTGCAGCTTCAGCTCCTTGAATCTCCTGTAGTTCCTGAGCTCAAGGTACGAGATCCTCACGACTCCTCCTCCTTCGTGAGGTAGGGCATTCCGAGGTCCACCAGCCTCTTCTTCTTCTCGTCCGGCATCTCTAGCTTGGCCACATACTTCCTGAACTCGTCCGCGAGCAGGCCGATCTGGGTCTCTCCGGCCTCTCGCCTCCCCTCCGCGTCGAGCCTGTCTATCTTGATCTCAAAGTGAAGGGCGCTGCCTCCCAGACGCCTGATGGCCGATACATCGAGCGACTTGTAGGCGTCGGAGGCGACGTTCAATATTGCGAGGCGGACGATCTTGTCGTCTATCGAGCTCGAGCTCACGATGTCCTTCGCCTCGCGGAGGATCTCTGAGGAGGCGAGATTGGCTGCGTCCAGTGTCTTCAAGTCGACCATCTCGCGTATCTTCAGCTCGTGGAACTTCACGAAATGCTTCTCGAGATCGACCTCGACCATTCCCTTCTTCTGGGTCGATTCTCCGAATCCCAGCCTCTCCGTGGAGCCGGCGTAGTACACGTTCTTGGCAACCTCCGCGAACCGGTGGAAATGGCCGAGCGCGACATAGTCCCAGCCCCCTCTCACGGCGCTCAGCGGGATGGTCTGTTCATTAAACTCGTCCATCCTGTAAGTGTTCGAGTCGAGTATGCCTGCGTGAAGCACGAGCACGTTGAATCTGGCATCTTTCGAAGGGCTGACCTTTGACACGATGTCCACGAGAGACGGGCTGGACGAGTGCGGAACTGCGTGGACAGCCAAGTCGCCGACTGCGATTCTCTTAGCGCCTGGTTCGTGAACTGGATGAACGTTCTTGAGGTGCTCGAATATCCGGAAGATGTTGCCCGTCTCCCTCAATCTCGGCGTCGAGTGGTTCCCCGATATTAGGACGGTTTCGACCTCCGCCTCCGAGAGCCTCAAGAGCTGCCTCAACGCGAAGTCGATCGCCCTGTTCTGAGGCCTCACGGTGTCGAAGAGATCGCCCGAGTGAACGACGACGTCCGGCTTGAGCTCAAGGGCCTTGTCGATGGCCTGTTCAAACGCGCGGTAGATATCTGCCTCGCGCTGGTTGATCCCCTCTGCTGGATCGAGCTTGGAGTACGCGCCGAAGCCGAGATGGGTGTCGGATATGTGTACTAGCTTCATGGCCTGCCGCCCTCCATCGCTGTTATGATGTCCTCAATCTCCGCGAGGTCTCTGGAGGAGTCGCCGAACGGCGTGGTCTCCCGGCGTTCGAAGATTTCCGCGAGCTTCGTGTCCACGGTCTGGACCGATCGCCAGAGTATGACTATCGCAACAGCGATGACGGACAGCGTGACAATCATGAATACGATGTTCTCCTGAACGACTGAGCGGATGAGAGGAGATGCCACGACGAAGCCGACGAAGACATAGAAGCCCAGCAGAGACCATTTGAGAGCACGCGCTGTCGCATCGTAGCCCATTGATTCGGCCGACCTGGTCGCAAGCATAGCCTCGCTCGTGCCTATCTCGGTGAGCTTGACCGTCCTGCTCCATACCCCGATCAGAGATAGCGTGACTACGACGAGCGCACCCTCAAGTATGACGAGCCGCAGATACTCGGCATTCCCGCCGAGAAGGTAGGCGTAGTCCTCGGCCATCGGCATCGCGTACTCCGCGAAGGTGATTGCCAGCACCATGAAGACGATGTAAAGGAACATCCTAGAAATACTCGCCTTCATCTCGTCTGATATCCGGCTTGACGATTTCGATCGGCGCCGCAGGTTCCTGAAGACGAGGTTGAGATACGACGTGAGCATCAGGATCGATCTGGGAACTCTCATCTCCATCTTCCTGGTGGTCTTGTCCGTGTACTTCACGCTGTAGGGCACGACGAGCGCCGTGATCGTAGTCACTAGGACAATCGTTGGGTAGATGGTCTCTCTGATGTCCTTCGCTCCGATCGCTACCGCAGCGATCATCAACGAGAATTCGCCAATCGCAATCATGCTCATGCCAGCGCCAATCGAGTTCCTCGCACCGAACCCCGTGATGAAAGTCGATACGGTGCAGGATAACATCTTGGCCACGATGAACACCGCAGTGATCAGGAGCGCGGTCATGATGAAATCCATTTTCGTGAAGAGCGAAAGGTCGACGAGCATTCCCACAGTGATGAAGAAGATCGCCCCGAAGAGGTCTCTGATAGGCTCGACCCTTCTGACGACGTCTCCGATGTACTTCGACTCCGAGACTATCACGCCCATCACGAATGCACCGATCGCCTCCGAGAATCCTATCCAGCGAGCGAATACCGCCATCGAGAAGCACAGGCCGAGCGCTGTCAGGACCAGAAGCTCGTTCGAGCGCTGCCGCCCAACGTAGTCCACGATGCGCGGGACAACGGCGATCCCGATTATGATGGAGGCCGCGACGAACACCGACATGTTGAACATGAGGTCCCGCAGCTGGGCTGCGCTAATGCCTCCTGTCGACACAAGACCTGAGACGGCTGCCAGTATCAACACCGCCGCGAAATCCTCGACCACGAGAAGCCCGACTATGAGGCGCGCCCTCTCGTTGTCCAGGCCTCCGGTCTCCCTAAGCGATCTCGCGATGATCATAGTCGAGGCCACAGAGAGCATCGCGCCAAGGAGGGTCGCCTCCAGGGTCGACCAGCCTATGAACTTTCCCAGCTGGAAGCCGATCCCGATCATGAGTGCGATCTCGATCGCCGCTGCGGTTATCACTCCGATGCCGATCTTCCTGAGCTGTTTGAAGCTGAACTCAAGGCCTATGGAGAAGGTCAATAGGATGATGCCCAGGCTTGCGAGGAGGCTCACGATGTCGTTGACCTGGATGCCGATGTCCTCGGGATCGGTGATCTGGATTGATTTGACGAAATGCCCAGCGACCATGCCCGCGACCAGGTACCCGAGGATCAGCGGTTGCCTGAGCTTGTGAAACAGGACAACGATGACGGCAGCGATGGCTATGACACTCGCCATGCTCATGACGAAAGCGGTCTGCAGGTCGGTCATCTTGACTGCACCGTTGCCCAAGAGTACGGTCTTTCCCGGCTATCGCCTGGAATCTCTGGCCACGCATTATCTTCATCTTACTTAATCCTCGCTTTTCCGGGGGCTATCTGGTCTGCAGTGGAACACGAGGTGGTGCTTGCCCGTGAAAGATTCAAATGGGCGCATGTTCATCAACGAGATGGGATGCCAAGCACGAGGTTCAGATTCTCCGGGAACGCAAGTGACCAGCCGCCTCGCGTGAAGCTCTTCGGCCTGGGAAGCGCGGGATGTAACATGATAGAAGGCGTCCCGTTCCCGACGGTGGCGTTCTCCACATCTAGCGCGGACATCGCACGTTCGCATGCCGATCGCAAGATGCAGATCGGCCCCGAGAGGTTGGTTGGCGTGATCAGCACGCAGCATCACATACTCAAGCACCTGCCATCGATCGCTGGCCACGAGGTAGTCGATGTGCTCAACAACACGGACATGGCCTTCCTATTCTGCGGATTGGGAGGGTTGAGTGGCAGCCTCGGCGCGAGGCTTTTCAGCTCAGTGGCGGAAGCCAAGGGAATCGCGCACATCTTACTCGCAACGACACCCTTTTCGGCGGAGAGCATCCATAGGAGGGAGCTAGCATCCAAGACTCTGAAGGAACTCTTGGCCTCCTCGACCCTGTGCGTGGAGTTCGACAATGACAAGCTCTCCTCGCTCGCCCCGAATCTGCCCATCTCACGCGCGTTCACCCTGCTCAACGGAATAATGGTGCGCCCCGTGATGGACCTCACCTCTGTCATGTCCAGGATGGATATCGGCGTGCTGAAGCAAGCACTTGGCAACTCCAACCACGGCAGGTTTGGGCTCGGGCTCGGGCGCGGCGACGAGCGGGTCGAGCGTGCGGTTGACGAGGCTTTCAGTTCTCCTTGGTTCGACTATCCACTGCCCGAAGCAGAGGTAGCAGTTGCGGTCTACTCCTCATCCGACCCGTGGGACAAAGAGTTCGATAGAATCATCGCCCTGCTCGAGAGCAAGATGCCGTCCACGAGGATGGTCTCCGGATCCTATCAGGACGGTTCGCTCAAGGACAGGATCCGGTTAAGTCTCCTGCTATGCAGAGAGAAGAGCTGATGCGGCTCATTGGGGTCTGCCCTTAGCCAGCCCTGCGAGCGCTTCCAAGGACTCCTCTTCCATGAAGTGCAATTTGCCCGGCACGACGAGCGTGTGCAGAGTGGGCCCGAAGTTCTCGCTGAAGAGCTCGCCCAGCTGGCCGGCCCGCACAATGCAATCGTCAGATCCTGCTCTCGCGATGACGCAGACCAGTGTGCCGGCCGTAATTGTCCCTCTCCCGACGCGTCTTTCCATGTCCATCAGGGAGTGCATTCCCTCATTCGCCGTCATGTATCTCGATTTCTCGGCATCGATGTCCAGCAGGACGAGCGTGTGAAGCCCTCTTGAGAGGTTCTCCGATATGACCTCGTACGGACTCGTGGGAGAGTATCCTTCCTGGGGGAATGGAATCGTTGTGGTCCTTCCGAACTTGTAGTGCTGAAGCCCAAGCATCCCAGGAACGGCCGTCAGAATGGACGACCCGTGGATCACCTTGGTTCGAATGCCAATCCTCTCGGCTCTAAGCCGAAGATCAATGTGAGTGGTCGCGGTCATCGGGTCCCCGG
>Ga0315291_10007409_pt1 | contig 13562 bp, 14 predicted proteins | sample YL17G12_20_MG_FD_203070 | JGI IMG/M metagenome (GOLD analysis project Ga0315291, IMG submission 203070) | Sediment microbial communities from Yellowstone Lake, YNP, Wyoming, USA - YL17G12_20 | ecosystem: Environmental > Aquatic > Freshwater > Lake > Sediment | place: USA: Wyoming | collected...
CAACATGGAGGATCAGAACTGCCCACACGACCGGCTCCGAGTGCCCGGTCATTATCCCTGGGATACCACACCCTGACAAACTCATTATACGAGGAGGAAGGGGGCTTGCTCCCCTCTCCGTTTCGGAGAGGGGTTGGGGGTGAGGGGTGGGTCTGTCTCCATTTCACGCTCATTGGCGCCCGAATGAATTCGCGCGCTAGGCGGTCAAACCCGTTGGAAACGGGTTGTGCGGGTCGCAACGCGCATCGGCGCGTTTTCCATCCCAGGCCGCAATTCATTTGCGGCGTCCATTTCGCGCGTTTCGCGCTCCAAACGCCTCTACCGCTGCTTGTCCAGCGCCTCCAGTTTCATCCGCAAGTCCTGAATGTGCGGATGCCCCGGCGGCAGCGTTTTCTCCAAGATTGCCAGCGCGCGCTCGTAGTGGTCTCTTGCGCGGGGGTTGTCGCCCATGGCCTGGAGCACGCCCCCCAGGTTGTTGAGAGTGGAGGCCACGTAGGGATGTTCCGACGGCAGCGTCTTCTCAAGTATGGCAAGGACCTGCACGAAGTGGTCTCTTGCGCGGGGGTAGTCGCCCGTGGCATAGAGCACAAGGCCCAGGTTGTTGAGCAGCGTTGCCACGTTGGGATGTTCAGCGCCCAGGACTTTCTCAAAGATTGCTAGCGCGCGCTCCAGGTGGCCTCTTGCGCGGGGGTAGTCACCCATTGCGCGGAGCATTTCCCCCAGGTTGTTGAGGTCGGTGGCGACTTCGGGATGGTCGGGGCCATAGACCTTCTGGTCAATTGCCAGCGCGCGCTCGTAGTGGTCTCTTGCGCGGGGGTTGTCGCCCATGGCCTGGAGCACGCTCCCCAGGTTGTTGAGCAGCGTTGCCACGTTGGGATGTTCGGCACCCAGGACTTCCTCAAAGATACGCAACGCGCGCTCGTGGTAGTCTCTTGCGGTGGGGAGGTCGCCCATGGCCTGGAGCACGCTCCCTAGGTTGTTGAGGGCGGTGGCGACTACGAGATTATCGGGGCCGTAGACCTTCTGGTCAATTGCCAGCGCGCGCTCGTAGTGGTCTCTTGCGCCGGAGTAGTCGCCCATGGCCTGGAGCACAAGCCCCAGGTTGTTGAGGTCGGTGGCGACTTCGGGATGGTCGGGGCCGTAGACCTTCTCGTCAATCGCTAGAGCGCGTCTGAAGTGTTGCACGGCCACCTCGTACTCCGCCACCATCTTCAGGTGGTACCCAAGGTTGTTCCACAGCGTCGCCGCGCTCGCGGGGTCTGTCCCCTCCGCGGCGCGCGCCGCCGTTTCCACGTGGGCGCGCAGCGGCACAAACCGCTGGGGAAGCCCGGTCTCGTTCGCCTGATATGTGAGCGTTCTCAGCACATCCGCCATTTGCGCCAGGGCGTCCCCGCTCCCCACGCGCCGCGCAAACTCTGCCGTCAATGGGTGGATCGCGGGCCCCGTTTCGCCAGGGGACAGCAGGCCCAGGTCTGCCAACCTTGCCACAGCATGGTCGGCCTTTGCGTCATCCCCCGCCAGCGCGCGGAAGATGTCGCGCGGGATGGGCACGTTGGGCGCGCAATACCCCGCCGCAGCAAACAGGCGCATCGCCAGCGCGTCGGTTGCATCGTCCGGCTTCAACCGCCCGTAACTCATCCCGAACGCCGCCGCCAGACTCGCCGCGTGGCTCACCTCCTCCGCGATTACCCAATCCTTCAGCGACGTGTGTTCCAGCGCGCTCTCGGCCTCCGCCAGTTCGGCCAGGTATCCCTGCGGCGTCAGGCCGGGCCGGCCATGCAGATACCGCCCCGCCAGGTCCACCGCCAGCGGGAGATGCCCCAGCCGCTCCGAAATCTTGTCCAGATCGACGTCGGGGGCGTCCTTCAGGCGCGGGGCCAGTTTCCGCAGCAGGGCGCGGGCCTCGCCGGGCGAGAACAAGCCCAGGCGGTGGACGGCCAGCCCAAGTTCCCGGGGCCAGTCGTGCCTGCGCCCGGTGACGAGCAGCGCGGGGCCGCGGATTTCCGCCATCCACTTCAGCAGGATGCTCGCCTCCTCCACGTTGTCCAGCACGACCAGGCGGCGCGCACCGTCGGCCCAGGTTCGCAGGACGGCGGCCACCTGCTCCGGCTGCTTGTCCGGCCAGGGCTGGATGCCCATGTGCAGGCCGCAGTCGGCGATGTCGGCGGAGATGGAATCATCGCTCGCGGCGTGGAGCCAGAAGACGCCGCCGGGGAAGAACTTGCCGTAGCGGTGGGCGAACTCCACGGCCAGCGCCGTCTTGCCAAGCCCGCCCAGGCCGGGGATGACGGCGGCGGTCTGCCCCACGGCTGCGGATTTCCCCTGACCGATGAGACTGTCCGCGAGCGCCTTCAGGTCGGTCTTTCGGCCCGTGAAACAATCGTTGCGCGGGAACGGGATGCGGGAACACGCGGGCAAAGGCCCGGGCGGCGGCACGGGGTCGTCGGGGTTGAAGGGCGGGAGTTCGGGAGTCGGCACGGTGGGTTGGACAGGAGCAATTGGGACATAGTGATAGTGAATCTCCTGCTTCCCAACGTCGCCGGTGATGATTGTGCTTCTGTCAAAAGTTTCGCCCGCTACACTGCGCTCGCCCTCGGCGCGTATGATCTTGGTGGGTTCGGGCTTCTCCTCCGGCGCGGGCTTGCCCCTCAGCAACCGTAGGACGATTCGCGTCACGCCGAAAAGGCCCAACAGAGCCAGAACAGGCAGCGCATAGACGTACTCCTTGGGCATGCTGGGGATCAGGTCAACCAAGAGGCCGACCAGAGAAATCCCTATGGCAACCCAATCTGCCGGGGTACCCAGGTCCACCCTCTTGCGCATATCCCCCTCCCCGCGATAGCCCGTCGTAGGGGCGAAGCATTTGCCCGGCAGGTCTTGGGCTGTGCCGCAGTGGCTACCGGCAAATACTTCGCCCTTGCCCGACAATGCTCACACGTGACGGAAGTATAGCATACGCGGCGGCTCGAGGCAAGGGGGATTGTTGATTGAGGTGCGCATCCACTCACGACCTGCACCCAAACAAGAAACCGCGAGTTTCCTCGCGGTCCATGTGAGAAAGCCTGTCTGTCAACTCATTCGGCGTGGAAGTGGGGTCTCAGTTCTTCATCCGGTATGTACTGGCCCGCCTGCCGAAGAATGGCCCGCAGGGTGCCCGTGTCCAGTTCCTTGTGGCGAGGGATCGTCATCGTCTGTTTCTGTCCGTGCGGACCGATGCGTCGCAGTTTCACATGGCTGCCCGTCTGAGCGTGCATCGCGAAGCCAAAGCCCTCCAGGATCTGAATCACTTCGGCGCCCGAGAGCCGGCGCAGTCTAGGCATAGACCGGCTCCATCTCCATCGTAATCAAGATGGGGGGATGAGGCACCAGTCCCATTTCCTGGGGGTCCTCACCCTCCAGATGGAGTTGAATCGCCTCCCGAAGGTTCTGCACCGTCTCGTCCAGGGTTTTGCCCTGGGTGACCACCGCCAGGTGGAGGCACTCCGCTACATACCCGGACTCATCGCCGGGGTAGATCACCGCCTGAATTGTGTATCGCTGTGCCATTCCAGCCTCCCGACACGCACGCTCTGCTCGCATCTTCAGGACTATTGTACTACGATTCAGGAACAACCGGCAACTTGACCGATGGAAGGACATGACTCATGCTGCATACCACTTTACGCGCTAAACCTCACCGCATCCACGAAGAACGTCTCAAAGTTGATCGTCCCCCGGTAGAACAGCAGCGAGAAGTGAGGGGTGGGTTTGTCTCCATTTCGCGCCCATTGGCGCACGAATGAATTCGCGCGCTAGGGGGCAAACCCGTTGGAAACGGGTTGTGCGCGGTGCAACGCGCATCGGCGCGTTTTCCATCCCAGGCCGCAATTCATTCGCGGCGCTCATCGCGCTGATTCGCGGATAACCTTATGGTGGGATGCACGGTGTGAACGGTTCTTGGACGGCTCCGGCGCCATAGACTGGGGCAGCCTGGTGCAATTCAACGGCGGTAATCTGACGGGTGGCCCCACGGTGCTCGCAGACAGTGGATGCCCTATGCTGTGACAGTGCCCCACCATTTGCCTCTATGCCCTCGGCCCGCTATACTTGCCGTCATGACGCACGAACCCGACTATTACGCCATCCTTCAGGTGGACCCCAAAGCCGATCCAGAGGTGATTGACGCGGCATACCGCAGGCTGGCCGCAAAGTATCATCCCGACGTGAACCGCCGCGCCGACGCCACCGCGCGGATGCAGCAGATCAACGAGGCGCACCGTGTCCTGTCGGATTCTGAACTGCGCACCGGCTACGACGGACGCAGGAGCCGCGCCGCTCAGCCACGCAAAGACCCGCCCATCCGGTTGCCCGGCTTCTGGCGGCAATTCTGGCGCTTGCTGCTCTGGTTCTTCGCCCTGTTCCTCATGGGTGAAGTGTTCCAGCGCGTTGGCGGCCGAGGCGTGCTTATCCTCATCGTCTTCGGCGGCGTACTGTACCTGCTGTGGAAGTCCAAGCGGATATTCTGAGGGGCCCTGAGCAATCGGCCCGCGCAGCGTCTCTCCGGTTCCTCTTGTTTTCTCTGCGTTCTCTGCGGTGAAAGATGCGCCGCACGATTGACATGCCGGCGCGTGGCCGCTAGAATTCTCGCAGCCCCGATGCGTTGTGAGGAGGCGTCTTGTGGAGATCGTGCAAGCAGAGACCCCGCAGCATCTTGAGCACATCCGCGCATTGTTCCGCGAGTATTTCCAATGGGTCACGGCGGATCACGGTATTGACCTGGGCTACCAGAAGGTTGAAGGGGAACTTGCCGCGCTGCCTGGGTGCTACGCGCCGCCCAGGGGACGCCTCCTGCTCGCCCTGGACGGCGAAAAGCCCGCAGGGTGCATCGCCATCCGGCCATTGGAAGAAGGGGTGTGCGAACTGAAGCGCATGTACGTCAGGCCCGAATACCACGGGCAAGGGCTGGGCAAAACCCTGGCGCAGACTGTCCTCCAAGAGGCCAGGGGCATCGGATACCGACTTGTGCGGCTGGACACCGCCGACTCCATGACGCCCGCGCAACGGCTTTACGCTTCGCTCGGCTTCCGGCGGGCCAAGCCCTACTACGACGCCCCGCCCGACATTTCCCAACGCGCAATTTTTATGGAGTTGCGGTTGGGCGACCTGCGACACGCGGGCGACCACGGGTCCCCTCAGCCGGGATGATAGTGAAGATAGGAGGTGTCAACCCATGTCATGGATGGATAAGCACAAGAGCGTTTGGCGAGTGGCAGCACTGATCCTGCTGCTGGTATCTGTACTGGGCCCGTGGACTTACACCTCGGACGGCGTGCCTCCCGCAGAATGGTGCCGCGATCCCTACATCCTGCTTGCAGACGGGCACTGCGTGAGCTTGGTGTCGGGAGGGAGAGTCTTTGCCTTCGCGGCAGCGGTGCTCCCAAGTATGGCTGCACAGTTGGCAGCAGGCGGGGACGTCGTTGCCGGCAGGACCCGTGAGTTCCTGGGTGTGCTTCTTTTCGTCGTGCTGCTGTTGCTGCTCGTGCAGCCCTTAGTGAGCACACTGCTACTGATCCTCCGAGGAGACCGCCGCAGCCTACGGGTGTACAACATCGTCGCATGGGGGATCGCTGCCGCTCTGTCGGGCGTGCTGCTGGCCCTGTTATGCCCATCAGGGCTGAGCCTGCGGTTGTGGGGCCTCTGGCTCTACCTCGCGGTCGCAGTCTGCGCGCTGGCGCTGGAATTGCTCTTGTGGGGCGGGAGAACGTCCAGAAAGGAACAGCAGAGCACGCAGGCCGGGTGTTGAACCCGAAGGGGCAAAGCATTTGCCCGCGAGGCCTTTGGCAATGCGCGCTGCTGTGAGCAAATGCTTCGCCCCTACCGAATTTGCAGCAGCCCTGCCTCGCGCGAGCCTTGACAGCCCCACCGTCTTCTGCTATGCTTGAATCCGTGGAGAGTCTCGCTGCTTTCCGGTGTCGTTCCGCGCCTCTCCCGTGCGCCCTCGTATAGGTTTTCCTTTCGGTTCCGTTTGCTTGAAGAGAAGGCGCCCATTGCATGGGCATCACGACCCGCGCCCACGGTGGCGAAAGGAGGCACATGGCCGAAACACGTAAGAAACAGGGCTGTTGGCGGTGCGGCTGTCTGGTGATTGGAATCCCCCTGCTGATTCTCCTGTTGCTGGCGGGGTATGCAGCCGCCGTCTACTTCAAGGTTCCGGAACGGTTGGGGCTGAAACAGCCCCCGGCGGAGCACCTGCTGTCGAGCACACCCGACCGCGTCGCCGCCGCGGAAATCATGGATGAACTTCAGGCGGCAGGCGTCCGCACCGAAGGGTTGAGCCTGTACGTCCTGCCCGTGGAAGGCAGGGACTACAACCTCGTCGTCGCCGTGCTGGATGAATCGCAGGGCTTCAAGTTCGAGGGGCTGGGCGGCGAGGACGTGATGGTTGAGTTCTTCAAAAGCCTGGCTTTGGGCGATGCCTCGCAGAAGCACAATGTAGGGCGCGTCGCCATCCACTACGTGAACAACGAGGGTGTGACGAAGGTCTCCATGACTGCGCCCACGCAGGCGATCCGCGACTACGCTGCCGGCAGGATCACGCGGGCCGCGCTGCTTCAGGCCATTGAGGGCAAGGTGGACCTCAAGTCCATGTACGGGGAGGTGCTGCCATGAAACTGCAAGCGTGGAAACGGCTGGTCCTGGCGCTCGCAGTCGCCCTGCTGCTGATATCCCTGTCGGGCTGTTTTGACACTCCGGAGGGCCAATGGCTCGCCTGGGCTTTCTTCGGCGAGTGGCAGGACGAGAAGGATCTGAATCCCGCCAAGGAAGACGGCAGCGTGAACCCGGAGGGCGTGGCGAACCTGGGCAAGCGCGCTCTCACCGGCTCCACCGGCGACGAGGAGTCCGACGCCGCGCTGGATTATGGCTGGATCGGCGATATTGCCGAGGCCGACGAGATGATGGACGAGGCTCGCAAGGACCGTGACCCCGAGAAGATGGCCGAAGCCATCAAGAAGCGGCCCAACGACTACACCTACCGCGCGTCGGCGGCAGTCCTGGCGGCGGAGCGCGGGAATGCACCTGGCTGGAATGTTCAGGAAGATGCGGGCGAACAGCTGGCTGGCAAGCCCGGTGACCAGGTGCGCTATGCGGACCAGTTGATTTCTGAGGCCGAGGCCGCTGTGGCCAGGATCACCAACAATGGAGCCAGGCCATACAAAGACCCCGTCCAATGCGAATTGCTGTACAGGACGCTGTCCTCGGCATACGGTCTCCGCTACCGGGCCAAAGGAAGCGTTACCGCCTCCGACCTGGATCTCAGCAACAAATACTACTACGATTCCAAAGACGGCTGCTACAGCAAATAGCTAGCCGGTCGGGTTTTGAACCCGATGGCTTTTCATGCGGAGACTGCGTGTAGGGGCGAAGCATTTGGAAGCAGTGACTCGCTGTAAAGCAAGACCTTCCCTCCAAAGGCTTCGCCCCTACAACCCTCCAGCGCATTGTCTGGATGACTTTGAAAGGGCCCTGTGGTTCTGCACACTCGTCGCTCCAAAACGCAAAGGTTGTGGTATAATGGAGGCGACCAAACCGCGGTCACCTGCGCGTTCCATCGGTTCCCATTCGCTGAGGAGGTCTATGATGAAAAAGTGGGAAGCACCGAAGCTGATTGTCCTGACCCGGAGCAATGAGGCGGAAAGCGTGCTGTCCTCCTGCAAGGGCGGCTCAATTCCTTCGTCCTCGATCAGTTCTACGCGGGCTTGCGCAAATGGAAGCGGAGCGTTTTGCATGATGTGCACCGCGTCGGCGCAGTCGTAAATGCAGCGTCGAGGGTAGGGGCGAATCTTGTGTTCGCCCTTGTATTCGCCCGCAATTCAGACGTCAGGGAACGGGGCGATCACAAGGATCGCCCCTACGTGCTGGCTGTGCACAAGTCGTGGCAGTTCGCAAACTCGCTGCTCCAAAGTGCACAACCTGTGGTATAATGGGTCTGTCGGCACATTGGGTCCGTATGGAGGCGCAAGATGAAGAGAACATGGGAGACTCCGAAACTGATCGTGCTGGTGCGCGGCAAACCTGCTGAAGGCATTCTGTATTCCTGCAAAGGCTGGGTGGACGGTATGGCAACCCTCAACACCACGCCCTACAACATCCATCTGAGTTGTCAGCAGGTGCCGGCTGTGACGTTTGAAATTCAGAACTGCACCGCCTGCTGGTCACTCTCCGACAGCTAGCCGAACCTGGGGAGAATGCGGGCCAGACCCGTTACATCGTCAATCGTTGGGTAGAAACCCCACTCCATGGGTTGGTCTTCGTAGGGGCGAAGCACCGCTTCGCCCCATGCGTCTTGAGTTGCTACGCACTTCGGAAGTGGTAGCAACTTCGCGCAAACTCGCTGCCCAAAACCAGAAAGCCGTGGTATAATGTGTGGCAGAAGACAACAACACAGGAGGCGCAAGATGAAGACGTGGGAGACACCGAAACTGGTGATCCTGGTCAGGAGCAAAAGCAACGAAATGGTTCTTGTGATCTGCAAGCAGGTCTATGCCGCCACTGCGGAGAGCTTGCTCCAGTGGGGGCCGCAAGACGCAGCCCCCGCGTGCTATGTTGAATGCAATACACCTTGCTCCGCGGCATCGGGCACGTAATCTGGCCCCCGCCCCCCGCCCTACATTCGGCTTCACGTTCCAGAGCCCCACATCACCGGGGCGCGATCTATTTCGTCCCGATGTATCAAGCTGACTAACCTTGAGGAGACTACAGATGACGAAAACATGGGAGAAGCCCAAACTGGTGATCCTGGTCAGGAGCGCGCCGGGCGAGCGTGTTCTCAATGCGTGCAAGACCGCAAGTGGGACTGGCGCCAGTTCCCACTATAGCGGCTGCTACGTGGAAGGCGCTCCCATTCCTGTATGCGGGGTACGCGGAGATCTCTTGGGCATTGGCAATGCCATCGTCTGCAACGTGTGCAGTGGCATGGCCGGCAGTTAGTCAAAGACAGATTGACGCCTGACGCGCTGCGTTCGGTTATCGCGATGGCGTGGCCGTGGGCGTCGTCGTGGCTGTGGGCGTCGGCTGGTATGTTGGCGTTGCTGTCGCCGTTGGGGTGGGGGTGCATGGGCGCGGCAGCGTCGGAATGGGCACCATCTCGCTGCGCTCGTTGTTTGTCTCGTCGCTTTCAGCCACCTGGAGCGCCGAATCCGCAAAGGCATGATTCATGCCTCCATGCACGAATCCGCCCGCGAACCACAGGCTCGTCATCTGACCTGCCGCGAGGCCGCCGGGCACGCTCCCGGTGCGCCCGTTCACATCCACGAAGAATGGCCCGGCATCCCCCGCGCCGATGTTTCGCACCCATACCCGCAGACCCAGGGCCGTGGATGTGTAGTTGCACGCCCCGCCCGTCTCCAACTCAATACGCATCGCCGAAATCACCAGGTCGGGCAGGGGGCTGGGCATCCTGAAGATGATGGGCAGATGGGTTCTGCACGCGCCGCCCGCGAAAAGCCCCTGGGCGATCGCGGCTTGAAATACGGCCTCGGAAGCATCCGCCGGCGCGGGCGCGATGGCGTAGGGGGTGTCGTCAAAGGCATGGGCGGCAACGACCCACCGGCTTGCCCGCCATGTGTGGACCCGGTGGCGCATGGGCAGCGCCGGGTTGCCGGGCTGCTCGTCGTACTGCCGCGCAAAGGATGGGAAGCCGTGGAAGCATTGGAGCGGCGCGCCCATTCGCACGGTCTCAAAGGCAACCCGCGCCTCGGCCTCGCTCCCAAAGCGCTGCAAGCGCACGTCCAGGCTGTGCCCCATCGCCGGAATGCACACGAGGAAGTAGGTTGAATCATCCCAGGCGACTCCCCACGGACAGCCGAGCGACAGCGCCGCCTGCCGCAGCACCAGCACTTCTATGTCTTCGGAAGCAGGTCGAGGGGGAATCCCCGCGGCGCTCCCCGCCAGCGAGCCAAGCAGCAGGGCGAGCAGCAAACCGAGCGCGATCGTTATTCGCATGGGACACCTCCATAAGTACAACGCGCGGCGCGGCCAACAGGTTCCCTGCAACCGAGGTTTCTCGCAACTGGGCGGCTGACCACACGTAGGGGCGAAGAATTCGGAAGGAAGGTTTCGCGTTCCGCCGATGCGTCCTTCCGAATTCTTCGCCCTTACCGCGAACACCGCCCTTTGTCAAGCGGCTTTTCACAGTCCCTGCGACGGACATCGGGTTCAGTTGCGACGCACTTCCGAAGTGCGTCGCAACTGAACCCGTCCTACGGAAACCACCGCAGCAGCGCCCATCCCCCCAGCAGGAGGAGCGCGAAGTACTCCACCCGCACCCACCACCGCAGGCTGCGCTGGAGGTAGTGCAGGAGGATTCCGGTCAGGGCGTAGAGCAGGAGCAGCAGGAGCAGCGCGGCTCGCACCGGTGGGATGTCCCACAAGAGAATCCGGGCGGCGGCCAGGCCGGTGAGGACGCCGATGGCGGGGACGAGAAGCGCGGCGGAATCCGGCGTGCGCCCCGGCTGTCGGAGAACGTCCACGGCCAGCAAAGCGGCAGCAAGGCCCGCGAAGGAGGCTCCCAACGCGCCCGGCGACAGGATGGTCACCGCCGCCGCGAAGACCCCCAGGCCAATCAGGTAGTCCAGCGCGTTGAGCGCCCACCGCGACAGGGTATAGGCGCGCTCTCCCGCGTCCACCGTGGCGTGCTCCAGCGCCAGAACCGCGCCAAGCAGCACCCCGAACACCAAGATGCCGCCAACCTGCAGCGCGGGCGTTGGGATGCGTGGAATGCCGATAACGGCAGTGGCAGCGAGTACAGCCGCCGTCGCCCAGTAGTGGGCAGTGTGGGCCAGATTCCCGCCTCTCGCCTTCGGGTGCGCGGCAACGACCGCATGCGCGCCGAAGGCTGCCAGAACGGCGGTGAGCAGGGCCAGCACCGCCGCGCCGGACAGCGCGAAGTCCCAGGAGGCTTTGCCCAGCGACCCGGACAGGTGTCTGCTGTACCGGCTTGCCAGCGGCGCAAAAGCGACTGCAAGGGTGACCCACGCGCTGAAGACAGCCACGCGCATTTTCAGGGGAACCAACGCGCACCTCGCGGAAACCGAATTGCCGCCATTCTACGGGCCTCGCCGCCCTCTGTCAAACAGGGCAGAATCTACCACAAAGACACGAAGACACCAAGAAAGAAGGACAAAATCTCTTCTCTAGGTGTCTTTGTGGTTGATCCGTCTCTCTGAAATGCGCCCAGTTGGTTAGGCGGGCGCAGTCGTGGTATAATGGCGCGACTTCAGATGACTGCCGAGGGATCTATGCCGATTGCGCTTGCCGCGTTGCTCGGCTACATCGTGGGCATCTTCCTGAACCTGTGCGCAGATTTCCTGCCGGCGACGCCGCGCCTGTCGCCGTTTCGCCTGCCCCGCTGCCACGCCTGCGGGACGCAGCGGCGCGCCCTTAGCCTGGCGGGCATCCTCGCCGACCTGCTCGGCAGGAGCCGCTGCCCCCAATGTGGGACAGGCCGCCGTCTCCGCGCTCCCTTGGTGGAAATCGGAACCGCCGCCGTGTTCGCGTTCCTTGCGTGGCGTTACGGCCTCACCGTCCAGTTTGCCTTCATGGCACCGTACTTCTCGGCGCTCATCCTGATCCTGGTGACAGATCTGGAGCACCGGCTGATCCTGGATGTTGTCACCGTGCCCGTGATGGCGCTTGCCCTGGCGGGCAGTTTCTTCATGCCGAACATGACGCCGGTCAAGGCCCTCATCGGCGGCGCAGTGGCTGCGCTGCCCTTCTTCCTGGTGGCGCTGGTGTATGGACTGATCACTCGCCGCGAAGGATTTGGCTTGGGCGACATTATGCTGCTGGGGTTCATCGGGCTCGCCACGGGGTTCCCGGTCGTGCTGGTGGCGGTCATTGCGGCCATACTGCTCGGCGCGCTCATTGCGCTGGTCTTGCTCGCGGCGCGCAGGGCCGGCCTGAAGACGGGCTTTCCCTACGGTCCCGCTCTGATTCTGGGCGGCGCGCTCGCGCTCCTCTACGGGCGCGAAATCTTGCTCTGGTATCTGGCTCCTTACATGAAGTGAAAAGATTCACCGCAGAGAACACAGAGAACGCAGAGCCCGTAGGTCGGGTTTTGAACCTGACGGCCCCTGACGCCGAGCACGGTCGGGCTAAAAGCGCCGACCTACTATTTTCAGATCAGAACACAGAGAACGCAGAGAGGAATAATGGCTTTTCCTCTGTGTTCTCTGCGGTCTCTGCGGTGAAAGAGACGAAAGGAGAATGCCGTGTTTGAATCGTTGATGTCCACGCTTCGGGCCGAGGTTTCGGGCGTCGCGGCGAAGAACTTCGTGGCCGAGATTGCCCGCTTCCACCGCATCCAGGCCAGTCCCGGCTTCCGCGCTGCCGCCCAATACGTGGCGGAAACCGTGCGCGGGTTCGGCTTGGACGCCGAAGTCCTGTCCTACCCTGCGGACGGCAAGACGACCTTCTGGTCCATGCGGACTTTCCTGGAATGGGATTGCCAGGAGGCAGCCCTCTTCCTGTTGGATGACGACGGGAAGGTCGCGGAGAAACTCGCCGACTACCGCGAGCAGAAGATTTCCGTTATCCAGCGGAGCGCGCCCGCCGACAGCGACTTTGAGGTCATCGTCCTGGAAGGCGGCAATGACCAGGCCGACTATGAGGGCCTGGACGTGAAGGGGAAACTCGTCCTCACCCGCTTGCGCATAGACCGCGTGTTTGAACTGGCGGTCAAGCAGCGCGGCGCGGCGGGCGTCCTCTTTGACGGGATGATGACGACCGCCCCCGTCCGCGAGCGGATTGACCTGCCCGACACCCGCCAGTACACGTCGTTCTGGTATCGTGGCGGCGAGAAAGGCTCGGCGTTCGGATTCGTCCTCACCCCGCGCCAGGGCGATGCCCTGCGCGAGCGGTGCAGGAAGGCGAAAGCCGACGGGAAGACCGTGCGCGTCCGCGCAAAGGTGGTCTCCAGCCTGTACGCCGGGCAGATGGAAAACGTGGAAGCCACGCTCCCTGGCGAAACGGACGAGGAAATCATCCTGGTGGCCCACCTGTGCCACCCCCAGCCCTCGGCCAACGACAACGCATCGGGCGCGGGCGCGCTGATGGAGGTGGCGCGGGTTCTGGCCGCCTGCGTGCGCGATGGCAAACTCGCCAAACCCAAACGCACGGTGCGCTTCCTGTGGGTTCCGGAGATGACGGGAACCTACGCCTACCTCGCCACGCGCGAGGGGGACCTCCCTAAGATGATCGCGGGCCTCAATCTGGACATGGTCGGCGAAGACCAGGAGAAGTGCGGCAGTTCGCTGCTCCTGGAGTCGCCCGCCGCATCCTTCAGCAGTTTTGCCCCGGCCCTGGCGCAACACATCCGCGACGACATCCTCGGCGGCGCGAAGAGCCACTCCGGGCAGGGCGGGGTCCCCTTGTTCCGCTACGCCGACACGCCGTTTTCCGGCGGGAGCGACCACTACATCCTGTCCGACCCGTCGGTGGGCGTGCCCACGCCGATGATCATCCAGTGGCCCGACAAGTTCTATCACACCAGCGACGACACCATAGACAAGGTCAGCCCGGCGATG
>Ga0315291_10007411_pt1 | contig 13560 bp, 11 predicted proteins | sample YL17G12_20_MG_FD_203070 | JGI IMG/M metagenome (GOLD analysis project Ga0315291, IMG submission 203070) | Sediment microbial communities from Yellowstone Lake, YNP, Wyoming, USA - YL17G12_20 | ecosystem: Environmental > Aquatic > Freshwater > Lake > Sediment | place: USA: Wyoming | collected...
AAAAAGCGGCCGTTCCTCGCGAACAAATGGTCGTCGTCTCCGGCATCGGATGCAGCGGACGCGCCGCCGGATATTTCAACGTGGACAGCGTGCATGTCACGCACGGCCGAGCCATCCCGGTGGCCGAGGGGATCAAAAGGAGTAATGAAAAGCTTAAGGTCATCGTCTTTAGCGGCGACGGCGACCTGGTCGGGATCGGCGGGAATCACTTCCTCCATAGCGCGAGGCGCGACTCCGACATTAAGGTCATCTGCATCAACAACGGCATTTACGGCATGACAGGAGGGCAGATGGCGCCGACGACGCCCGCCGGAGAAAAGACCCTCACCTCCCCCTTCGGGACATCGTATACGCCGTTGAACATCCAGGGCATCGTGACGTCCAACGCCAGATATTGGTATGCGCGGACGTCGTCGTACCATGTCAACCATCTTCTGAAATGTCTCGGAGAGGCGATAGAATGGCGGGGTTTCGCCTTCGTCGAGGTGATGTCCTTCTGCATAGAAAATTTCGGCCGCCGCCAGGGTTTCAAGAACGGATTCGAAATGTTGTTCAAACTCAAGCAGGACTATAAGCTCAACCCGAAGCCGGATGGGCTCCTAAAAAATCATGAGCTGGGAGTGGTGAAAAATGTTGGTCAGGCAAGCTAATCCCCAAGACTGCCAGGCGATCAACCGGTTGATGGGCCTTCTCATCGATGAAATCTACGCCCGGGAATCGGATGAGGTTCGGCGGGTTCTGAAGGCCAACTTCACCGAGGACGCCCTCCGGGAGCTTTGCCAAGACGAACACGCGCTCTTGTATGTCGTCGAGGCAGAGGGCATCATCATCGCTTTCCTCTACGGCTGGATGTTTCAATTCGTCTTCACCATCTACTGGATCTACTGCCTGAAGGAATTCCGGGGCAAAGGAGCGGTCAGAATTCTTCTGGGCCATGCCGAACAAGAGCTCCTCCGAAAAGGATTCTCCAAGATCGAAATGTACGCTTATGCCGAGCACAACAAATTCCTCGATTTCTCGGCCAAGCTGGGGTTCAAAAAAGGAGTGCTTATCAAAAAAAGCATGTTCGGATTCAAGATCCAGAATATCTTCAAGTTCATCGGCGATGGGGAACGATTGGCCCGGGAGAAGAAGATCAAGATTGTCGGCGAGGCCGGCCAGGGCGTCAAGCTCCTCTCCCTCACCCTGGCCTCGATCCTTGCCCAGCTCGGAAACGAAGTCTCGCTTAACCTCGATTATGATGCTGCCGTGAGGAGCGGGACGATCAGCGCAGACCTCATCTATTCCGACCAAAAGATCGAGAACCCGATCATCGACGAAGCCGACGTGCTGATCAAATTCACCAGAACCCGGGAGTGGTTCCCGGCCAAGGCCCTCGTCATCGACGAGAGCCTCTGCGACACAGAATCCCTCGAATGCTCGATCAAGAGCGCAGAGGGGACTCTGTATGGGTTCGAGAACGTCGCCCTCTCCAAATTCGGCAGCAAGATTTATATCAATATGATCGCCCTGGGAAGAATTCTCCGCTACATCGGCATCAACATCCTTCTTCTGAATATCAAAGACCTCTTGCCCTCCAAATCCGTCGAGAGGAACCTGGAAGCCGTCAAATACGGGTTCAACTATCGAGACGACATCTGATTCGTCTTCAGGCCGTCGTTGAGATTTCAGCGTCATCAAAGATCATCGACTCGTTTTTCATTCCATTTCAAAGCCCAGCCCAGATTTTCAAAAAACGGGAATGGACCGTTGACGGGCGATAAGATATTTGATATCAAATAGGCTCCATGAAGAAGATTTTTTTCCTCTCTCTCATCCTCATAAAATTTCCCCAACGAGTGTGAACCATGAACACGAAGTCCTTTTTGTTGGTCCTCCTCAGTGTCTCGGCTTTGATTTTCGCCGTTTATTTCCTCAGGGATGTTTATAACCGGCGCAAAACCTTTTCCAAGGCCTCATGGGTGCCGCTTGCTGGAATCGGCTTTGTCACAAACTTCTTCGATACCCTAGGCATCGGGAGCTTCGCCCCGACGACATCTTTCTACAAGTTCACGAAGCTAGTGCACGACCGGGTCATCCCGGGCACTCTCAACATCGGCCACTGCCTGCCGGTCGTTGCCCAGGCCCTGATCTTCATCACGGTCGTCGAAGTTGCGCCCGTGACCCTCATCTCCATGATGTTCACGGCCACTCTGGGCGCGGTCCTGGGCGCGGGCGTGGTCGCTAAGATGCCGGTCAATAAAATCCGGCTGGGCCTTGGCGGGGCGCTTCTCATTGTGGCCTTTGCCATGCTGGCCGGAATTTTGAACATCTTCCCGAGCGGCGGGAACGCCTTCGGCCTGACAGGCTGGAAGCTCGTCGTCGCCCTGGTCGTAATCTTCATCTTTGGTGCGCTCCAGACCATCGGGATCGGACTTTATGCGCCGTGCATGGCCCTGGTTTATTCTTTGGGCATGAACCCGCGGGCGGCCTTCCCGATTATGATGGGCGCCTGCGCCCTGCTCATGCCCTGGTGCAGCCTGAAGTTCATCAAGGAAGCCGCTTATGATCCCAAGGCTGCCGTAGGACTGACATCCCTGGGTATCGTGGGCGTGTTGATTGCGGCCTATATTGTCAAGTCTCTCCCTCTGAAAATTCTGAAGTGGGTGGTTGTGGTCGTGATCCTTTATACCTCGGCCATGATGTTCCGCTCGGTCAAAAAGAAAGAAGCTGCCGCGGGGCCGCCTGAAGCAGCTAAGATTTAACGCTAGCCGTCTTCTTGGCCACAGGACTCTGGACCTTCCTCCCCTGCTCCTCGTCGTGAGAAGCAGAAGCTACCGCCTCGCCCACTCCAGCTGTTCTCCTCGAGCCTGGCTAGGATGAAGTCCTTCTCGGCCAGGTCGCGCAACTTTTCTTTCCCGGGTCAATAACAATATTTTTCAAATTGACCCGCTATCAGCGATTTTTAGTAGATTCTTTCACACAGCTGGCACAGGAGGAGGTCTGCCCTCTGTATTTGACTCCCCTCTCTATTCCTAAGATTCTCTACTTTAGGCTTAAGGAATTCCTGATATGCTGGCAAAAGAGATAGGAAACTTGTTTTTTGCAGCGTGCGGCTTTAAAAAAACCGATATCCCGGATTCCGAGTTGAGAAAATGGACAGCATGGAGTATATAAAATATGGAGGTTTTTTGAATGAAGACGAAATTGATTTCTCTTTTTCTTCTCAGTGCCGGTTTGTTCCCGGCCAGTTACGCTCAACAATCCGGAATCTCTTTTCCCCAAACACAAGCAGAAAAGAAAGTTGAAGCCTATATAAAAGCTTTCAACTCCGGTGAAGCGGCGATCCGGGAATTCTTCGCCGCATACGCCGCGAAAGACGCACTTCAAAAAACTCCCCTGGAGACCCGGTTAGCTCGGTACCGTCAGATGCGCGGCCGGTTGGGCTTGCTCGAGATCCGAAAGGTCGTCGAAACGCGCAACGATTATGCAAGCATTGTCGCCCGCGGAAGCAATGGCCCGCTCGTCCAGATGGAGTTTGATTTTGAGCCGGCGGAGCCGTTCGGTCTCATCGGCATCAGGGTCATGGATGTCGGAGAAGAGCTCCCGCCCGCCAACCCCAAGAAGGACAACAGAGAGCTCGTCGCCGCAATCAAGGATTATGCCCAAAAGATCTCCGGGACGGACGAGTTTTCGGGCGTGATCCTCGTCGCCCAAAGCGGGAAACCCCTCTTCGAGGAAGCATACGGCTATGCCGACCGGGAAAAGAAGATTCCGAACCGGATCGACACAAAATTCAATATCGGCTCCATAAACAAATCCTTCACGAGCCTCGCCATTCGCCAGTTGATCGAGCAGAAAAAGATCGCTTTGAGCGACCCGATCAAAAACTACCTGCCGGATTATCCGAACAGGGACGCCGCGGCAAAGGTCACGGTCCGGCATCTTCTCGAAATGACCTCGGGTATCGGCGATTTCTTCGGCAACCGCTACGAATCGACACCGAAGGAGAAGATCCGGTCGCTAGCGGATTACCTCCCCCTCTTCGCCGACAAAACGCTCGAGTTCGAGCCCGGCACAAGAAACCGATATTCGAACGGCGGCTATATCGTTCTCGGCTTGATCATCGAAAAAGCCTCGGGCGAGGATTATTACGCTTACGTCCGCGAACATATTTATAAGCCCGCCGGAATGCTCGATTCGGACTGGTATGATAAAGATTCCAGCGTTCCAAATCGGGCGCTCGGCTACACGCGAGACGGTTCGACCCTGAAATCGAACTATCCGAGTTTGCCCGGCAGAGGAAGTTCCGCGGGCGGAGGATACTCTACGGCGGGCGATCTTCTCAAATACACGATCGCCCTCAACGAAGGAAAGTTCGGTGGAACCGGCGAGGACATGCACGGCGGATTCGGTATTGCCGGCGGCGCTCCAGGACTCAATGCGGCGCTTGACTGGGATCAGAAAAGCGCGTACACGATCGTCGTCCTGTCCAACTTCGATCCTCCGAGCGCCCAGCGCGTCGCCAGACAAATCCGCTCCTGGCTGCCGCACTGAAGAGCTGTTTTTCATGGATCCGAAGGTAAAGTCGGCAAGCGTGGCTTTTTGTCTTAGGGCGTGATGCGCAGCACCGCCGCCTCCCCCATTCGAAATCTCAGATCATAAAAATATTCCGCTCTCCTCCAGGCCGCCATCAAGGCTACTAGAGAAAAGAAAAAACGGCTGAAGCGGGTCACGGACGTGCCCCTAGCACTCTCCGACTTTTTAATCCCTCTTAATTGGCTAAGGGGGCAGGGGGATTAATGATATTTAAATCTTAATTCTTCTTTCCAACCTTATAAAAAGCGGACTGGCTTTTAGGCGGCATACCCCTCGCCTTGCTGAAAAAGAACGCGCCCCGGTCGGCGCCATCCCCTTTTACTTTATCTGCGCGTTACCCCCTCGCTAAAGCTAGGGAGAGAGAAACCATTCGCCCAGATCAAAACGGGATGCCTTTTACCATACCTGTTGATGGACAAGCTTGTTATCCTTGAAGACCACCCGAATGTAGGCGAGCTCTTGAGAGATACTTTGTTGGTGCGTGCCGACCAGCCCCATGTCCAACTGGACTTCCGTACTCGCTTCCGCCTGGCCTAAGAGTTTTTGAAAAAACATCACTATATAGGCTCCCTTGGGCGCGAAGATCTCCAGGGCTTCCTGCTTGGAAAAACCGTGCTTCCGGAAATTATTTTTAGTGACCGTCTCGAGGCTGGGGTCAACGGCTTCCCATCGGTAAAGGAGCCCAAATTTCCAGGAATAGGCAATCGTTTTGGTCACTTCCTCCGCATCCTTGCCAATCAGCAGCGCCAAGTTATCTTGATAGATTTTCACCTGTTTGGCGGCGTCGGATGTCGCACAGGACAAAAGAAAAACCAAGCTCAGGAATAATGCCAATGCTTTCGATTTCATAGCTGCCCCCTCCTGAAGGACAATCAAGCCGTTCAATAACAGACTGAGTTCAGGCTGGCGCCTCCGGCGGCCTTGCCCGGAAAATATTTCCTTCCTTTTAAATATGCGTTTTTGAAGGCGCTTTGTCAAATGTTCAGGGTGATGGTAATTTCTTTTTCCATGTTGTCTCGAATCATGTCCCGTTGAGCTTGGTAACGACATCTCCCATCACGAAAAAATGATAAATCCAGTCGCGGATCGATGTCAGAACAAGGAAACTGCCGCGAAGCAGACCCTCCGGCCGTATCATCGTTCCGAACGACTATGAAATCCTCCCAAAGACGCGAGACCTCTCTCCTCCGTTATAAAAACGAATCGACAGGAACGATCAAAAATATTCCGCTCCTGCCTCGGCCGCCATCAGGGCGACCTCGGTCAAGACGCGCGACGGCGGCGGCTTCTCCGCTACAAACGTCAGCTTGAGGTGGTCAATGATCCGGTCCACCGCGGCATAATCGGCGATAAAAGCCACGATCTTCACCGTGCTACGGCACTTAAGACAAAGCATGCCAAATTCACAATACGGGACACGTACCGAATTCGCATGTTCTGAAGCCGAATTATTATAATTATGAAATCGGGGCATGTCCCCAATAAAAAGAAACGGCTGGAGCGGGACATAAGCCAAATTCTGTTCCCGCACGAAGCGGGGGCGGTTATTTGTCTAGCCCCGCGATTGCTCGCGGGGACGAGCGGCCGACCTGCCCCGGGACGGGCCATCCCATGGGGGCCACGTTTGGCCTTGCTCCGGATGGGGTTTACCCTGCCCCTGACGTTACCGTCAGGGCGGTGAGCTCTTACCTCGCCTTTTCACCCTTACCCTCGCGGGCGGTGTGTTTTCTGTGGCACTTTCCCCCGGTCGCCCGGAGCCGCCGTTAGCGGCCATCCTGCCCTGCGGAGTTCGGACTTTCCTCCCCTACTCCTCCTTAGGAGAAGCAGAGGCAACCGCCTCGCCCACTCCAGCCGTTATCTTAATCCCGTATTGCTCCAATTTTTTATACAGGTTCGACCGCGGGGTATCAATCTCCCGCGCCGTCTGGCTGATATTCCAGTTGTTCTCCTCGAGCTTGGCCATGATGAAGTCCTTCTCGGCCAGGTCGCGGAAGTCCTTGAGCGTCTGGACCTTGGCGGCGTCGGGAGGATAAATCTGGCGCTCTCCCCGGAGCTGCTCGGGCAGGTCCTTCTTCTCGATCGCGTCCTTGTCGATCATGATCAGGAGGCGCTCGATGACGTTTTTGAGCTCGCGGACGTTCCCCTTCCAGGGATAGCACATCATGGCCTCGAGGGCGTCGGGGCTGAATTTCTTCAGGCGGCGGGCACATATGCTGACCGCAGATTATTTACAGGATTACCCCACGCCTGAAGGGGAAATCGACGCTTCACAGTATTCGCCGGAATTGACCCGCTCTTTTCGCGGCCTTCGTGTCTGGCTTCCTCTGAAGCTCTTCGGCGTAAGAGCATTCCGTGAAAACCTGGCAGAAAAGCTTAATCTGACGCAGGGGATATATCAGCGCTTCTTAGAGGAACCAAGATTTGAGTGCATCGGAGCTCCTGACCTTTCTGTTATCCCCTTCCGCTATCGTCCGAGGACTGGAGATGTCGATGCCTTTAACAGAAAATTGCTGGAAAAAATCGTCAAGAGCAAAAAACTTTTCTTGTCATCGACCCTGCTCAAGGGTCAATTTGTGATAAGGGTTTGCATTCTCAGCTTCAGGACACATCGAGCTGAGGTGGAAGAAGCCTTTGAAATTATCAAATGAGCAGCTCGAGAGCTTGATAAATAATAAAGCTATGAATCGCCGCCGGTTTCTTTCTTTGGCCGCAGGCCTTGGTGCTTCGGCTTTTCTCAAGAATCATACGAATCGTAATACGTTTCTCGGAGGAAATACGAAACTTTATGTTTCGACCCAGGATAATAAAAATCCTTCCAATGGCTAGGATAAGCAAGCAAGAACCCTTGAGCGATTTTCTCAAATTATCAAGCGGGCAAGAAAAGAAAGGTGGCTTTCGCTTCCTATTGGCGAATGCATGGGAAAGATCGGCTTGCTGCTGGTTGGAACAGAGTATGTGCCAGAAACGCTTGAAGGAGAGGGCCCGGAAATCTGCAGAGTGGACTTAACAGGTTTGGATTGCGTCACGTCCTATGAAAATGTCCTCTGCATGGCGAGAATTTTAAGAAAAGGAAAGAAGACGTTTGAAGATTTAGTGGCAGAAATTACCTTTACTCGCTATCGAGGCGGAAAATTGATTGATTACACTTCGCGGCTCCATTACACCTCTGATTGGATTTATGACAATGAGCTAAAAAAGGTGGTGAAAAATATCACCAGAGAAATCGACGGGGAAGAGCTTCTGGTGAAGGCCTCTTATATGTCTAAAAATCCAGAATCCTATCCAGCATTGAGGAGAAATCCCGAATTTATAGAGACAATCGCCAGGATTGAAGAGGAAATCAACAAGCGCCAGCACTGGTATATCACTAAAAGAAAAATCAAGGAAGCAGAGAAGCACATCCAAACAGGCGACATCATTGCTATGGCCACGAGCAAAGAAGGGCTGCATTATGGTCACACCGGCCTTGCCTACAGGGATAATGAGGGAAGAATTAGATTCTTGCACGCTTCACTGAAAGAGAAAAAAGTCATCCTGGACAGAGAGCTGTTTAAGTATGTCAATTCGGTTGAGACGCATACCGGAATAACCATCGCCCGCCCGTTGTAGCTCCGGTCTTAAAAAACTGGATCACGGCTGGGCAGATGATTGTCAAAATAAAAAATTCAATTTGACTTTATAGACTGAAATTGCTATTTTTATTAAGCAAAAAAGCAGAAGGAAGGAGAGGGCCTTGAAGTGCGGAAAATGTCAGTTTGAAAACCCGGCAGATACCCGATTCTGTGGCAACTGCGGAACTCAGATTCGTCCGTCAGCAGAAGCTTATATTTCAAGCACAGAAACCCTCTCTGATTCCCCTAAAGAGATGACCAGAGGAAGCCTTTTTGCTGATAGGTATGAAGTTATAGAAGAGCTTGGCAGAGGAGGAATGGGGAAAGTCTACAGAGTATTTGACAGGAAAATAGACGAAGAAGTAGCGCTGAAACTTTTAAGGTCTGAGATAGCCTCTGATATGACGACAATCACTCGCTTCAAGAATGAGCTCAAATTTGCCCGCAAGATTATCCACAAGAATGTCTGTCGCACGTATGACCTCAATGAAGATAAAGGAACTCATTTCATCACCATGGAGTATGTGCCTGGTGAAGATTTAAAGAATCTAATCGGGAGAATAGGTCAACTGACTGCGGGAAAGGCCATTTTTATTGCCAGGCAGATATGCGAGGGTTTGGCTGAAGCCCATAAACTTGATGTTGTCCACCGTGATTTAAAGTCACAGAACATCATGGTTGATAGAGTAGGGAATGCGCACATTATGGACTTTGGAATAGCTCGTTCCCTCAGGGCCGATGGAATAACAACTGGCGGAGTCACTGTTGGCACTCCACACTACATGTCTCCTGAACAGGTGGAAGGCAAAGAAGTTGACCAGCGCTCAGATATTTATGCTCTTGGGGTAATCCTTTTTGAAATGTTGACTGGGAGGCTTCCCTTTGAAGGTGATACTCCAATAGTGGTTGCCGTGAAACACAAGACAGAGCCCCCTCCAAACCCTAGGAAGTTTAATCCTCAATTGTCTGAAGAATTCAGCCAGGTGATACTCAAATGCATGGAAAAGAACAAGAACAAAAGATATCAGACGGTTGAAGAAGTCATGAATGAGCTGCACAGGATAAAAAGAGAGCTTCCCACTACAGATAGAGTTCTTCCAGAAATAAAGTTTGAGGTTGGAGCTCAGAGAAAGCATATTGTTCCAACAATTCTTATCATAGTTACTATCCTTATGATTGCTGGCTATTTCTTTTATGAAAAATTTCTGCACAAAGAAACGAAAGAGAAGGAGGCTAAACCGGCTGGGATTACAACCCAAACAATTCAAACACCTAACCAGGCGGCTCCTCAAACAGGTCACCTGGAAATTAATTCTACTCCAGAAGGAGCGGATGTTTACATCAATGACAAGCAAGAAGGAATAACTCCGTTTAAAAGTGAGCTTCCATCAGGAAATTATAAAATTATCATAAAAAAATCACCTGGGTATGAAGAGAAAGCAGATATATTAGAGCTAAAAGCCGGTGAGTCATATTCAAAGAATTATATTTTAGTTGCCCAAACGGTCTCGAAAGAGCCGAGCACGGCTCGATTGGCCAATATTGAAATCAGCTCGAATCCCGATGGAGCAGACATTTATATAAACGGAAGGCAAGAAGGTATAACGCCTTTTAAGCAAAACCTATCTGTTGGAACTCATAAGATAAGAATAAAAAAATCCCCTGAATATAAAGAATTAACAGATGTTCTCATTGTCAAGGATGATAAGCCAATTTCAAAGAACTACAGTTTATTTCCGGTGTATTTCCTAATCTTAAAAACAGATCCCTCACGGGCTGATGTAAGTATTGATGGTGGCTATGTGGGAAAGACTCCAATAGAGACAGAATTCCAAAATAAAACATGCCGCTTGAGAATAAAAAAGGGCGAGGAGTGGTCGAGTATTGATGAAGTTTTAACTTTAAAGCCAGGATTAAACAACTTACAACGAGCTTTGAAAAGCATAACTTATACCTTATCTGTATCAACAAACCCTCCCGGAACTCGTATATTCATTGGCGAGGTATTTATGGGAATTTCCCCTCTGAGGATTTCAAATTTATTCAGGACGTACAATATTAAAATCGAAAAAGAGGGCTATAAAACTATAAAGCAAACTATCGTTGTCAAATCTGATGGTGATAAATTTTATGATATGGTTAAAATCAAAGTCGAATTTGTAAAAATTAGGTTTAAAGCTAACCCATATGCTGATGTTTATATAGATGGGAAGCTAATTGGAGAAGTTCCTCCCATAAGAATTCAACCTGAATCCGGCGTGAAAAATTCAATTTTTAAAGAATATGATCTGGGAAAGCGATATTTCCAAGTTGATTCTTAACCTAACTAAAAAGTACGTTAAGAATCCGAGCATAAAAACATGTATGTATAGACTTTTTCATGATTTATCGTGATCATCTTTTCGTTTTCACGCAGGTTTCAGGTTCAAGAAGTTGAAGAAGGGAAACATAAGATTGAATTCGTTTCAGCTCCGCTGAATAAAAAATACAGGGTCGAGGTGGAAACTAAAGCTGGCGAAAATGTAGAAATCCAGATGAACATGGAAACAGGGGAATATAAGGTAGATAAGATTAATTTAACATCACAATAGAAATTTCATATAAATTTATAAGGAATCCCATGAAAGCGGCAAAGTGAGGGATGGCCGAGATGAATAAGAAAATATCTCAATCAAGAATCTTAGCGCTTTTTTTAATTTATTCCTTCATTCTATTCATTACCACAGAAACCATGCCCAGCCAGGTCAATTTTTACTCCGATGAAGATTTTAATCCTGTAGTGAAAGTAAAAGAAGGCAAACAGGAAGCTCCGCCCGCACAAAAGGACCATTTCGAAAGATTAATCAATGAAGGCAAGAGGCTTCTTCAAGAAGAAATGGATTACGATGGCGCATTAAAAAAATTCAAAGAAGCCAAAGGCCTTGCGATAACATGTGCGCAAAAAGCAGATGCCTTATTTTATATATCTCTGGCTCATTATGCGACTCTGCAGGAGAAAGGAAATGAAGAATTTTTCAAGACTATAAGGGAGATGATAGAAGTTGATTATAACCGAGAGCTGGATAAGCGTTTATGCCCTCCAAAATACATAGAATCGTTCCAGGGAATAAAAAAAGAGTACGGCGCGCTGAAGATTCTATCCAAGCCTCTAGGAGCAGACGTTTATTTAAATGATAGTCTAGAATCTGTGGGAAAGACACCTTTGACAATTGGCTGTAAGGCTAGCTCAGTCAAGGTAAAAGTAAAGCTGGGGCGCAAAGAAAAGCAAGGCATCCTCAAGGTCATCGCCGGGAAAGAGACAGCATCAGCAATCTATGTCTTAAAGGGAGGTGCCGGCTTATTATATGTGCTGGCAGGGATAGCCGTGGCAGGAGGTGCTGGAGCTGCTGTCCTTTTAAAAAGCAAGCCTAAAGAAGAAGGTCCCACCTCAGGCAGCATCCAGGTGAATTCCAATCCACAAGGAGCGAAAGTCTATCTTGACGGAACCGACACTGGACAGACGACAAATTGCACCTTAGTCAATGTCTCTCCAGGGAATCATGCCATAAAGTTAATTAAAGAAGGATACGTAGATTACCAGCAGAATGTCTCTGTAACAGCAGGACAGACAGCAACAATTAATGCAACTCTAATTATGCACACCATAACAGTAACCAGTCCCGCAAGCGGCACAGTCTGGACAAAAGGAAAGCAAGTTGAGATAAAATGGCAAACAGACGGCTCAGCAAGCTTTCAAGGGAACGCCAAATTAGGAACGGGGTCAGAATCCTCATTATTTCCAGGAAGAGATTTATCGCCTTCGTTCCAAAGAAGAGACTTTCAGACCGATCGCTCAAATCGAACCCTGATGAGGACAAAAAGAGGATTGGAAAATCCATTCGACTCAGAAAATAGTGGAAGAATGTTAGATGAATCATTGAAATTTGAAGGCAGTTCAAAGACGTTTTCTTGCGTTGCTAAAGAAGACAATATTATTCAGCCAACAACAAAAAACATTGGAATAATAAAAAGCGACAAAAGCTTTGGGAGCGTTAATTTACCTTTGGCTCATGAGCTTTCTGCTCAAAAATTCACACGATTCGGGAATACAGGGTTTTTAACTCTAACGAATGTGAAGATAGACCTTTACAAAGGAACCACTTTAAATCAGACGATTGTCGCAAGTGCTACCAATAGCGGCTCTTACACTTGGACGACAGTGCCTACATCTCTTGCGGATGGCTCGGATTACAAAGTCAGGATTTCCTGTGCCAGTGATGCTGCAGTTTATGGTGAAAGCGCTGCATTCAGGATTGAAGAAAAGTCTATAACTGTTACCAGCCCTACGAGTACTACAATTTGGTCTCAGGGTAATGCAGGGGATATCACCTGGACATCAAAGGGGACGATCAGCAGTGTAAAGATTGATCTTTACAAGGGAACCACTTTAAATCAGACGATTGTCGCAAGTGCTACCAATAGCGGCTCTTACACTTGGACGACAGTGCCTACATCTCTTGCGGATGGCTCGGATTACAAAGTCAGAGTGTCTTCTGTTAGCGACTCTGGAATTTACGGCGAAAGTGCAGCATTCAAGATTGAGGCAAAGTCTATAACAATTACTAAACCCACGAGCAGCACAATCTGGAGAACAGGAGTTTCAGCTGATATTACCTGGACATCGCAGGGGACGATCAACAGTGTAAAGATTGACCTCTACAAGGGGACCACTTTAAATCAGACGATTGTCGCAAGTGCTACCAATAGCGGCTCTTACACTTGGACGACAGTGCCTACATCTCTTGCGAATGGCTCGGATTACAAAGTCAGAGTGTCTTCTGTTAGCGACTCTGGAATTTACGGCGAAAGTGCAGCATTCAAGATTGAGGCAAAGTCTATAACAATTACTAAACCCACGAGCACTACAATCTGGTCTCAGGGTGATTCTGTCGATATCACCTGGACATCGAAAGGAACGATTAGCAGTGCGAAGATTGATCTCTATGAGGCAGGCACCTTGAAGCAGGCGATAGTTTCGAGCACAGAGAATGACGGGTCGTATACCTGGACAGTGGACAGCACACTTTCGGATAGCACAACTTACAAGGTGAGGGTATCGGATGAGAGTGACTCTACGATTTACGGTGAGAGTGCACAGTTCACGATAGAGAAGAGGTCTCTTACTGTCACGGAACCTACGAGCAGCACGAAGTGGTCCCAAGGCGCTTCAGGGAATATTTCCTGGTCGTCGAAGGGTGCGATAAGTTACGTAAAGATTGAACTCTACAAGGGGACCGCCTTGAAGCAGGCGATAGTTTCGAGCACAGAGAATGACCGGTCATATACCTGGTCACCGGTGGAGAGCACCCTTGAGGACGGGACAGATTACAAG
>Ga0315291_10007412_pt1 | contig 13560 bp, 13 predicted proteins | sample YL17G12_20_MG_FD_203070 | JGI IMG/M metagenome (GOLD analysis project Ga0315291, IMG submission 203070) | Sediment microbial communities from Yellowstone Lake, YNP, Wyoming, USA - YL17G12_20 | ecosystem: Environmental > Aquatic > Freshwater > Lake > Sediment | place: USA: Wyoming | collected...
CGGTTGCCGCATCCTCGAGCTTCCCCTTGAGCATCGAGAGGATCGCGGGAATGCCACCCGCGCGATGGAGGTCTTCCATGCACCACTCGCCGCCCGGCTGCATGCGGGCGATGTGCGGGGTGTCCTTTGACACGCGGTCAAATGTTTCCAGAGAAAGCTCGATCCCGGCCTCGTGCGCGATTGCCGGTATGTGGAGGACGGTGTTCGTCGAGCCGCCGAGTGCCATGTCAACGCGGATGGCATTGGAGAACGCGGCGGGTGTGGCGATCTTTCGCGCGGTGATCCCTTCCCGCACCAGCTCCACGACCCTGCTCCCGCTCGCCTGAGCGATGCGGAGCTTCTCCGATTCAACCGCTGGCGCCGTCGCGCAGCCCGGCAGTGAAAGTCCCATCGCCTCCGTCACGCACGCCATCGTGTTCGCGGTGTAGAGGCCCTGGCAGGAGCCGGGGCCCGGGCAGGCCCTGATCTCAAGTTCGCGGAATTCCTTCTCGTCGATCTCCCCCGCCTTGAAACGGCCGATCGCTTCGAATGTATCCTTGACAAGGGAGAGCGTTTTGCCCCGGTAGTGCCCCACGAGCATCGGCCCGGCGGTGACCACGATACCGGGGAGGTCGAGGCGCATGAGCCCCATGAGCATTCCCGGAGTGATCTTATCGCAGTTCGTGAGGAGGACGAGGCCGTCAAGTGCGTGCGCCCGGGCGACCGTCTCAATGGAGTCGGCAATGAGTTCGCGGAGCGGCAGCGAGTATCTCATTCCCTCGTGCCCCATGGCGATCCCGTCGCAGACGCCCGGGATGCCGAAGAAGAATGCCACACCCCCCGCGGCGAAGATGCCCCGCTCGATGAATCGCTCCAGCGTGCGCATGTGCACGTGGCCCGGGATAAGATCGTTCCAGGAGGTGGCGACCCCGATAAACGGTTTTGACAGATCGTCGCGCCCGAGCCCCGTCGCGAACAGGAGGGCGCGGTGGGGCATTCGCTCGATCCCCTTCGTGGTCGCCTCATGTCTCAGCGGCATGACAATCTCCTTTTTAAAGAATGCCCCATGATATCCAATCGCGGGCATTTTTTCATCTAATTTCGTACGGCAGGGAAACGGGCTGTAGTGTTCATCCGTGTTAATCTGTCCCGCCACGGCGGGATCTGTGGTTACACATTAATGTGCGTATATGATTGATGTGAGCTGGATGTGGGATGCTACTGCGTGCCGAGGGCCTCGAGCGCGAGCCGCGCGGCTTCCTGCTCCGCCTCTTTCTTACTCCGCCCGGAGCCGCTGCCGAGCGGTACTCCCTTGATCCTGACCTCTATCTCGAAGAGTTTTTCGTGCTGCGGCCCATGGCTGCCGAGCACAATGTACTCGGGGATGGCGCCTTTTCGCTCCTGGCTGTAGTGCTGGAGCAGATTCTTGTAGTTCAAACTGTGACGTGTCGCCGCTATTCTCTCCAGATCTTCCTTGAAGAGGGCCTCCGTGGCTCGCCGGGTTTCCTCGATTCCTGCGTCGAGATACAGTGCGGCCAGGAGGGCTTCGAGAGCGTTCGAGAGATTCGATAGCCGCTCGGCGCCCCCGCTTGATGCCTCGCCCTTCCCGAGATAGAGGCACGGACCGAGCTCGATTCTCTGAGCGATCCCCGCGAGCGTTCCCTCGCTCACCAGGACTGATTTCATGAGCGTGAGCTCGCCCTCTGAACATTTCTGGTAGCGCTCGAAAAGGTGCTGCGTGATGATCAGCCCCAGGATGGAGTCGCCGAGGAACTCCAGGCGCTCGTTGCTGGATCTACCTGAGTCCGGGTTCTCATTCACATAGGAAGAATGGGAGAGCGCCTCGATTAAGAGCGCCCTGTTTCTGAACCTGTAGCCCAGCCGCTCCTGGAGGTGGTCGAGCTGTTGATCATCAGGCATAGTAACCTCGTCGGGATCGCTATTATATAGGAAACAGATGAGCGCTGCACGAACTTATAGTAGGGGCCTGGTGATGGGACAGTTATAGGGGTAGCCGCAGATTTACGCAGATAAACGCTGATACACCTATATAAAATCTGCGTCTATCTGCGTGTATCCGCGGCAAGAAACCTTGATCACTCAAACAATCCTTTTTATCTGCGGCAATTCATTGCTGGATTCACCCTGTAAGTGACTCATTACGGGGGCTGGTGCGACGCTACCTCAACTGTTCCAGAATGATGCGCGCCGCCGCTGCCGCGCCGTCGGTGCGTATCTCAGGCCAGTGGAATGCATGCTCATTTTTTAGGAAGGCATCCAGGTGTTTCCGCCATAATCCCGCGTGGAAGTCATCTCTGGGGAGGTAGTGCCACCGGCAGTAGGTTTTCACCGCCGCCTCCATGACGGGAAATTCGCGGAAATTGTCGCGCGAGGTGTACATGAGCGGAGTCCGGTTCGCGATGCATTCCGCGACGGTGCAGTATCCCGGTTTGCTGATCACGCAATCGCTCGCCCTGACAATGTCAGGATGGGGAATCCCGGCCCTGTCCTCGGGGAGTATCAGCTGCTTCATCCGGTCGCTGACGTTGAAAAAAGAGATGAAGATGTAGTCGCCGAACTCCGGGGCGGATCCTTCGACTGTACCCGCATTGTCATGGCCGCCCATCGAAATGAACACCACCTTCGTCGTCTCGCCAGCACGTATCCCGAGGCGTCGCCGCACCTCGTCGCGCGGGAGGGTGGCCGAGCGGCTGATGAGGGGAATGTCCCTCACCGTGCGGAACGCGCTCATGTCGCCGTGGAAGGGGAGGCGCAGGAGAAGGTCGGCGCGCGCGTAGGCCTCCCTCACACAATCGACGAGATAGCGGTAGCGAGGGTGCTCCTCGGCGTATGCTTCGTAGATCCAGTCCCATGAGAAGTTTCCGATGGCGATGCTTTTCACACCCGCGGCCGCGGCCACGAGGAATGCGAGCGGTGGAATGTCGCCCACGATGAGGTCGATCTTCTCCCCCCGGACGAAATCAACCTCTCGCCGCACGAGGGGGTCTATGTCGCGGTGGAAGTCGGCGTTCTCCTCAAGGGTGCGTGCCACGTCGAGGTGGAGGCTGTCTTTCTGGATGGCACCGACGTCGCACCGCACGGCCCGGTGCCGGAGCGGCACGTGGGGGGACTCCTCGAAGACCCAGGGGGGCATCATCCCCATGACATGCAGCTGAACTGACGGATCTTCCCTGTGGAGCCGCGAGAGGAGCTCCTTCATCCTCATTGCGTGGCCCAGGCCGTGGCAGCTGATGTAGAACGCGATGCGTAGCATGTTATTATTGCCTTCTATGGGGGCAATTATCCGTAGGGGCTTGATTCATCAAGCCCGCTTATAGAGAAGGTATAGTCGCGGGTTCGATAAATCGAACCCCTACACTACCAAGGCAGACGGCTTTTGTGAAACGCCCCGTGTCTCAGAACAGCCTCGCCCTGATCTTCAATTGCTGGATGAATTCACTGAGGGTTTTGGCGTCAAGCGTGGAGAGCTTCTCGAGGAGTTCGTCGGCGTTCTTGATGATGCGTCGTGCGGCGGCGGGGTCCTGGGAGATCGCCTTGAGGAAGCGTCCCGCCTCTGCGGGCTCGATCTGTTCCGACACGGTGCCGAGCCATGAGACCATCTGGTCTATCTGGACCGGTGTCACGGTATTGACGATCCTGTCGCCGTTCTGGAGGAGGGGCGCGGTCCGACCGGCGGGAATGAGCTCAAGGTACGGCTCCCCGAGGAGGCTCTTTGAGCGTATGGTCGCCCTGAGATCTCTCCTCAAGCCGGCAGAAGACGCGACGCGCGCGGTGATGAGCGCGTTGCCCGAATCCAGCCTGAGATCTTTGATGTAGCCCACCTCCACCCCGGACACTGCCACCGGCGCGTCTTTTACGAGGCCGCAGGCGTGGGTGAATGCAAAGTGGACGTCTATCCCTTCCCGGACCCGTATCCTCGAAATCTTGAGCGAGATGTAGCCGAGGATGAGCGCGGCGGCGATGACAAAAAGCCCCACGGTGATCTCGTACCTGAATCGCTTGTCCATTGTCAGCCTCCTGGGTTGAATTCCAATAAAAGTGTTTTTTGCCGCGGATTTGCGCGGATTAATTATTTTGGTTGTCTTCCATACTGCGTGAGTATGTGTTAGTGAACCAATTCGAGTTATGCATATATGAACGATATAAGAATCGATCCTGTCCGTGGCGACTCTTTCTTATTCCCTCTCCCCCACGTGGGAGAGGGCAGGGTGAGGGGGATAAAAACGGTTCCTGGTTTCTCGTTGCTCGTTACTGTAGCCAGAAACTAGCCACCAGAAACTGTAGTTCACACCCCCACCTCACCTCCCCCATCAGAGGGGGAGGGATTTACGTGATTTACCCACACAAAACGGAAGAGAACCATTATTTTTTCATGTCACGCGAGAAGAATTGCACGAGGAGCGGGTCGCGCGACCGGTATATTTCCTCCTTCTCCCCGTATACGATCAGCCGCGTGTCGTAGAGGACACCGACGCGATCCGCGATCTTGTAAGTTCCCGGGATATCGTGGCTGATGACCACAAAGGTGCAGCCGAGCTTCCGCTGCATGTCGAGGATGAGCTTGTCAATCGCGTCAGCCATGAGCGGGTCCAGGCCCGACGTCGGTTCATCGAAGAGGACGATCTCGGGATTCAGCGCGATGGCCCTCGCCAGGCCCACACGCTTGCGCATCCCGCCGCTCAGCTCCGATGGCCATTTCTCCTCGCACCCCGGCATGCCGACCAGCGCGAGCTTTTCGGCGACGGCGCGCGCGATCTCTCGCTCTGTCATGCGCGTGTGCTGCCTCATGGGGAACGCGACATTCTCCCCCGCCGTCATGGAGTCGAGGAGGGCGCCGTCCTGGAAGAGCATCCCCATCTTCCGCCTGAGGCGGTAGAGGTTGCGCTCATCCATTGAGCTGACATCCTCACCGTCAACGCGCACGGAGCCGGAGTCCGGTTTTTCCAGCCCCACCAGCATCTTCATGAGCACGCTCTTGCCCACGCCGCTCGGGCCGATGAAGACGGTGATCCGTGAGTCCGGGATCGTACACGAGATATCCTCCAGGACCTTCAGATCGCCAAATGACTTGTACACCTTGATGTATTCGATCACGTTCTGTATCTCGTATATCGTATTTTGTATCTCGTCCTTAGAGTTTTTTAATTAGGTTCCTTAACATTCGCGATTCGTGATCCAGCTTTTCGAGCAGGCTTTGGCTTGAGGACGTATCGAGGTAAGCCAATTCGTAAGCTATCTCAATTTGTGTTTCCAGTTCAGCACAAGATCCGAGGGCTACGAAAAGTAGCTGGCGATATTCTTTGTTGTGATATCTGTTGAAACCTTCTGCTATGTTTGATGGAATGGAGACTGCAGCGCGCCGCATCTGGTTGGTGAGGCAATATATCTCCTCAATCGGGAACGTTTTTGTTGTTTTATAGATTTCTAACACAATCGCCTTCCCCAACCGCCACACCTCAAGATCCCTAAAACTGATTATTTTCTCTTTCATTCTTCATGTCCCTTGTGCAAGTGCTTGCGAGATGCGAGATACGAGATGCGAGATACGCCTCACGATCCTCAGCCGTACATGAGCTCGCTCAAAAGGTAATTCACGATAATGCACACGACACACACGCTCACCACCGCCCTGTTGGTTGCCCTCCCCACGCCCTCGGGGCCCGGCTCGGAATAATACCCCTGATAGCAGCTGAGGAGGCAGATCAGGAGCGCGAACACCATTCCCTTGACCATGCCGAAGAAGATGTCGCTCATCCTGGTGTAGCTCGCCACGTTTTCCATGAAGGTGCCCGAACTGACGCCGAGCTGGAACACGGAGACGCAATACGCGGCGGCGACGGTGAAGAAATCAGCGAACACCACGAGGATCGGGAGGGCGATCAGCGCGGCGATCGCGCGCGGGGCGATGAGGTACCGGTAGGGATTCACCGCCATGACCTCGAGCGCGTCTATTTGTCCCTTGACGCGCATGGTGGCGATCGAGGCGGCCATGGCGGTGCCTGCCTTGGCCGCGACCATGGATCCCGCGACGATGGGGCCCATCTCGCGCACGCAGGCGAGGGCGACGAAGATCCCCACGAGATTCTGACCGCCGAACTCCCTGAAGACGTAGTATCCCTGGAGGGCGATAGTGCTGCCGATGAACACGGCGATCGCGCACACGATGAAAACGGATTGAACACCGATGCGGTACGCCTCCTCGATCACATTGGCGACGAGCGGCGGCGAGCCAAAGGCCCAGTGCATCGCCCGCACACTGAAGATTCCCCACCCTCCAACCTGTGCGAGCGCCGCAGCGAGTGGGTTGTGCCGATTGTCCGTGTTCATGTGCCGCCTCAATCACTTGGCCAATGCGGGAAGCGCCCCCGCTCCATAGGGGCACGATTTATCGTGCCCGCTTCTATTATTTAGCTAGCGCGAGAAGCGCTGACGTCAAGAAGTAGTTCACTCCCAGAAAGGTGATGATGGAGCGGACTACGGCGTCGTTCGCCGCCTTGCCGACACCCTCCGCCCCCCCTCTCACATGATATCCGTAGTAACAGCTTATCAGCCCTATGATGAATCCAAAGACAAGGGTCTTGATAATGCCTCCCCAGATGTCCATGATGTCCACGAAGCTGTAGAGGTTCGCCATGAAGGCTCCCCGATTGACCCCCTTGAGTATCACTGCCGAGACGTAGCCGCTGATGATCCCGCTGAAGCATGCGATCGCGTTCACGATGGGGCACATCAGGGTGAGCGCAATCAGGCGTGGGGCGACAAGGTATTGAAAGGGGTTGACCGCCATTACCGAGAGGGCGTCCACCTCCTCCTTGACGCGCATGGTTCCGAGCTCGGCTGCCGCGGTGCTGCCTGCCTGCGCCGCCATCATGATTCCGCAAAGGCCGGGAGAGAGTTCACGCAGGAGCGACGCCACGAGGATGCTGCTCAGCATTCTATCCACGCCGAAGAGATTGACGATGTGCAGTCCCTGGAGCGTGATGATCATCCCGAACGGCGCGACCACGCCGATCACGGGCACGAGGCAGCGCCCGCCCACACGGGCCATCTGCCTGAGCGTCTCCCTGAAAAAGAAGGGGGGGCGGAGAGCCCAAGAGAGGCTCCTGATCCCGAAGAGCGCTATGGCGCCAAGCTCAATGATGAATCGCATGGATGGTTATGCAGCCCCCTATTCTTACCATATTCCGCCCGAATCCGCAACGCCGGCAAAGGCAGTATATTTAAACCACGGATAAACACAGATGAACACAGATAGGACTAAAGCTGCAAGTCTAAAGTTTAAGGTTTAAAGTCACATCGTTTCTTTGCACTTTGGGCCTAACACGTTCAGCCATAGTGTTCGCCCGTGTAGACAAAAAACCTCCCGGGCTCGAGAGCCCGGGAGGTTCGATTGCTTCTTGATAAAACCGCACTAAGGTAGCCGGTGTTAAAAGGGAATATTGTAGCTCACCATTGTCCGGTTCTTGTCCATTTCCAGCGCAAGGCCGCTGATTCTCTTCGCGGAACGCCAGGCGTCCCAGCCGGACCACGCGTGGTTGGCGATCATGCCGCCCGCGCCGGCCATGCACACCATCTTGGCGTCGTCTCCGGCTCCCCCCGCCGCAAAAAAGGCGAGGACGAATATGGAGCCTGCCTCGATCGCCGCCATGGCGCCGCTCTTCCACGTCCAGAGCTCGCCGTTGTACCACTGCCCGGTGCAGGGGAGTATGGCCGACATGATCCCGGCGAGCGTGGGGTTCTTGTCCCTTGGCCCGCCCGCCATGCTCCACCCTGAATCTCCGGTGCTTCCCGCTGTTACCACAGGAGGCCCGCTTGTCACTCCGACGGGTTGGCTCGCTGGCATGGGGCCCTCACCCGCGAAGATCGGCGCGACGCTCCAGACTGTGCTGAATGTTACGGCAAGAACTACGGCCACCAGCTTCTTCAACACCCACCTCCTTTCTGCATTATGTCTATGCAGAGTCCATGATGATATTGTGCACCTCCATGTACACGCAAACTACTATACTGCCGTTTTTCTGTCAATAGATAATCTAAAAATATTTTTTATACAAGGCGCCAGTAGTTCTAATGTAATGTCACGGATTTTTGATCCGCGTAGCCGGGGATAGCGTTCTCCACGCCCCTCGGCGAGACGCCGGGCTCTACGAGCGCGACGATGACAAGGTAATTCCCCGCGATACCCGCAGGGAGCTTCGGCGTCGAAAAGAGTGTCCCGTGATACGATTTCCTCAAGCCGGCCACATTTCTGACAATGGGTTTTGCTCCCTTCCGGAGGCTGCCCGGTTTGTTGAGTATGAATGAGTAAATCACGCCGGGCCCCTTGATCACGCCCCATGCGTCGAAGGCCTGGCTGACCGGCTGCACGGCGACATCAACCTTGAATGGATTCCCCGCCGAGAGGGAGGTGCTGTTCACCGTCACGCCGAGGAGCGATGGGGATGTGGGCTGGGGACTCGGTCCGGCGGTGGGTGTGAGCGTGATGGCCGGTGTCGAAGTGAACGGTGGAGCAGGTGTCTGCGTCGGCGTTTGAGTGATGGTCGGAGTCCTCGTAACTGTTGGTGTGCTCGTGCGCGTCGGCGTTTGAGTGATGCTCGGAGTCCTCGTGGGTGTCGGTGTGGGCGTGCGCGTTGGTGTGCTCGTGCGCGTCGGCGTGACAGTGGCCGTCGGTTGCTGCCGGAATGCGTAGATGTTATTATCGTAAGAGCCCACATAGACCTTTCTGTCTGAGCCTATGCAAGGAGAGGACTGAATCTCTCCCCACGTGAAACAACTCCACGCGAGGGTTCCCGAGGATGTGAGCGCGTAGAATGCATGGTCAAAAGAACCGATGTAAACACCCCCGTCGGAACCGATGGCTGCCGAAGACTGGATATCACCCAGTGTGCTATAACTCCACCTGAGGCCGCCGGTTGAGGTGAGACAGTAGAAGACGTTGTCATTGCTGCCGGCGAAAATTTTTCCGGCACTGTCTATGGCAGGGCTGATATATTCCACTGCTCCAGCTGCGCTTCCGGTCATGTAACTCCATATGAGCGCACCATTCGAAGTAAGTGCGCAAAATCTCCCGTGATCTTGTCCGGGGGGGAAATCAGGCGTGCCCCGATAGACCCTCCCATCTGCGCCTATCGAGGGAGAAGTGCTCGTCTGGTATCCAGCCATATAACTCCAGGCGAGAGAACCTGTGGGATTGATGACGTACAGATTATTGTCTGGGGTTGGGGATTCAACATAGATTCGCCCTATAGAGTCAATGGCGGGAGAGGAGAGCACGATGGAGTGAGTCGCATACGACCATGCGAGAGTGCCAAGGGAGTTCAGCGCGTAGACGTTGTTGTCGTACGTAGCTATATATATCCGGCCGTTGGTGCCGATAGCTGGCGAGGAATAAATATATTGTCCTGAAGGACTATAGCCGCATACGTCATAGCTCCAGTGGAAGGCGCCGCTGAGTCTGTGGAGCGCGTATAAGTTATTATCATATGATCCCACGAAAACATATTGCGTGGAAGCTGCGGCGGGAGAGGACTTCACATCCTCCCCCGTTGCGTAGCTCCACAAGAGCGACCCGCTCGATTCGAGGCAATAGATACGGCGGTCATTCGAACCGATGTAAATAAAGTCGTTGGTCCCGATGATGGGAGAGGATATCACTTGATCCCCGGTGGCATAGCTCCAGTACAGGTCGCCCCGGGAGGGGCCCGAGTATGACCAGCTCATCCCGGTATGCCGAACATCCTTGTGAAACATAGGCCAGGGGAAGTTGCCGAGCTGGGCATTGAGCGAGCACGGTGCAATCAGAATGGCGGCCAGAATCACATACCGGCGGTTCATTCACGACCTCTGTTGAGATTAACTAACCATCTGTCGTAGCCGACACTTAAGTGTCGGCTACGCTGTGGATAACTTTTCGGACATCTAGAATCCGCGTCAATCCGCGGCTAATGCATCCCTTTTACAGAGCCGAGACTGAAGTCTCGGCTACGGAGTGGGGGCTTATGTGACGAGGAGGGGCGGGGTCTTTTCGTGAATCTCCTCCCTGCACAGCTTCAGCTTGAGGCGCTGCACGTCCATCGGCTCCGGGTATTCGAAAATTTTCCCCGCGTAATTTCTCAGGACGGCCCTCCCCTCGACCAGCGAGATGAAGTAGCTCGGGCTCAACGGAATCTTCCCGCCGCCGCCCGGGGCGTCCACCACGAAGGTGGGGACGGCGTAGCCGGTGGTGTGGCCGCGGAGCTTCTCGATGATGTTGATCCCCGTGGAGATCGGGGTGCGGAAATGCTCGGTCCCGACGGCGAGGTCGCACTGGTAGAGGTAGTACGGCCTCACGCGGATTCGCAGCAGTTCCTGGAGGAGCTTCTTGATTGTGGTTGCATTGTCGTTGATGTTCCTGAGGAGCACCGTCTGGCTCCCCAGGGGGATGCCGGCGTCGGCGAGCATCTCGCACGCCCTTGAGGTTTCGGGGTTGATCTCCCGCGGGTGCGAGAAATGGATGCTCACATATATCGGGTGGTACTTTTTGAGCATCGCGACCAGCTCCGGGGTGATCCGCTGCGGGAGGAAGACCGGAACCCGCGTCCCGATTCTCAGGATCTCGACGTGCTTGATCGCCCTGAGCGACTTCAGGATCGTTTCTATCTTCTCATCGCACAGCGACAGCGGGTCGCCCCCGGAGATGAGCACGTCCCGTATCTTTTTGTTGCCGCTGATGTAGTCGCACGCTCTCGCGAGCCGCTCCCGGTCGATGCTCTGCGTCCTCCTCCCGACGATGCGCTTGCGCGTGCAGTAGCGGCAGTAGCTCACGCACATCTCGGTGGCGATCAGGAGGACGCGGTCGGGATAGCGGTGCACCACCCCGGGGACGGGCGAATCCTTCTCCTCGCCGCAGGGGTCTTCCATCTCGCGCGAGCAGAAGAAATGCTCCCCGATGTGCGGGATGACCTGTTTCCTCAGGGGGCACTCGGGGTTGTCAGCATCGATCTGGCAGAGAAAGTACGGCGTGATCGCCATGGGGAGCCTGTCCTCCTCGCGCCTGATGCCGCTCTCTTCCTCCGCGGTGAGTTTCACGAGCCGCGAGAGCTCCGCGAGCGCGGTGACCCGATTCTTCACCTGCCATTTCCAGTTGTTCCAATCAGTTTCCGGGACATCCTTCCATATGGTAGTTCTCAATCGCGACTGCAATGTTTCCTCCTCCCTTGAGCTCGCCATACCCGCGAGCGTTCTTATGAAAACTATGGCTCAATAATTAACCACAGATGCACACAGGTACGTGTTGTGAAACAGGATGCACGCAGATACACACAAATAAAACTACGGCAGAAAGTTAAAGGTTGAATGTTTACCGTGACATCATTTCTTTGAACTTTGGGCCTCAAACCTCCGGCCGTAGTGTTTATCCGTGTTCATCTGTGTTTATCCGTGGTTACAGATTAACCTATATCCAGTTGGAGCTAGTTCGTGCCCTGATACCTCTTGCAGTAGATCAAAAGATCATCTCCCGGCGCGTAAAAGTCCCTGATGCGGGACTCGTCACGGAACCCCTCCTTGGCATAGAACGAGCGTGCCTGTGCGTAGGCGGCCTGCGATGAGGTCTCCGCCACGAGGAGCCGTGCCCCCTTTTCATTCAGGATATTCTCGAGATGATTGAGCATGCGTTTTCCCAGCCCTCCCCTCCGGCGCGTGGGATCGATGGCGATCCAGTAGAGATCATAGGTGGCCTGCGTGAGGGGGGTCTTGCCGTAACAGACGAAACCGATGATGCCTTTCTCCGGTGATTCGGCGCAGAACACGGCGTAGTCCTCATCGCTGTTCCCGTGCGCGAGCGAGTAGTCGATGAGCTCCAGGGCGCAGGCGATCTCGCCGCGCGTGAACTCGGACCCGCGGTTCAGCAAGCTCTCAATTCCCGCGCGGTCGGCGCGCCTGATCGGGCGGATCGATACCGTGCTCATGACGAGCTATGCCTCCCTCATGCCGTAGCGCGCGCACGCGATGCGCACGACCTCCCTGATGAGATCCCCGTAGCTCATCCCCGCCGCCCGCGCCGCTTTCGGAAAGCAGGAGTTTTCATCAGGATCGGGGAGGATGCCGGGCAGGGGGTTCAGTTCCATGACGTGCGGCTTCATGGATTCATCCAGGCGCACATCGATGCGGCACCAGTCGCGGCACCCGAGCGCGACATATGCCCGCCTGCACAAATCTGCAATTTCCGTCTCCAGATCGTGTTCGAGCTCCGCGGGGCAGGTGAATATCTTAAGCGGAGCCGCAGGCGTGTCCCAGATCCACTTGGCCTCATAGGAGTAGATGAGGCTGGCCCCTCCGGGCAGCGTGCGGAAATCGACCTCAACCAGCGGGAGCACCCGCAGCCCCTCTCCGTTCCCCAGCAGCGCGGCGGTGAATTCCCTGCCGCTGAGGAAGGATTCCAGAATCGCGGGCTGGCGATACTCCGAGACAATTCTCTCCACCCGGGAGGGGATGTCGCTCCGGTCGAAGACGACTGAGTCGTTCCTGATTCCCATGCTCGACCCCTCCCACAGGGGCTTCACGATCACGGGAAACTTCAACCCGTTGAGCGGTTGCTCCGGGTGGGTGAGCACCTGGAACTCCGGGGTGGGAATGTGGTGGAACGACATGATCTCCTTTGCCCGGGCCTTATTGAGGCAGGCGGCGAGTGTGAACGGGTCCGAGCCGGTGTACGGTATCCCCAGCAGCTCACAGATGACCGGCACCTGGGATTCCCTGCTCGGCGAGTTGATCCCCTCTGCGATGTTGAAGACGATGTCGGGTTGCGCCGTCTTCAGATTTTCGGCGATATTCTCATCCGCTTCTATGGTTACCACCGTGCCTGATTCTGAGAGGGCCGCTGCCACCGCGTCTATGGTGCCGCGGTCGTCCCACTCAGCGTAGTAGTCCTCCCGCGAGGGGGTAGGGGAGAGCCGGGGTTTTAGATTACATGTCAATGCGATGCGCATAGGGTCGCCCTTTCAGCATGTGAAGTCCCCTCAGGGATTGCCCAGAAGCCCGGCGAATTTCTCCTGGCGGGGGTCTTCCTGGATTTCAGCAAGATAGCGCCGTAACGCATGCACGAATATCTTCGCCATCGTGGTGTTCTCCTTGATGGCCAGCATCCGCACCTTCTTGTGAAGCTCTTCATCCATGTATATAGTCGTTCTCTTTTTCATCAGCCGTATCACCTTTCTCCGCATCTTGTGCAGTTGATCTGATTGATGTTAAGAGCCGCTCGGGTGCCGATCTTGAGTCTGAATTGTAATGACCTGCCATAGACATAAACACATAAATGCATAATTATGCTTCGCAATTTACAAAAAAATACGCTAATTTTGGAACATACTAGCGTAAAAGTGTTTTTATGTCAAGATATTTTTTCAAAAAAAGTGAGTAACTACTCATGTAGTTAGAAGCCAGAATCCAGGTAATGCCTCAGTTACGGTGGGGGGATGATTTGGTATATGTCATACCTGCGGAAGCAGGTATCCAGCACTGAAGCCTTTAAGAACTGGACTCCTGCTTCCGCAGGAGTGACAGAAAATAAAAATCACACCC
>Ga0315291_10007413_pt1 | contig 13559 bp, 19 predicted proteins | sample YL17G12_20_MG_FD_203070 | JGI IMG/M metagenome (GOLD analysis project Ga0315291, IMG submission 203070) | Sediment microbial communities from Yellowstone Lake, YNP, Wyoming, USA - YL17G12_20 | ecosystem: Environmental > Aquatic > Freshwater > Lake > Sediment | place: USA: Wyoming | collected...
TGCGAAACAGCGCGTCGTCCACTGCCCCAATCCGTTTCAATGCAATCAATTTCCTCATCACTAAAATGATCCCACAGGTTGCCAATCTCTCCTTCGCCAGCACCACCAAAATACCAAGTTTTTAACGTCCCTCCAAAATGCTTTCCTAAAAAAAATAAAATTTCAGTAATACGATCAGTAATAGTCTCTTGTTTAGAGTCCGCTTGTGCCGCTAATTCCATGGCTTCAGCAACATATTCTTTTGTTATCTTCATAGGTATAAATCATTCTCCATTATATAATTAAACACTTTCGCAAGTTTTCATTTGGCTCGTATGGTTTGGTTTAGTTGATGAAGCTCTTCTACAATTTTTACTTGTTGTCTGGCTATTTCATTATTAGAAATGACCATGCAATTGTAATAGCGCCAATTATCACCACTTAACATATCAGCATTACATAATCCACCTTTCCATGAATCTTCTTTTATACTGTTAGTGCGGCCAGGTGGAGTGATGTTTAAAAATAAAACCAGGTAAATCAGTACAAATGCTAACGCCCCAACTACAGCCAATAATATTAATAGCGCGGTTTTCATAGAGTGCTAAACCTATCCTTTATTTCATTAACAAAATCTACATATTTGGCCGTAGATTGAATTCCTGGTTCCCAAGCTAACTCACGCTCAACCAAATCATACTCAGCTTGAATTTTTGAGCCAGGAATTATTTCACCCTTATTATTCCTATCCCTGCCAAAAAGCCACAACCTATCACATACAGAAACTACAGCCGGAATATCATGGGCTACAATAAATAAAGTATTCTCTTCGTGCAAATTGGCTATCTTAAGTATTAATTCGCATACCCTATCTTTCATTAAAGGATCTAACCCAGTAAACGGCTCATCCATAACGATAAAGTGCTCACTACATAAAAGCTGTTGTATGATTGCTACCCTTTGTCTTTGGCCGCCTGATAATTGTGCTGGGTAATATGTTGCTCTATCTTCCAATTCAAAATGATGAAGATATTCTTGTATCTTGCTTACTGAATTAGATTTCTTTGCTGCAAGAGTAAGATTTCCTAAAACTGTACGATGTCTGAATAAAGGATAATTTTGAGCAATCATACCAACAACACCAGGCTGAACTGGTTTGTTATTTACCGTTATTGTTCCTGTGTTTGGAGTTTGTAAACCACATAAAATACGAGACATCATGCTCTTACCAACACCTGAAGGGCCCAGTATTCCTATAATTTGGCCTTGAGTACAACCCGGCCTAACTATATCTTTTACTTCGGCATTAATGTCTCTAAGAATTAGTTTCTCGCCAAACTTTAAACTTATGTTTTCAATTTTTACGAGAGTATCTTTTAGAATATAATCTTTCATTTTAATAAATTAACTTTAAAATTCCAATTTTTGCCGTTGAGTATTGATATGTCCTGCGGCGACAGAACAGAAGAATCATCTTTAATTGTTATCATTTGTTTGCTTCCAGATTAAGCTCTGCATACGGACAAAGCCAAGACCTTATTTGTTTGAGCGAGAAATCCTGTAAAATACCAATTGCTAGCACAGTAAATTGAATTGCAAACACAGCGGCTAATTTGAAGTGTTTGCTTTCATTTAGCATTAGAGCCCCGAGGCCGCCTTCAGAGCGATTTAGCCCCTCTACCATTGTCAACATTACCCAACCCATAGCCGCGTTCTGTCTTAATATTTCTAATGCCTGATCAAATTTTCCCAATATAATAACTTCCCAAACAATTTGCCAATTACTAAATCTAAGTGTTCTGGCGTAATCGAACTCTTCTCTTGGCGTATCTACAATCACACTAGACATAGAGGTTATAAAAAACACGCTCATCCCAAATACGAGAAGAGCTACTTTTAACCAGTGTCCACCTCCAAACATTAATGTAAAAAACACCACGAAACCAGTAATTCCAAAGAACCTCGCTTTACTACAAAAAACAACAAACGGATACATAAACGGCAAAACAACTATATAACTAATCAATAAAGACAGTATAGTAGTAATTGCTAAAGCCTGAATGTTTGTTACTATGCTGACATAAAGTTCAACTAATAAAGATTCTTGTTTAATTAGGAATAGCCAAGATTGAAACACTTCTATTGGCGTAGGAACAAAAGTTATACTTACGGTAAACCAAGCAATAATAGTAAACGCAGCCCATGCACACATAACGAATAGTTTATTTGTATCTGAGATAGTAGCTATTGGTTTAAATAGATTATTCATTTGGATATGGCCATCATTCCTGTCTCAATACCTATACTCGGTCCATGTCCCTTATCCTCTACCTCAAATTTCTCATTCAGATAATATACATGCCAAGCCTTTATCTCTCCTTCCCCAGCCGCTCCGCTTAAAGCCTCAGAAGGCTCTCCTACATACAACGTCTTAATTCTATTCCTCTTCCCATCCCAATACTTCCACTCTACTATCCCATTCTTTCCAGAAGTACTGTGGCCTCCATTTCCAGAAGTACTGTGGCCGCAATATCCAGAAGTACTGTGGCCGTAATCTCCAGAAGTACTGTTGCCTCTATCTCCAGAAGTACTGTTGCCGTAATTTCCAGAAGTACTGTTGCCGTAATTTCCAGAAGTACTGTGGCCTCTATCTCCAGAAGTACTGTTGCCGTAATTTCCAGAAGTACTGTTGCCGTAATTTCCAGAAGTACTGTTGCCGTAATCTCCAGAAGTACTGTGGCCGTAATTTCCAGAAGTACTGTGGCCGCAATTTCCAGAAGTACTGTTGCCTCTATCTCCAGAAGTACTGTTGCCGTAATTTCCAGAAGTACTGTTGCCTCCATTTCCAGAAGTACTGTGGCCTCTATCTCCAGAAGTACTGTTGCCGTAATTTCCAGAAGTACTGTTGCCGTAATTTCCAGAAGTACTGTGGCCTCCATTTCCAGAAGTACTGTTGCCGTAATCTCCAGAAGTACTGTGGCCGCAATTTCCAGAAGTACTGTGGCCTCCATTTCCAGAAGTACTGTTGCCGTAATTTCCAGAAGTACTGTGGCCGCAATTTCCAGAAGTACTGTGGCCGCAATATCCAGAAGTACTGTGGCCGTAATCTCCAGAAGTACTGTTGCCGTCATCTCCAGAAGTACTGTGGCCTCCATTTCCAGAAGTACTGTTGCCGTAATTTCCAGAAGTACTGTGGCCGTCATCTCCAGAAATTACCATTGCATAAACACAAGCACTTCCAGGACACAACGATACTATCAGATCCGTTGCTTCCTTCTTAGTTCCTACAAAACATACATATGCTCTCGGAACCTTAACTTTTCTATCGATCTCAACAACTTCTGATTTAACCGCTGCTATTACTAACCACTTTGCATCTTCATCTTTACTTAGACGTTCTGCATCTCCTTCTCCAGATAAGAGACCATGCAATCCATTACCACATGAGGGCTGAGGATCCCAGTCAGGAGCAGATACCAGACCAGAAGAAGGCCATTGAAAGCCCTGATATGCTTTGAGGTCTTTATCGCAAGTTCTGAGGAGATAAACAACTTCGGATTCAGAACAGTTTAAAGCCGAAGTTAATTCTTGTATAGTCGGGCAGCATCCATTCATTTTATTTTCCTTACTTTAAATTCAATTTTATCAGGGACCTTTTCCCACAGTCCTAATACACATAACACCGCACCGCACCGCACCGCACCGCACCGCACCGCACCGCACCGCACCGCACCGCACCGTTTACAGCGTTAACGCACGAGTACTTATCTGAGCTACTCGCCTCTATTTCTGGAAAATCAGATTTAGCAACAAACTTCTCCAAACCCCAAACAGAAGCAAATTCATCTTCCTTAATTGTAATTTTGATAATCATTCATTAATCCACGGAGGAGGTTCAGGAACACCTAATAAAGTTACAAAACCATTAAATTCGCCTTCGATATTTATAGATAATGACACATCCCATACTCCTTTGGCAAGCTTTTTCAGTGGCAACCTGTCAGGACGTACAGCATCAGGGTCTACAACTACCCGAAGTTGCTGTCTTTTTTGCCCTCGGTTTAATGAGAAATCGAGTTGCCACATTCCAGCCGGCAACCGATGAATATGTCCAAATGGCTTTCCTGATTCTGGATATGTTACTTCTTCCAGATTATCGCGCCACTGTAAATATACTCTGAGAACTACACTGTCATCACAAGGGTCTTCCATTTATTATTTCTTTAGAAAGAGTTTCAAAGGTTATCTAGTTGTGTCGTCTGCCAACCCCAGTGTTTTAACCATTCACTACAAGCTTTTGCGTGAGCTATAGATTCTTCAATATCATCTTTGGCACGATGAGCATTTGCTTTTGGAAACTTTGGCATCCCTAAACTTTGGCAAAATAACTTTATAGCAGATACATCATAATATCTATAGCTGAATCTACTATATAACTCTGACCAATCTTCTTTAATGAAACTAGCGTCAAAATGAATTGATGATCCGGCCATAATCGGCATATCTTCTTTATTAGAAATTTTTGGGATTAGTGTCAATAAATCTTCTTCAATATCGAACAGTTTTTTTCCTGTTTTGCTACAATCTTCAAACAACCCATTATCAGTGTGCATTTTTATTACAAACGGGTCTATCTCAGTTAAATTAAATAATTTTTGATGAACTACATTTTGATAAATATGTTTGTAATTAAACGGATCATTGAAATCCGCTTCTGCTACGGCGACTTCAATAATTTCTGATTTTTGCGGGTCTAATCCGGTTGTCTCTAAATCTAACCAATATAATTTCATTTTGTTTCCTGACTTACAATAAAAGACAAGGCGTTATTTATATAGTCTAGCCTTGTTGTAAGTAATTTAACTGTGTCCACTTCGCATTGGTTTAATGTATGCTGGATATCGTTTAAAACAATATTATCAACATTATGTTCTTTTTCATACCCTTCAGACCTTCTTCTGGTGAGCAAATCTGAATTTAAATCTTTAATAGATACTATATAAATATATTTTGACCAATCTACCACGGAATATCTATCATCTGCCTGGTATACTTGCTTCCCGCTAGCTGATGTACAATAAATATTAATTCTGAAATATCCGACATTACTTTGAGTAACACTATTTTTGTTTATTTCTACCGGCTGATTAAAAAATGTTAATGTCATATAATAACTTTTATTTGACATCATTTTTTTACCGTCAAACCCTCAAACGTTGGAAGTTCCATTCGTTCCATTTTGTCATGCACCGGAGGCAACTCTTGCATTTGCGGCGGCTTTTCCTCTTCAGCGGCGGATTCAGAAACAGGCTCGGGCGGTTCAGTGTCCATAACAGGAGGGTGTGGCGCTACTACTACCGGTTTATGAATTATTTTTGGACGAACAACTTTAGGAGGCTCAACAGACAATAAAGAAGCGGAAGTTTTAGTAGAAAAAGAATCGTGAGCTAACCCTTCTAAATACCCACGAAGCTTAACTATATCGTCATGGTCTAATCTTTGTTCATCGGCAATTTGTTTCATGCCTACAGAAAGGGTGTCGTAGGCCGTTTTGGTAACAGAATGGTCAGGAGGCTTAAAGAAGGCTCCAAGCGCTGTTACAAGAGCAGCCATAGCCGCTATTACCCCTTTAGAAGCATTAGCCCACTTGATGATATTTTTGAACCATTTTTTCGGTGGTTCTTTTTGTTCTTCTATGTTTTCCATTTTAAATCATTTTTTGGGAGCAACACGTTCTACGGCCTCTAAAGCTACAAATGCTGCCGGGTGACGATATTGCGCAATGGCCATAGGAAGTGTATCCCATACTGCCTTCAAATCACAAGCCCCACAAACAATTGCAATAACCGCAAAGATTCCTCTCCAAAATACGCCTGCACGCTCCGCATTATTATTAGCTTCATATTCTTTTTTTGCCGCTACTAACAAACGATATGCTACAGAATATAAACTAATGGCAAAAATAATACCAATAATTGAACTAAGTATACCAGCTAGAGCGGTTGCTTTTTGAGCTTCTACCAGCAAACTCCAGGCATTACCACTAAATGTTTTTGATACATCGGTTGCCTTTTCAATCATTTCAGTCAGTTTTTTAATAATTTCTTCGTACATTTATTCTCCTTTTATTAATAATTGAGGTAGCGGAAGTTAGGGTCCTATTTTCTGCTCCGTTAGCATCAACGGATCGTCATCCTCCGCTAAAAACAAGGCAAACGTTTAATGGTCCGTATATTTAAGCCACTCGCCCAAACATTATCGTTGAATTACTAACCTATGAGGGCAGTCCCATAGCTCCTTCACTCAACCAATATGTTCTAACTTCTATTCACAGCCAGGTTTTTCGCCACCTCAGATCAAGTACGCGGAGTCGAACCGCTAGAGAAAGACCAACTCTTCTTACTTGATTTTCACTATTTTCAGCCAGTCGTACCTAACACAATCACAACTCTACGATTCTTTGCTCGACCCTCAGGAGTAGAGTTATTAGCAACAGGCTCACCCTGCCCATGTGCCATAACATTAAACCTATCTGCCGGGAAACTCGTACTCGACTGCGCATTTAACCACTGTTCTACTGCCTTTGCACGTTTCTGGCTAAGAGTCATATTCGCATCAGCATTGCCAGTATTATCCGTGTGACCGTGAATCTCAATAGCCAAATCATCAGCTACCAATAATCCATTAGCCAAGTCCTTTAACGTTTTCTCAGTCGCAGGACTAAATGTAGCAGACCCAGTATCAAACTCAATGCTCCAAGACCGTTTACTTACAACGTCTTTAATCTGAGCATTAGCCTGAAACGTAGGAACATCCGCTTTAGTGGTTGGCTTGTTTGCCGCCGCTACCGCACTAATGTAAGAGGTATTTAGAATATCTCCCACCGCAGGATAACTTGATACTAACTTAGGATACTGCTTTACAACAATATCTCCAAATACAGTATAAGTCGCGGCAAACAAATTGGCAGACCCAGGAGCTAATCCATATAGCACCATGTTATCTGCAAGATTATTTGCCGTAGAACCACCAAGCGTAACCTCTACACCAGTTTTATCAGTCTCGGTTACGCCTTTGTAGTACTTCTCCCAGTATTCAGTTTTCTCTTCTTTATATACAGCCGCACTAATCTCGGCAGCTTTATGAAGAGCTTCTGGGAACGCTTTGACCTGATCTCCACCCTCAAACATAGCTGCTAAGAAATTCTGTAGTTCAGCCTTGTTTGCTTGATTCCAACGTTTAATGCCAACCAAAGTATTAGGCATTTGGCTTCGGTATTCTTTAGTAGAAACAACCGAAACAAGCCCGCCCTTCTGTTTGGCTACGTTTACATCGCCGGGGGTCCAAGTAACAACACCATTTACACAGATATGTTTAGACTCACCGGTTCTTTTACCTGCATGAACTATAGGGCGATCTTCACAGACGTTGGTAATATATTTTTGACCAGCATCTATGAAATCATTAGCCGCAAGCCAGTTTATAGCTTCCGGGTCCCAAGTTTTCTCATCAGGGTTATTTAAGATAGCATTGTCACCAGCCCATTTCTGAGCAATGTTCCAATCACCATCACGAAGCACGCCGGCAATTAAAGACCCACGAGCAGCTTTAGGATTAGTTTTCCATTCTGCCTGACCCATGAGCTTATCTTCGCCGCGAGAATAACCAGCAGAACCAATTACCTCAGCAGTACAATCATCACAGATCTTTTTCAGATCGTCCTGAATACCTGCAATGAAGGCGGCGGAACCATCACCCATAACTGAGGCGAAATGAATTCCTGATTTTGGCTGAGGGTCTGATTTTAACTCTTTAGCAAAAGCAAGCAGTGAGGCCTGCATTTTACCACAATCATCTTCTCGAATTAGATTTACACTTACATTCTTCTTAGCCATTAAGCTGCCTTCGGTGGTATGAACTCCTCCGTTGGCAAACATAAGTCCCATCTGAGCGTTCCAAGCCATCATATCTATTCTGATTTCTGGACTGGTTACGCCGGCCGTTGCATTTCCAGGTAGCGCTGCCTTGTGCAGATTATCCTGTTGCGTATTCATTACCAAAGCAGGAAGGTCTACCTGTTGAGGAACTACGCTTGGTCCAGAAGTTCTACTGAGAAGTCCCTGATCTTTGAGATATCTAATTCCTAAGATTAGACACCCAAATACTATGGCTGCTAGAAATAATCTAGGCAGTAATTTTATTCTTACTTTTGACATGTTACTTTCTTTCTCTCCGACTAAGCAGAGTCTTTGTTGTCAATTTTACTTTGCAAATAAACTAGCAAATGCCGTATGTTTTTCTTCTCCGGCAGATGACACTAGCTCACCTTCTTGTACGTCATCGCTAACTCGTAACTTGGTAGAATCACCCATTAGTAATAGCTGGCTGCTTTTCTTTTCCCACTCATCCAACTGTACTAAGGCGTCAGCTTCGTATACGCCGTTCTCTAAATCTACGCCCTTAATAAATCCATCTGACATTTCCATGAAGTTTTCTATCTCACCAACCTTCATAGCATAATCATCAGCCAGCTTCTCCATTGCCTGATCAAATAATTCTCTCTGATCAGATTCTCCGGCAATAATCTTTTTAGCCGAAGTAAACGCGCTGTAACCTGCTTGAATTGCCGCCCGCTCCTGAGACTTAACTTCTACTTCACCGCTAATATCTTGGATCATAAACACGGCGGCTTCTCTCATTTTAGAGACAACTCTTTTTAGCATCTCCATCTTATTCAAAAGACCCTGTAAAGTCAAGTTGGATTTTTGTAATCGTCCGGCCTGCCTAGCTTGCAGAATAAAAACATTTTTCATTTCTGTTTTATTCTTAGCTTGCTCAACCATCATCAAAGAGTGTTGCCGCTCTTCTTCATTTTTATCAATTAAATTTTTGAGCTTTCTAATTTGGCCGGCTAAATTAGCAATAGACTTATCCATATTACCAAGACTGTCTTTTAAATCAGATAAGTAACCTTTCAATATTCCAATTGGGTCTATCTCTACAATAAGACCAGTTATAGCTCGCATTACTGCTTTGTAGCCATATGAAGCCAAAGCCCTAACTTTTTTATCGCTAATTAAAAATACAATAAATGCTAAAGATCCGGCTAAAAATGTAGCGTATAAAGTATTTTCCAGTAATAATATAATGGCAGGTAAGACTGTGAATAAAGCCATACCACCAGCGATAGCCAGCAATAGCCCTACAATTGCCCCGGTCTTTCCTTCGGGGCGTTGAAAAAATGATTTAGTAGACTCTGTTGATTCGGCCATATTTATTTCTCTTTCACACTAGTAACCGTTATTTTATAATCTAACTCTTTGTTGTCTTTATTGGAAATCTTAACTCCAACTTCGCCACGATAATTCATTACAACATTGGCAAGACATTTATGTTCTGCTTGTGCTACATCTAAATCTCCGACTGAATTAGAGAATGCACAACTTAATTCCGCCATAGAATCAGCAGGCAGAACTTCGATTTTAAATTTTCCCTTATTTAATTCGAAATGCCGTAGCTTAGTTTCTCTGGCGGGAACGGAGCCTAACAGAATTTTATCCTCAGCGAAAGCGATATTGCTTATCAACATTAATGTTAGTAATAATTTCATGTTTTTCCATACGTTTGGATTTTTGTTTTTTCGTCCATAAGTTCTTGCTTCAAAAGATTATAAACCATCACAAATTTGTTTTGCGTTTGTGATATTTTATCTTTCTCAGCGCTAATTTCAATTGTTTCCTGATTCTTCTTACTAATTAAATCATTTATTTTGGCTTGCAAACTCTTTAATTCATTATCAATGCTTTCAATTTCTTGCTGCTTACCACCGACACGAGATTTAATCTGATTATCAAGCTCTTTGTCAAATTCTTGTTTCTTACCATCTAAAATGTCTATACAAGAGGTGGCGTCTTGAAGAAGCTGGTCGTGTCCTATTCCTTTTTTGCCAAATAGAGCAATAGCTGCCTTATAAGCGCTTGGTTCATCGGGTAGTACAGTTTTGAGGGTAATAATTTGTTCTTGCAACTCTGTCCAGGTTTTAGGCGAACTAGATGTTAAAGCGTCTTTTAGCTGCTGCTTAACCATCGGATCGATAACTTGCTGTGAAGATTGCTGAAATACTACACCTCCGTTATCACGCACAAATTGATCTGGTGGCTTAATTAAAGACGTTTCAGGAGATTTTACATCCGGAGTAGTTTCGACCACAGCGTTTTTTAATAAATCCCATAATCCCATTTTTAATACCTATGCATACTTTGACTTAGTTATATGGCAAACCTAGAGAAAACCTCAGCAGTTAGTAGCAGAAAACAAACCGAGAGTCAACTGGAAAAGGCGAAAAGAGATTATCTTCGCGCAAAAGCCCAGTATGAGTCTGGAATGGCTGAGTTGTCAAGGCTCCAAGCACAAGTAGATGCTTCTAAAGCCCAGATGCTTACTGCCAGAACTTCTATAATTGATTTGGGTGGTCATATTCAAACGATGGATTTGAGTGGAGCCAGCGCTATTAGAGACCGTGGCGATGTTAAAACTTATTTGGTTGACGATAAAGAATATGTCGTAGATAAAAGTGATGTCAATGATATTAAGATGACCCCGTGGAGAGAATACAAATCAACCCTGGCAGATAAAGGAACTCAGCAACTAGAAAATATGGTTGATGAAGGCCGTATTTCTCAAGCTGACGATATGGATATTGGTAATGTTTATGCTGCTGTATTTAGGGAATTTAAGCAAATAACTGGATAATAATGAGCGTCATTCCGGCGGGCATTGTATTTGTTAACAACGATCTAGTTATTGGAGCTATAGATTGGATTGTTAAGCAAATGCACATATCAGAATATATGGACGGCTATACTTTCGATCAAAGAGTAGCCGCTGACCCAGAATATGTCAATAAAATAAAACAACTAAATCTGAGAATTATGGTGATTCGAAATTTTAGCGACTATACAAATAGAGATTTAGCAGATTTAGCTATCTTTGTCAAGAACGGTTTGGCCAGTGTTTTAAAGAACAATTATGGTATTCCACAACAAACAGTAGAAATAAAAAATATAAGCTGGAGCAGTTTTAATATATTTTAAATGTTTTTTAAATATAAAACTATTTTTTCTAGCTCTTCTATAGTTGCGTCATTTTTTATAGCATTAGCTCTATGAGAAATGATATTTTAAGGTATTTTTAATTTATGCTGGGCTAAATTCGGAGTTTTCTAAGTTGGTGGAGCTTGTATAGCACCTGAACTCGCTCCCCACATATTTACTGGCCCCATTTTTCCAATATAGAATATAGACTCTCTTATTTTCTTCATCGGCTCAAACATAGGATCTACGTAATTTTTAGATATTTGGTCATATAGCTTAATAATATTAGTGAACAAAATTTTATATTGTTTTGCGTCAGTCTCTTTTTGCTGCATCAAGCTTGTATACTTAATGGTGAGATTTTTTAAACTTTCCACGGCAATTCTGGCTTCCGGCTTCGTTGTCTCGGCCTTAATACCATCCATAACAGATTTAAACAATAGTTGAGATTGTTGATTTAGTCTAATTACATGATTTGTATAAGTAGTATTCTTTTGAACATCTAATATTTTAAATTCAGGTGTCATTTTCTATCGGTGAACAGACTCGTGTCTACTGATGCGGCCGGTTTAGAAACTTTAGCGCTCAACCCTTCTAAACCTTTAACTAAACCTTGTGCGGTAGTGATTAGACCTTTAATATCATCAGAGGCGTTAGTGGCAGGACCGGCAACCTGAGCAAGTTTATTTAGTTTGCTAATGCGAGAAGCAGTTTTCCCATCATCAGCCATTTGCCACGGAGCCATTTCCTCTTCTTTTCCTGTTGGTGGTAACGATTGTTTCTGGCCTAATTGAGCAGGGGAAACGGCAGGAGATTTAGCCGGCCAAGTAAACGGTCCAACAGCAGTACCTTTTTCGGTGGCAGGAGCAGCAGGTAATTCAGCTGATGTTGCCTTAGGATAAACGGACATCTCAGGTTCTGAAGCCGGCGGTGCTCCAAGTCTTGCCTCTGGAGCTTGGTATCCACGTTCTCCGGGGTTTGTTCCTGCGATAAAAGGAGATTTAGCAGCAGGTTCACTCCGAATAGTATCTTGCGGCATTTTAACTAAATTAGGGCTTGGATTAACCGCGGCAAGACCTTCTGGTGTATAATTACTTAAAGCGCTTGATAGTCCTTTACTTGCGCCTTCAACTAAAGCATAAACATTAGATTCATATGGGCTTCTAGCCAGCATGTGTTCGTCCATACCTTTTCTTCCGCTAACATAACTAGTTAAATCATTTAATCCGCTATCAAGCATACCATGATATTTAGCGGATGTAGCGGCAGTAATTCCGTAATTATTAGCCATCCATAATAATTTGCCGGCGTTCTGACTAATTGTTTTAACTTTTTCACTTACAGTGGAATCTACGGACCCATCTTTAGCGGCTTGTTTTACTGCGTTAGTTAATCCATTTGCGGCATCGTATACATTTTGAATTTGGGTATAATGAGATTCTACAGCTGATTTATAAAATTTATTAGTCAGTCTAAAAAGTTTAGCTTTAATAACAGTTTCGGGAATAGAGACTGGTTTATCGCTTTTTATGAGTTGATCTGGAAGAAGAACTTGGTCAGGCAGGGTAACAACATTTTTACTCTTCTCAATTTTTTGCTCAGGAAGAGTTACAATGTTTTGAGATGCTTTATAAAACCTATTAGATAGCTTAAGTAGTTTTTCCATACCACAATGCTATAATATTCGTGACATTGGAATAATTTGATATATAGATGAGAGAGTCATTCGGGCTTCTTATCCTTGGTCGAGACAGTCGGATTGTTATGTCAGGCGTGTGGTAATAGTTGAGTTCCGCCTTGGGTCCGTTAGCGTTACGAACCGAATGACTCTCTTTTTATTTCGTAATTCCGGCTTACCAAACCATATATCACAATTCAAACATCCGTATCTCGGCCAAAACCTTTCACTATTTTCATCCTGCACTACTATTTTGTGCCCTTTGAGCCTACAACTTTCCGCCTCATTACAGCATGATGTTATGACTCCGCAATGAGAACAACGAGCTACTTCACTCATTTTAGCTCTCTTATATTCTTAGCTGCGGCAAACAATGTGTCGGCAGCAATTTGTTGTTCGGAGGTCCAAGCTCTTCCGCCTACAACCATTAGTTCGCAAATTTTGGCAGAACGTTCTTTAGTGTCAATTTCTGTTTTAATAATTATATTACTAATAATTTTATTTATTTTCTGGATTAATTTCTTGTTAGTTTTTGCGTCAGCACCACCAATAATTCTAAAAATATCTGTAATTGCGCCAGCTACTAATTCTTCCATTATACCTCTCCATAATTAAACGTAGGATGTTCGCAAACGCACCCATGAGAGCATCTACACGGATAAGTGTAATCAAACTCAATTAAATTACAATTGTCGCAGCATTTTTCTCCGGGTTCGCCATTTTCCCCGCGGCCGATAACAAAACACCAACGATGACCAAACAACAAACAATATATATTTAGTTTGTTTGGAATCTCATAAAATTCATTT
>Ga0315291_10007414_pt1 | contig 13558 bp, 14 predicted proteins | sample YL17G12_20_MG_FD_203070 | JGI IMG/M metagenome (GOLD analysis project Ga0315291, IMG submission 203070) | Sediment microbial communities from Yellowstone Lake, YNP, Wyoming, USA - YL17G12_20 | ecosystem: Environmental > Aquatic > Freshwater > Lake > Sediment | place: USA: Wyoming | collected...
GGCCAAGCAGGTCGTTTATGGCTGCGAGATTTTGCCCATAATCGTCACAGACGAGCGAATATGCATAGCCTTTAGCGCCTGCTCGGGCCGTGCGGCCGACTCGGTGCACATAATTTGAGGCATCATCCGGCAAGTCGAAGTTGTAGACGTGGGTGACCCGCGAGATGTGCAGACCGCGGCTGGCGACATCGGTCGCCACCAGGGCCTTGATCTTACCCTCTTTGATTCTGTGTATGAGACTGATTCGCTTAGACTGCGGTAGATCGCCACTGATCAAATCGGCTTCAATGCCATTGTTCAACAACTTAAAGTGCAGCCATTCGGCCGTCAATTTGGTGTTGGTAAAGATGATCGAACACTCTGGATTGTGATCCTGAAGTAGGCCGAGTATCACCTTCAGCTTGTCGGTCGCATGGCAATGGAGCGCATGCATCTCGATTTTTTCGGGAGTGATGGTTTCGGGGTTGACGGAAATGTATTCGGGATTTTCGAGGTACTCGAAGGCAAGTTCTTTGACTTGTTCGTTGGTCGTTGCTGAAAACAGCAAGCGCTGCGCAGTTTCAGGAATTCGTTCGAGGAAGAATTCGACGTCCTCGATAAAGCCCATATCGAACATGCGGTCGGCTTCGTCGCAAACGAAACAGGTGATATCAGCGAGGCTGATCACCTTCTTTTGAATATAATCCTTCAAGCGGCCAGGTGTAGCAAAAATGACGTCGACACCGTCCTTGATGTCCCGCGCTTGCTTGTCGTAGTCGACGCCACCAAATACGGCGACCGATTTGATGCCGGTGCGCGCGAACAGCTCTGCCGCGTCCTGCTCGCTTTGCATCGCCAATTCGCGGGTAGGAGCAATGACGATAGCTCGGGGTACGCGGCCAACCGTCTGGTCGGCAGCGGCTTCACTGGAAAGTAGCTTGTTTAGGATCGTGATAAGAAAAACACCGGTCTTGCCCGTTCCGGTCTGTGCAAAGCCAGCGACGTCGCGGCCGCGCAGCGAGAAGGGTAGGCAGAGCTTCTGCACGGGGGTTGGTGTCACCCAACCGATCGTGGCGATCGCTTCGAGTATACTGGGGTGCAGCGGTAGGTCTGCGAACGTGGTGACGCCAAGCGCAGCAACCTCTGGTGAAATATCCTTGAGGGCGATTGGCCCCTTCAGCTTTGGTTCGCCAACGTCGGCTTGATCGTCCTGCTCTGCGGAGGCGGCGTTCGCCTTAAGACTGTCCAAATGCTCCATGGGATTCCTAAATATCTAAAGATTATAAATTGTTAGCCTTACATGCCGCGGAAAATACCGGCACTAGCTAAACTTTTTCTGGGTTTTGACCGAAGGTCGCTATCAAGGGTCCCTTTTTAATCATCGACAGCCCCAAGCTGCAGGGAAATCCGTGAGCACCAACGATCAAGACCAAGCAGATGACATCTTAAATCAATTAAATCCTGAGGCTACAGCCGAAAGTCAGAGCGAAGAGCCGGCTGCGCCTGAATTCGCCGAATCTATGGCTAGCAACGATAACCACCAAGAGACGTCGCAAGATACAGCAGAAGTACCTGAAAACCAAGCAAAAGCAGCTGTGGCTGCAGAGCTTAGCCTAGTGCAAAAAATCGACCGCAGGTTGCTAGATATTCAGGCTCAATTGGCTGAAAAGGAGCGGTTGCAATTAGGTTTTGTCTTCGCTGGAGTGCCTAAACCCTACTATTGGCGTTGGAAGAGCGAGGGCAACCAGCTTTTATCCTTAGCCATCGGGCTGAGGATGCGCCGTAGCAAGTTGGGCTGACACCAGGCTGCGGCTGTGCTTTAATCTCTTTTTTCATGCCCGGGGTAGAGCTCGTGGCAATATGGCAACCACCGGCAAGAAGGTTTTCTTTGATGAGATTTAACGCCTTGGCGCAAGTTTATAGTCGCTTGGTGATTTGCGCGGCGGCGGCTGTGGTATTGAGTGGCTGCATCACTCCGAGTGAAAAGCGCGGCATGAAGGACGATATTTTTAGTGTTCAGACGCGTCTGCTCAACCTCGAGCGGCTGCTCGCAGACACCAGTAAGGACGCCAAATCGAGCGGCGATAGCGCGACAAGGCGGATCGCTTCGACCCAGTCGGAGCTCGAACGCCTCAGCCGTGAAATGCAGCAGGTGCATGGCGATATTGACGCGTTAAAAGTCGGCGTTGCCACTGGGTCGATGCCTGGCGTCGACCCAGCGACCCAGGAGCATTCTGTCGGTGCCACGATGACAAAGCTGAGCCTCCGCTTAGACGCCATCGAGGCGTCGCAGCAGGAGCTACTAGATGTGATTAGAAAGGCCGGACAAAAAGGGGCTGGGGCAAAAAAAAAAGATAGTAAAGCCTTAGCGGATGCCGACGAGCTGCAAAAAGCCTACGATCACCGGCGCTACAAGCAGGTCGTCGAAGACGCCCCTAAGCTAACCAAAGGCGGCGCCGCTAAAGATCGTGAGACGGCACGCTTTCTATTAGCCTCCAGCCAATTCAAACTCGGCAATTTTCAGGATGCAGCGTTAAAGTTCAGCGATTTTCTGGAGTCTAAACCCACGGGTAAATATCTGGCCGAGGCCAAACTGCGTCTTGGTGACTGCTTCCATCGCCTCGGTGATAACGCCACCGCTCAGGTGTATTACGCCGAGGTCGTCAAGGAATATCCGACCTCTCAAGAAGCTGCAAAGGCCAATGACCACATCGCTGAAATGGCCGCGACCAAGAGCTCTGCTCAACACTAATCGAGTTTGACTTGTTAATCCTTGGCATCGAATCAAGCTGTGATGAAACGGCGATTGCTCTAGTGGCAGACGGCTGTCATGTCCGATCTTCGGTGGTGGCCTCGCAGTTTGCCGCCCACCTCCCGTTTGGTGGCGTGGTGCCCGAAGTTGCCGCCCGCGAACATCTGCGCGCGATCGACCCGCTGTTCCACCAGGCGCTGGCGGAGGCTGGGATTCAGGCACATGAAATCGATGCCATTGCCGTGACCCAAGGGCCCGGTCTCATCGGCGCATTGCTTGTCGGTGTAGCGTATGCCAAGGGGCTGGCCCTTGGCCTTGGCAAGCCCTTGGTGCCGGTCGACCATGTCCAAGCTCACGTTCATGGTGCCTTGTTGGGAGTACCGCCAACGGCGGATTTTTATCCGGCACTAGCCTTGGTCGTTTCCGGCGGCCACACCAATCTCTACCGCATGCGTGGTCCTACTCATTTCCACCTACTTGCCTGCTCTGTAGATGATGCCTGTGGTGAGAGCTTTGATAAGGTCGCGAAGATCCTTGGGCTGGGTTATCCAGGTGGGCCTGTGATTGAAAAGCTAGCAAAAGGCGGCGATCCAAATCGCATCGCCATGCCGCATATGGTGCAGCAAAAAAATCGCATGGAATTTAGCTATTCGGGTCTGAAGACCCATCTCAGCAATCTCGTGCATCAAGCCAAGGCAGCTGCTGACCCGGCGTTGGGGATAGACCCATCTGCATTAGCCGATATCTGTGCCGCTTTCCAAGAAGAGGCGTTGGGGCAGATCGTACGCAAGCTGGTTGCTGCGCTCCGTCTCCATCCGGAGACCCGGCACGTCTTGGTAGCTGGTGGCGTTGCCGCGAACCAACGCTTTCGTGCTCTGATGGCCGAGCAGGTGCCGCGGCTGGCGCTCTTTCCAGCCCAGGCCTATTGCTCCGATAATGCGGCGATGATCGCCGCTTATGGTTTCCATGTGTGGCAGCAAGACCAGGGCCAGGGCCAGGCTGGCGGCCTGCACGAATGGGATGCTTATTCACGCTACCAATTTGCGCGAGCTAAGAATGCGACATAGACGCCAAGCGCCTGATCCGATGCAGCAGAAGAAATCGCTTGGCCAGGTCTTTCTCAAGGTCGATTGGCCGGTACAGCGGATGGTAGAACGCCTCCTCGACCTCGGTGTTAAGCGGGTGATCGAGATCGGCCCAGGCGGCGGGGTGCTGACCAAGGCTCTAGTCGAGGCTGGTATCCGTACTACGGCCGTTGAAAAGGATCCGCGCTTTGCCCAAAAGCTGCAGGGTTATGCCGATGAGATTGGGCGCACAGCCTTTGGTCACCTGGTGGTCGTTAATGCCGACTTCCTTAGTTACGATATCGACACCTGGCTCGCGGCAGAGGCGGGGCTTGCTGCGATCATCGGCAACATCCCTTACCATATTTCCAGCCCGATCGTACTGCGCTGCCTGGGCTATTTGGATCGCCTTGAAGCGATCATGGTCATGACCCAGTTAGAGTTTGCCAAGCGTGTGGCAGCCCGTCCCGGCACCAAGGATTTCGGCAGCCTGACGGTTTATACCCAGCTTCGGGCCGAGGTCGGCATCGAATTTGAAGTCGAGCGCGATTGTTTTCAGCCGGTCCCGAAGGTTGATAGCGCAGTGCTGTTGTTGCAGCGAAACCGCGCCATGCTGCCTGCCGAGACTCTGGCGGGTGTCGAGCGCGTGACGCGGCAAGCTTTCACTCAGCGGCGTAAGAAATTACGCAATAGCATCAGCTCCTTTCTTGCATCTAAAGATGAGTCGCAGTGCCCGATCGATCTCGAACGGCGGGCCGACGTGCTATCACCACAAGAATTTACCGTGCTCGCCGCCTGGCTCCTGGCCTAAGGGCCCGTCCAAAAATAAAGTGCCTTTCTGGCCGTCAGCTGACGCCCAGAAAGGCACTTTATTTTTGGACGGGCCCTAAACTTGGAGGCGGCTACGCCCAGCGCCTACTCTGTCTCGTCGGGGGAATACGAGGACTGAAAATCCAAGTCCACCGCGACCAGGCCACTGAGGATGCGCGCTTGGCAGGCCAAGCGAACGGAGCCGTCTTGCGCCAATCCCATTTGTTTTAGCAAGGCCAGCTCCTCGGGTTTCATCGCCGTAAGGACGCCGACGCTGTCGGTCTCAGCTGGAGCCAAGCTTGCCGCTGGGATCTTTGCTAGGGTTACAGCCACGGCACAAGTCCCACAGCGGCAGGCAGCGCAGCCAAAGCGAATGGCCACTTTTTGCCGCTTCGCGCCGACGAGGATTTTGGTATTGGCCTCGACGGTAATGCTTTGATCAATTGGTAGAAAATGAAAAATAGGCATTGTTAGCCACTAATTAGAGATATAGTCCCGGATGATTTCGAGTGCCGCCAAGGTCGGTTCGATGTCGGGAACCAAGGCGAAGCGAGCATATCCCCTGATACTCTCGCTTAACCATGAGCTGGGGCTACAGATGACGCCGCGTTCGGCAAGCCCTAGGGCAAACTGTACGTCACTGGTGCCAAAGGCCCGAGGAATTTTGACCCACAGATAAAAGGCGGCCTTGGGTGCTTCGTCGAGCATGCCTAGTTTTTGAAAAAACGGGGCTACGGTCCTGATGCGCTGGGTAAATATCTGGCGTCGTTCACGCACGTGTTCGTCGTCACCCCAGGCGACCACTGCTGCCTTTTGTACAAACTCGGGCTGGCCAACGCCAAAATTTGCCCGGGCTTTAAGCAAGGCTTTGACGATGTCTTGGTCCCCGGCAATGAAACCAGCTCGGTATCCAGTCATGCCTGAGCGCTTGGATAAGCTCATAAACGTTAAGACACGGTCATTTGACAGTTGCAGTGGGCACATTGGGCGGTGGTCAGGAGCCCCGCCCTCTCCGAGGGGCTGGAGATCGATCGCAGCATCGTAGATATCGATATAGCAATCATCGGACAGCAGCACGGTGTCGGTCTTGTGGCACCAGTCAACGACCTGTTCCCAATACGCCCGTGTGGCAATGGCGCCGGTCGGATTGTGCGGATAGTTGAGCCATATTGCAGCGCAGTCGCGCTGAATATAGGGTGGCAGGTTCCAGGGTTCGAGAAGGAAGCGATTGTCTGGGACCAGCTTTACCGGATAGGGCACGCCGCCAGCAAACTTTGCCGAGGAACGATAGATTGGATATCCGGGGTCGGGATAAACGAGGTTTTTTTTGCCACCCGAGCGTCCGATCAGGCACAGCGCCGTGTGGAATATCGCTTCTTTGCTGCCTGACGAAGGGATGATGTCATAGCTGCCTGGCTCGATGGCAAAGCGGCGCTCTAAATAGCCCTCTTGGGCCTTTTTCAGGGCGTCGATACCTTTGACGCTCGGGTATTGGCTAAGCGGCAGTAGGGCGTCGCTGCAAGCCGCACGAATCGGCTCCCAGGTTGGGATCTTGGGGTCCCCGGTGCCGAAATCGAATACCGCTTTGCCCTTGGCCACCAGCTCCTTGCGGATCCTGGCCAGCTCCTCCATGGGGTATTCCTCAAGGTCCGCGGTGACCTTGTTGACCTTCATCTGATCGCGTATTGGCGTCTTTGCCATACTCATTGCGAGAGTCTCCAAGCCGGTTGCGAGCATCCCAAATCTCAGGAAATAAGCGCTTCGTCAGGGTCATCGTCAGGTACTTCACGCCGCTGGAGCCACCGGTGCCCATGCGGTCGCCGATCATCCGTTGGACCATGACGACATGGCGATGGCGCCACAGCAGTAGTCCTTCGTCCAAATCAAGTAATGATTCTAGAGTTGAGTATAGATCATAGTAGCGTTCGGGCTCCCGGTAAATCTGCACGACCGCCGCAAGGACCTCGGGACTGGCGGCGTATGGTTGTGTGACATCGCGTTCTGTCACCGACGCGGGGATGGCAAAACCACGCTTTTTAAGCAGGACTAAAAAAGCATCGTATAGGCTCGGTTCGGTCAGCGCTTGGCGCAGGGCGGCTTGCGCCAACAAGTCGTTGGTGTGGAAACGCTGGTAGCTAGGATCTTTAGCCCCTAGGCGGAACTCGAGGACGCGGAACTGGTGCGATTGAAAGCCGCTGGCAGGGTTAAGCTGGTCGCGAAAGGCGTTGAAGTCAACCGGTGTCATCGTCTCAAGAATATCGACCTGACTGGTCAGTACGGTCTGAATCTTGCTGATGCGGTGGGCAATCCGGCCAAAACCTAACAATTGATCGGCCGTGATGGCCTGCGTGGCCTTGCTCACTTCATGCAGGATCTGCTTAAACCATAGTTCGTAGACTTGGTGGATGATGATGAACAGCATCTCGTCGTGCTGCCGTGGCTTAGTCAGGGGCTGCTGCAGCGCCAGCAGCTCATGGACTTTTAAATAAGACCCATAGGTTACCGCCTGCGCCGTTGGTTGAATCAGGTCTTCTTCTCGATGCTCCGTCATAGACTAGTCTCCGCCTGTTTGAAGGGCCGCGGCGGCGACTCTAGCATCCTAGGGTCGGCTTAGCACTGCAAGCCATTCCATGTTGTCGGTCTGGGGGAACATATCGAAAGGCTCGACTTGGCGCAGCTGAAAGCCTGATAGTTCGCAAAGGATTTTGATGTCACGCGCCATCGATGCGACCTCGCACGAGACGTAGACGAAACGGGCTTGCGGATTATTGGCCAGCAGCAGCGCGATATGGCGCCGGGTGCTATCCGCCATGCCGCGGCGAGAGGGGTTGGCGATAATCAGGTTGGGGCTGCCTGCCCAGGATGGGATCAGTTCGTTGGCGTCCTCTACTCGAGCTGCAATAAACTCAGTCGCAGGCTCTAGGTGGTTGCGCTTGGCGTTTAAACGGGCATCCGTAATGGCTCCGGGGTTCTCTTCGATGCCCAGGACGCGGTAGCCCTGGCGAGCCAGCATCAAGGAGATCTGGCCAGTGCCGCAGTAGAGGTCCCAGGCAACTTGGCCGGCGACCGACGCCGTGCCAGCGATGAGTTCAATGCGGCGGTAAAGGTTAATCGCCTGCCATGGATTGATTTGGAAGAAGGCGGTTGGACCGATCTCGAAGTCTAAGTCGCATAGCCGCTCGCGCAGGCGCTCGGCTCCAGATAAACGTAAGGACGTCGGGCCAAAGATGGCATTGCCGGTGTCCGTGTTCACGTTCATATGTGCCGAGTTGATGCGGTGGCCGCGCCGTTGCAAATTTGCCACCAACTGGCGTAGCTCGACTTTGAGCGGCTGCGTGACGACAAAGGTCACCATCAGCTCGCCCGTTAAATGAGCTGACCGTGCTGTGATATAGCGCACTTGACCGGTCTGGGTCACTTCATCGTAAGGAGTAAGTGTGGAACTGTTTAACTCACCCCGTAAGTCTTTCAACAAAGCTTCCAGCGGGGGGGTATGCAATGGGCAGCTGTCCATATCGACGACATCGTGGCTGCCTGCAGCATAAAGACCGATGGCGAAGCGGTTCGGCAGTTCTGCCACCACACCGCTGTCACCAGCCACCCTGTCAAGGTCCCGGTGAGCATACGCCTGATTTTGACTTGCCGGCCGTACCGCCAGCTTAAACACACTCCGATAGCCGAGCTGACGTGGCGATGCTACCGGCAGTAAAACCCTAGCCAGACGTAGCACGCCGCTGTCCTCCAAGGTCTTCAGGCCAACCTGGAACTTAGCGTTCAATCCGTCTTTATAGTCCTGATTTACATATTTGCAGGCGCCGCAAAGAGCCTTGATGCCGCAGACCGGCTCGGTCGTCAGGTGTTCGGGCTGTACCATGCCGGGGCGGCGCACCAAAGGTTGGCGCCGGTAGATATTGCGAGGCAGCGTGCCTTGGGGCCTTAGTTTGCGTGTGCCGGGGCGTTTCATGGGTAAAGCCATCCTGGAGGTGCCCAACAGGCATTGACGTAGGAAGGGGTGGCTTCTACCATGCAACGCCATGAGCTGTCATCATAGCCCGCATAATATTCTGATTTTAAAGCTATTTTAGCTAAGTGTCGTGGGCTGATATTTAGTAAATCCAGTCCATTTGGTCGATCGGCGGCTGTGGCTTGATTGCTTTTAGCGAGCGCCGGTAGACTTTGATACCAAGGTTTTTACTGAAATGTTTCCAAGTGGCCCACTCTTCTTCGAGGGTCCGTACGCTATATGGAGTATTTGGCGATTTTGACCCTTTAGAAAAGGTGTAGCCTTCAAATAGATAGGTAGCGGTGTGGCGAATCCAGTGAAAATCTGGCGGCCCTTCAGGCTTTCGGACGTAGTTTGCTGGAACGTCAAAAAGCACTAGCATGTCGCCGAACTTAAGGTTGTGTTTCTCAGGTTCTATTTCATAGAATTCTTGGTTAAGCACACGCCAAAGTTCGTCATAGTTGATCATGGCCCGATGATAGCCGACTTCACGTTTGACGTTGATCTGCGACGAGCTGGTCAGCAGTGGGCTTTGAAAGGCCAGGGCCGCATGAAAGCAATTTGGCCCGCGGTAGGTGATGAACTTTTTCACCATGCTGCGGGCGAATTCCGGCAGCAGGTCGGTATTGACACTAAGTGCTTCGCCTTTATTGATTTTCCTCTGCAGGATTCGGCGCGCAGGGACGGAGAGGAACGGGGCGACTTGCTGAAATAGCTCTCGGCGCATGCCCGGGTCGCTTTTCAGCGCGGCAACGTCGATGGTGAGGTTGTGCTGCGGTTTGGCATAAAGCTCAGCAAGTGCCTCATGATCGATGTAATTGAAGGCTTCGCGGTTGATAATTATAGTGCGTGCCGTAGGCAGGGCTTTAACCTTTGGAGCTTGGGTGATCTGCCAGTGGATATAGGCGGCGAGGTCGTCTTCCTTGCCCTTGATAGCGAGCTTTTCCGCCATGGCCGAGATTTGGGTTTCCGCAGAGCCGAGCATGACTGTAATTGGTTCCACTGTTTCATCGTTGACCGACTGTGTTAGGCGCTGGTGCATGATCTCTAACGGCATCTTAATGGTTTCGATATCATCTTTGACCACCAGCTGTAGGATGTCCGTGAAATTTGATATTTCATAAGAAAATGGTTTAACCTCTGACTTAAACTGGATCACAGCATAGCTGGGGCGGGAGCAAAAAAGGGCGGTAGCGCAGTAGATATGCGCTAGGCTAAACCCTAAAAACCGCCCGATAGTCATAATTTCCTCGCGGGTTCATCCCTGATTGCTGCTGTGAAGTCCCAGTGACATATGATCTTTTCGGTATGTCGCAGGAAATCTTGAGAAGATGCCGATGAATTCTCGGAGCGGTTGCTGGCGGGTAATCGACTTGCTTGGGGGTCCATGGGTATAATCGAACTATCCCTTCCAACGGTCCCCCGCTTTTTTCCACCCAGCTCATCTCGGGACGGATACCAGTCCTTTTTTCGAGGAACCACCTATGCCATCCATTATGATTGTCGACGCGTGCAAACCAAGCTTAGTCATGAGCTCGGAAATCTTTAAGGATAAGGTCGGAGGCGCCAGTATCTTGGTCGCCGGTACCGGTAAACAGGCTTTGGAAATCTTGGCCACCAACAATCCAGATATGTGTGTGGTCGATTTTGATTTGCCAGACGTTGATGGCGTCACCTTGATCCATATGATGCGCAAGACCTATCAAGGTCCGATATTGCTCACTGCCTATCCTGACAAGATCGTTGATGATGCTGTGAAAGCCGACTTATTCGCTTTCAACGATGCTGGCGCATGGATTCCGAAGCCGGTGAAATTTGATATTTTAAGTGCAAAAATTGATCAGTTTCTGCTTGATAAATTTCGTCTGGGCAGGCGTTTCAAGACACGGATGAACACGATGATCGTCGGCAAGGGAGCGGGCCGCGGTAAGCGGGCGCCCAAGGTGTCGGGGCATATCGTCAACCTTAGTTTGGGTGGCGCCTGCATCCAGTTAGATGGCCCCCTGCCAGCGGCCGGCGGCGACGAAATGGTTTTGGCTCTTGAGCTGCAGGTATCAGCACTGGATAAAGGGATGCCGCGGCCTACTACGGAGGTCATCAGCAAGTTGAATAGTGATGATGAGACTGGGGCTAAGATCAAGTGCATCGTCGCTTGGATCGATGCCAAGGGCGGCCGTACGGGAGTGCGCTTTAGCCGCCTATCAGAGCCCCAGCGTAAAGGCATTGAGGCGCTACTTCGTCACGCCCAAACGGTTTAGAAAGCGGGGCAACATGAGCGATTTAAAAGACACTAAATTGGAGATGGAGCTCGGCGGCAGCGTCTTTGAGCTTATTGAATTTTCGTTGACCCGGATGATTCGCGGTAAGCCGGTCATGGGGTTGTACGGGGTCAATGTGGCGAAGGTCAGAGAGGTCGTGCGGATGCCGGTGATCAACCCCTTGTCCTCAAGAGTAAGAGGGGTGGCGGGCATATTTGAACTACGCGGAATTCCCATTCCAGCGGTAAACTTGGTTGTGGCATTGGGCGACGAATACTCAGAAGTGTTAGCCACGCAGCAAATTATCGTCACAGAGTTCGGGCAGAAACGTGCTGGATTTATCGTCGACAGCACCCGTCGCATCCGCCGTGTGGCATGGGATAAAGTATTGCCTCCTTCAGTCGATGCCGGCACCTGTATCAATGGCATGACGCTGATTGAGCAGAATCAGTTCCTCTTTATTTTGGACCTAGAGCGTGTCCTGATGCTTCTGGAATTCGACGGTACGCCGGAGCAAAGTCAGACATCGGCACCACGCGAAAAAGCGGAGCCATCTCAAGAACAAAAGAATGGCAAGGGTAAGCGAGTCTTGCTTGTCGACGATTCCCATGTGATTCGCAACGGCGTGCGTCAGGTTTTAGTTCGCGAAGGCTATCATGTGACTGAAGCCAGCGATGGTGCCGAAGGTCTGGCTATTCTGGAAAAGAGTGTCAATTCAACGCAGCCCTTCGCCATCCTGGTAAGCGATGTCGAAATGCCGCGGATGGATGGGTTAACGCTGACTCGTAAAGTGCGCGAACATCCTCAACTCAACACGCTCCCGATCGTGCTGCACACCTCGCTCTCGGGCAGGGCTAACCAAGCAGCCGGCATGACTATCGGCGCCAATGCTTACGTGGTGAAGAACGATATGGCGACCTTGCTTGCCATGATGATCGAGGTCATGGAAAGTAACGTGCATGCTCTCAGCGCGTGAGGCTCTGTGGCGATTGCCTAGCTTGCAGGTGAAGGAAGGCCTGTGGTTGCTGGCGGCTACGTTTGGGGTGGCGGTGGCACTCGGGGAATGCTACGCCGCGGCAGCGATTTGGCTTGCACCGCCGTGGCTAGCTGCCCTGGGGATCAATGGCCTTCTTGGGGCGCTTGTGCTGGTTTGGCAGGTTAAACGCGGCGACGCTAAGCTTTATGCACCGGTCGCCCTACGGTGGTTTACTCCGCCGCTGGTGTTGCTTGGCCTCTGTGGCTGCTTGGCTTGGATGAGCCGGCAAATGGTAGCGGTGGCGCCAGTAGCTGCCGTGGTCAGTCAATCCATATCCGTGCCTTGGGCCTGGCTGGTCTGCGTGCCAATCGCTGAGGAGCTGGTATTTCGTGCGGGCATTGGCCAAATTCTTGCCCGGCTGGCGCCTCGGTTGTGGGCAGCGTGGTTTAGTGCTGCTATATTCGCCTTGGCACATGCTCAGCCTACAGTATCCCACTTTGTTGCAGGCCAAGTTGGATTGGCGGTCGGCCCTTTCCTACTCGGCTTGGCCTGTGAGGCCCTAGTTGCCGCCAGTGGCAGCATCCTGCCGGGGATTTTGCTACACGCGGCCTGCAATGCTACGGTGGTGGTTTTTCAGACAGTAGATGCACGGTGGCTGGAGTGGTTGAAGTTTTTGTACCTTTAAGGAATGAGCGATGAGCGATCAGCCGGATAAAACACCCGCGGAACTGGCGGAGGAGAGGATCCGGGCGATGGCCAAGGTGGTATGTATTTGTAAGGGCATCACCTTGGGACGAGTGCTCAAAGGGCTGCAGGGAGCAGAGACCGTTGCGGACGTTAATCGTTGCGTCGGCACCGGCAGTGGCGGCTGCCAGGGGGAGCGCTGCGGTCCTCGGATCAAAATGCTGCTTAAGAAAATGAAAGAAGCTAAATTCTAGGGTACTGGAATAAGCGCGGGTACGTCGGCGAGGCTACTCACCGAAAATAAGGCCAGAGGGTGCTTGCTTTGGCCGGGAGCAGCGACCTGGATGCCCTTGACGCCGGCGCGAACAGCGCACTCGACATCACTAAATTTATCGCCGACCATATAGCTGCATCGCAAATCAACGCCGTGCTCCGCCGCCGCTTGCAGCACCATTCCCGGCTCGGGCTTGCGTAGAGGTGACGCTTTAGTATAGCCCGGGACCTTCCCGTCAGGGTGAAATGGGCAGTAATAGAAGGCGTCGACACCAGTGCCTCGCTCCATGCGTAGACGCTGGTTTAGCGCGGCATTAAAGCGGTCGACCTCAGTTGTGGTAAAGTAGCCTCGAGCCACTCCTGACTGATTGCTCACTACGATTAGCAGGTACCCACGGTCCTTCAGCTGTTTTAAGGCCAATGCAGCTCCAGCGATGACGCGCAGCTGGGCTACATCGAAGGAGTAGCCAAGGTCCTCGTTGAGTACACCGTCTCGATCGAGAAAAACTGCAGGTCGCAATCCCGGCTGAGATGATGTTTCAGGCGGGTTTGCCATAAATTATTTCCCGCAGCGCGATGCGGTCCTTTTCGTTGACCACAAAGGTGCTGATCTTCTTCATGATGTTTTGAGTCAAATCGGTTATTTGTGTTGGGTCCCCGCCTGAGGCCTGCGAGTATTCGAGGTGTTTAAAAAGCTTTTCCAACTCCCAAAACACATCCAGGGGGAGCAGGCATTCGAAGCTCACGTCCCCGCCCTGG
>Ga0315291_10007415_pt1 | contig 13555 bp, 21 predicted proteins | sample YL17G12_20_MG_FD_203070 | JGI IMG/M metagenome (GOLD analysis project Ga0315291, IMG submission 203070) | Sediment microbial communities from Yellowstone Lake, YNP, Wyoming, USA - YL17G12_20 | ecosystem: Environmental > Aquatic > Freshwater > Lake > Sediment | place: USA: Wyoming | collected...
GAAGCACTAAGAACAGCTAATAAAATAACATCAACAATACTAGAAGATTTAAAGACTTTTATCTTAAGAGAAAAAGTCTTATCAACAGAAGAAGTGGCAAATAGGGCAGAGAGATTAATAAATATGTTTGAAGTTATTCCTGCTTTTAAAGGATATAAGGGATTTCCAGGTATTATGTGTATTAGCCTTAATGATGAGATTGTTCATGGTATTCCAAGTAAAGATAGGTTGATTAAGAAAGGAGATTTAGTTTCTTTAGATTTAGGTATCAAATATCAAGGTTATTGTTCTGATATGGCTATTTCATTTGTCAATAGTACTTTTAGTTTTGGTAAAAAACAAAAATTAGTTGAAGATACGCAGCAAGCTTTATACAATGCAATAGTGGCTTTAAAAAAAGAACAAGTATACCATGTCAGCACAATTATAGGAGCTATTGAAAATTCTGCAAAGGGTTATGGGATTGTATTTGAATATGGGGGCCATCAAATAGGGGCAGAAGTTCATGAAGGAAATTTATTTATACCAAATTGTTGGAAAGGCTTACAAAAAGACCAAATATTACCAGTTGGAACTATTTTTACAATTGAACCTATGCTTACTTTGGGAAAGGGTGAAACCAAAGTAGATTCAAATGGCTGGACAGTGAGAACAAAAGATGGTTCATTGGCGGCTCATTTTGAGTATTCTCTAGCTATAACAGAAAATGGTATTGAGGTTTTGAAATGATTGAAGAATTAAAAAAGAATGTGGTGATTCCAGAAAAATTCATAGCAAGAAAAAACATCCAAAAAGTGGTAGACGCAAAAAATGGAGATTGTTTTCGTGCGTGTATTACTTCGTTGTTAGGTATAGAGAATGATGATTCTTTACCTACTGGGGGAGACCCTGAGTGGTTTTTTAATTGGTCAAAGTTTTTGAATCGGTTAGGACTCGAGATTCATTATGAACAAACGGCTTGCTGGAGAAGTGGACTTTGGATTGCGTCAGTAAAAAGCAAAAACTTTGAAAATGTTACTCACGCAATAATAATGAATAGCCAAGAAGTTTACTTTGACCCATCGCCTAAAGAAGGTTATGCAACGGGGGAAAATCTTTTAGGAAAAAATATAGTATCAGGAGGGTGGTATTTTGAAGTAATTGATATCCGCAGATTTTTTAACTACGCAATTGACACTTGCCTAGCTTCCAAGATTGGGGTTTTGAAATGAATTATTTAAGTATCCCAGATACCAAAGATTGGAAATTTGATGGCCAGGATTTTACAACCTGTCATTTTTGGGATAAAAATAAAAAAGGTAAATATAAATTTAATCAATGCTCATGTAAAGATTGGACAAAGTGTAAGGGATTTAAAAATGAGAAGAATAAATAAAAAAAGAGAAAAAATATTTGCAGTAGATTATAAAGTAGCTCCAGAACTTCTAACTACTTTAGACCAACTAACAATGCTTGCAAATACTATTATAACCCCCCTTATAAACAATATAGTAAGTAAGGGGTATAAACCTATTAGTAAGGCTAAAATTAGGCCTTATTCAGATATTGTAGAGAATGCGGATGAAGGATTATATCAGGTATCTATTAAAGCTGTATTTGTGGGTAAGAAAAAAGCAAAGGAGGAAACTAATAATGACGCTTAAAGATTTATATAAACAAACGAAAAATCAGCAATCTGGGACTTACATTGGTACTGTATTAGTATGGTTAATTTTGTGGGCTTTCTATATAATTATTATCTGTTCAGGTTGGAATTTTATTGCTAATATCTTCAAGTTACAACAATTAACCTATTTTCAAACTGGTGTAATTATTATCTGGAGCTGCTTCGTGAAAGGATTGTATACAAATGGAAATAAAAAATCTTAATAAAACTATAAAATCTTATGAGCCTATGATGCACAAGCTGATAAGAAAGTTTAAAATAAAAAGAGATTATGAAGATATACTTCAACTCTTAAGAATTAAAACTTGGGAAGTCCTACGGGACAACAAATACAAAAAAATATATAAAAATGAAAAAGGTCTGATAGTTGAAGCTAAGCTATCAACATTATTATATAGAACTTTAGTAAATAGGCTGATTGATATATTAAAAACAGACTATGGTTTAAAAATAAAAGATGATGGGACAACGTGGGAAGAAGTGACTATAGATAAAAAAATTGTATACTTTTTAAAAAATCCTATATTATATGGATTACCTTTTTTACAAATAGAAGAAAATGATACAGAAAACGAATTAAAATGTCAATTGGATTTTGAACAATACTACGAGAAATTAACAAAAGAAAACCAACTATTACTAGACCTTATGAAAAATAATGAAGGAAATAAAAAAGAAGTTGCTAAAGTATTAAACTGTAGTATCCGTAATCTCAATCGGCAACTACTAAAACTTAAAAAAGAGTATAAAAAATACTTGATGGGAGAATAAAATGGCTAAAGGCGGCAGACGAATAGGCGCAGGTAGGCCTAAAGGAAGAAAAGATGCTGGAGTTAGGCACACGAGGAAGAATTTACCAGTATCAAAAAATGACCCCACTCCAAATTTACCTTCAAGAGCTGCCTATATGCAAATGGAGAAATACCTAAGCGCAGAAAATAGAAAATTATATAGAGCTTTATCTACTAAATTTGAATCGCCTGCTGAATGCCTTAAAGCGATTAGGGATGATTTAGTTGCTAGATATAATTTGGGGCGTATCGGAGAAATTGAAGAAACATCATATACAAAAAAAGAAGCCAAGGATGGTATAAAAGAAATAGAAGAAACAGGAAAATTAAATGGAAAAGAATTAACAGATATACAAAAAATAGATGAATTAAATAGGCTGCAAAAACAAGCAAGGGTATATCCCCAATTAAGTTCTAAACTAACCTCATTAGCTGGAGAAATTAGACAAGTTAATGAGCTTATCGATAGAATAGAATCGGGAAGACCAGATAAGGTTATTAATCTATTTAATATTTTAGAAGGTAGGGCTGATAGAAGCAAAACAGAACGATTAAGGGAAGAAATTTTTACAATGCCAGAAGAGGAAGAAAAACCTAAAGAAACAATTGAAGATGCGGAAATAGTAGGAGAAGACATAGATGAAAACACTTAAGTGTCCCTATTGCAAAAAGATATTTTTTGATATTGGGTCTGATATATGCCCAGTTTGTAAGAAAAATTTAAATGAGGATTTAAATATTCTTAAAGAACTATTTGGGGAAGATAATTCATTTAATGATACTTTAAATAAGGATTATTAAATTTCTAACATAGGAGTGACTTAAAATGAATAAGTGTCTTGGTTGCCATAACAAATTAGAGCAGAATTACATTCTTTGCTCACTCACATGTGCTGCGTTATGTGGGTTTTATAGTGTTAGAACTGGATGGTTAAAAGAACCATCAAAAATTACTCAAGAAGAGAAGGACACTCTTTTAAACAATCCACCAGTTAGAGGCAATTATCCAGACCATAATAAAAATCCTGAATGGAAAGATGAACCCATGATTGGATTTTTTAACGATTAAATTTTAAGGAGAATAAATATGAGTAAAATAAACATCGGCTTTTGTGGGTTTGGTTATTGGGGCAAAAATATACTAAGAAACCTGCTAGATATGGATAATGTAGAAGTATTAGCTGTTTGTGATAGTAATGAAAGTAATTTAAAGAAAGCAACAGAACTAATAACAAAAAATAGCCAATATAATCCAAAGCTTATTTCTACAACTAATTATGACCATATTGTAGCAGAAAAAGACATTGAAGCTGTAGTCATAGCCACACCGCCACAAACGCACTTTAAATTGGCTATGGAAGCCCTTAAAGCTGGTAAACATGTCTTTATAGAGAAGCCAATGACCACCAACTATCAAGATGCTATAGACATTGTTAATCAAGGTATACTTAGTCGAAAGCAGGTAATGGTGGGTCATACCTTTTTATACCACCCAGTTATTAATGATTTAAAGAAATTAATAGATTTGGGAGAATTGGGTGATATTTTTTCTATTAATTTTGAGATGGTTAATTTAGGCAAATTTCAACAATTGGGAGTGCTCTGGGATTTGCTTCCTCATGGGGTATCTATTATTTTATATTTACTAAATAACCCAGAAATAGTAAGAATAGAAGTTAATGGAATCTCCGCTATTCATGCTGGTTTAATAGACAACGCATACCTAACCTTATATTTCAAAAATGGGAGCTTCTCTACTATACACGCCAGTTGGCTCCATCCTTGTAAAGAAAGAAAACTTACGGTTGTCGGGTCTAAACAGATGGCAGTCTTCGACGACATAAGCCCGTTGGAATCATTAAGAATTTACAATAAAGGTGTAAGTAAAGATAAATCTTTCTCTTCATGGGGAGAGTCAATAGTAGGTTATAGGCATGGGAGCATTGTTAGTCCAGTAACTTCTACTGGAGAGCCTTTAAAACTAGAATTATTGCACTTTGTTGATTGCGTTAGTAACAATAAAAAACCTATTACAGACGGGTCACATGGGGCAGATGTTGTTAGAATTATAGGATTAGCTGTTAAAAAATTGGAGAATATTAATGCCAATAAATAATTGTAAACTAGGAAAAAATGTAAAAATACCTTATCCAGAGTTAGTAAATATTTATGGAGCAACTATAGGTGCGGGAGTATTTATCGGGCCTTTTGTTGAGATACAAAAAGGAGTTAAAATAGGGAGTAATTCAAGAATCTCTTCACATACATTTATCTGCGAAGGTGTGGACATAGGAAAGAAGGTATTTTGCGCCCATGGCGTTATGTTTATCAATGACCTTAAACCACTTGCAAACAATAAAAATTGGAAACTAGAAAAGACTATTGTAAAAGACGGTGCATCTATTGGTTCTAATGCCACAATACTACCTGTAACAATAGGCAAAAATGCTCTAATCGGGGCAGCGGCTTGCGTGACAAAAGATGTTCCAGACAATGCTGTGGTTGTTGGAAACCCAGCAAGAATATTGAAATATAAGGAGAAATAATATGGAATATGCTGATAAATGTGAATTTTGTGTTTTAAATGGTAATTGTTTATTTCAAAATAATGATGATGTTGAATCTTGCGAAGGAGATGAATAAGTGCATAATATTAATCCTTTTCTTATTATTAGTGTTATATTAAATTTAAGTGCTTCTACTTGGTACTTTTGTAAAGGCGGAAGTGTGTTGGGGTTATTATTTTTAGGTTATGGATTTTGTTCTTTTATTAGTTTGTTTATTAAAATTCAATAGGAGAAAGTATGAAAATTGAAGAAATGGTTAATAAGATTTTTTTGGAAACACCTGGACAATTTGAATATTTGAAGCAAGTTCCAGATAATAGCATTAATTTAATTATTATTGACCCACCATATTTAACTACATCCGAAATTTGGGATAAAAATGAAGTAGTTACAGATGGTTTATCTAAAGAATTGTTTAGAGTAGCAAAAGATTCTTGTTCATTATATGTTTGGTGTGGTATCGGAGAAAAAAGTCAATCTCTTATTAGATGGTATCCTATTTTTTCTGGTAATTGGCATTTTAAAGATTTAATTACTTGGAAAAAACAGCGTGGTATTGGAATGAGAAAGGGATGGCTTTATACCAGAGAAGAAATTATGTGGTTTGTGAAAGATAATAAAAAATTTATTTGGAACAAAGAAGAACAATACGATTTAACAGATAAACGACTTTTTTCTTTACCAAATAATAAATCAGATTATAAACGATGGTCAAATGTTTGGACGGATATAAAAGAAGAGGCTGGTAGTATGAAATCTAATAAATTTCATTGGTGTGCAAAACCAATGAAAGCAATAGAAAGAATAATTAAGTTACATACAAAAGAAAATGACCTAGTTTTAGATTGTTTTATGGGTTCTGGTTCAACCGCATTAGCAGCAAAAAATCTTAATCGTAATTTTATTGGTATGGAAATCTATCAAGAGTATATTGATATTGCTAACAAAAGATTCAGAGGAGAACTTTAATGGAAATCATCGAATACAAATCACCAGGACATCCCGACACGCTAACAGATGAAATTGTAGAGGCTTGTGCTACTTTTTTAGATTACTATTACCAAAGAAACTATGGCAAAATTCTTCACTACAATGTGGACAAGGCCCTCTTTTCTGCTGGAGACTGCGATATATATTATGGCGGTGGAAAAATTAATAAAATTCCTAATTTTATTTTAGGTGGTCAAGCTACCAATTTGGACAATGTTCTAAGAAGTTGCTTGGTTGGCGAAATTAGAAAAACAATTAGAACATACTTGCCAAATTTAAAAGACTTTGATGTAGAAATAAGAACAGGAACAACAGTTAAGAATTTAGTAGATATTGCTACAGAGGAAACCATTTTGGCAAATGACACAAGTTTTGGTGTTGGTTACTACCCGTTTAGTCAAGCAGAACAAACAGTTTTTGCTATTAAAGAAGAATTGGATTTAATGATAAAAGAGCAAAATATCCCAATCGGAGAACTTTATAAAATAATGTATACACCTAAAACTATTAGTATTTCTGCTCCTTTATATGCTCAGAAAGTTTTTAATCGAGAAGATTATGCTTTCTATAAAAAACAAATTGAAGATAAACTATCTAAATATGGCAAAATAATTTTTAATCCTGATTTTGAAAATGGATTTCCTTATTTAACATTATGTGGAAGTTCGATTGAAGTTGGGGACGACGGTCAGGTAGGTAGAGGTAATAGATATAATGGGCTAATTACGCCATGTAAGCCAATGACTTTAGAGGCCTATCATGGAAAGAATAACAAAAACCATGTTGGTAAGTTATATTCTAAATGGGCTTTTGAACAAGCTAAGAAAATTTATGAAGAAACTGGCAAATACACAGAGATTATATTAGTTAGTAAGATTGGCAAACCTATAACAGAGTATGAAATTTACATTAAATAGGAAATATTATGAGGTCACAACCAAATAGAAATTATAAAAGTGATGATGCTGTAATGACACCTTTATCGTTATGTCAGAGGATTGTTGATTATTTTAATCCTGACGGAACTATTTTAGAACCATGTAAAGGAAGCGGTAATTTTTTAAAATATTTACCAAAAGATAGAACAAGTTATTGTGAAATGGATGAAGGAATTCCTTTTGAAACATATACAGGAAAAGTAAATTGGGTTATTACTAATCCTCCTTGGTCTAAAATGAGAATTTTTTTAAATTTATCTTTTAAATGTGCAAATCATGTTGTGTTTTTGATTACTATAAATCATGTTTTTACAAAAGCACGAATTAGAGACATGAAAGAAAATAATTTTGGCCTCAAAGAAATACTGTATGTTGATACTCCAAAGGAATTTCCTCAAATGGGATTTCAATTGGGAATAATTCATTATGAACGAAATTATAAAGGGGCAACTATTATAAAGGATTTACCATAATGAAAATTGAAGAAATGATAAAACAATATATTGTATAATCAAGGAGAACTAATATGAGAGTCCAACAACTTGACCTTACAAGACAATACCAACAATTAAAACCAGAAATTGACCAAGCAATCCAGGACGTATGCGCCTCTGGCATGTTTTGTTTAGGAGAACAAGTTACCAAGTTTGAAGCTGAAGTTGCCCAATATATAGGGGTAAGCCACGCCATAGGGGTCAATAGTGGCTCTGCGGCCTTAAATTTGGCTCTTATCGCCCTTGATATAGGCCCTGGGGACGAGGTTATCGTCCCTACCAATACTTACATAGCCACAGTGTTTGCTGTTAGCCATGTGGGTGCTACTCCTGTTTTTGTTGACCATGATAAATATTATAATATTGACCCAAAGGAAGTTAGTAAAAAAATTACCAATAAAACAAAAGCTATTATAATGGTTCATCTATATGGGCAGCCATGTAATATTAAAGAGATTTTTGAAATAGCTTTAGAAAACAAGTTATGGCTTATAGAAGATTGTGCTCAATCTTTTGGAGCAGAGTATATGGGGCAGAAAGTTGGAGGATTCTCGGATGTGGCCTGTATCAGCTTTTATCCTGGGAAGAATCTTGGTGCTTATGGTGATGGTGGTATGATTTTAACAAGTAATAAAGAATTAGATACTAAATTAAGAATGTTAAGAAACGATGGGCAAACTGAAAAATATAAACATGAAATTGTCGGGTTTAACGAGCGGCTTGACTGTATCCAGGCGGCTATTCTTAGTGTAAAATTAAAGCACATTGATGAATGGAATCAAAAAAGAAATGATATTGCAGAAATGTATAATGATTTAATTACAGAAAGAGGTTTGGGCATTATACTTCCAAAAACTATGCCAAATGTTAAACATATCTACCATCAATATGTAATAAGACTTAAAAATAGAGATGAAGTAAAGAAAAAATTATGGGAGCTTTATAAAATTGGCGTAGGCATCCACTATCCAATACCAGTACACAAACAAATTGCCTATAAAGAATTTAATAATGTTTCTTGCCCAAATACGGAAAAGAATGCTTCAATGCTTTTATCTCTTCCTATGTATCCAGAACTTACATTTGAAGAAGTTCAATACGTGGTTAATAGTTTAGAGGAGTGTTTAAAATGAAAATCTTCTATCTTGGAGAATTACAATCTGTTATAAGTAATCTACAAAGACTAAACGTAGATGTAAGTTTTAGTTTAGACTGTTATTGTGAAGGAATTATTGCTACAGACCCTATTCCTGAAGCAGAAATAAGTCTCTGGAAAGAATATTGTTCTAGATATAGTATTCCTTTAATTATTAAAGGCAATAAGCAATATCATTATATTGGTGTTAATGTTTTAGTTTTAGATGAAACAGAAAAAGAATTATTCTATAAAGAACACAATATTACTACTCTCCAAGAATGCAAAGATAGACTAAGAGAATTAAAAATACACTACCTTGTAATTGCTCTTACAAAAGAACAAATTAAACAACAAGTTGAACATAATTTACCAAAATCTGGAGAAGCTAATTTAAATATTACCAATGAGCAAGTAGCAGAAGCAAGGGACATTCTAACAGCTTTAGTTGGATATATTTATATAAAAGAAGGAACCTTGACAACAGAAGCAATTCAAAGAGCAAATACTGGAGCAGCTTTATCTGTAGTGGGATTTACTGGAGAAGAATTAAAAGACTTTTACTTGGATATTAACTTTAAAAATGACAAATAAACAAATAAAAATTAAATTTATTGAAGATTGTCCAGAAGTTGCGCTAACTCTTTGGCCACTAAAAGAAGAACTGTCGAAGGATGCCTTGTTTATACCCGTAAATACTGTAGAAGAGGCTGATTTAGTTTTTGCTTCTCGCCATTATTTTATACAAGAAGAGTTAGACAGGATACAGGGTAGAAAATTAGTTTGGATACCTTATGGGGCTTCTTTAAAAGCGACAACTCCTTTACCATTAAAAAAGACACTCGACAAACATTCTTATGATGCTTCAGATAAATTATGGGCTTTATTTAGTCCAAGTCCCTTATATAAAGAAATCTTAAATGACTATAATTTAGATACTTGTAGAGTAAAATTTTTAGGTTATCCAAAAATGGACCTTATTAACTATAGTTATGGAGAAACATTAGAGCATTTAGGATTAAATCCTAAATATAAAACTATATTATATACTCCTACAATAGGTTGGAAAACTTGTACATGCCAATCCTCTTTTTTTGATTATTTAAATAAATTAGTCTATTGGTCATTGGAGTATAATTTTAATTTAATTATTAGGCCCCATCCTTATTTAGTAATGGAATTTCCTGAAACAAAAACTAAATTGGATAATATAAGTAAACTTAATAATATACACATTGATAATAGCTATAATTATTACGCTATTTTTAAACTAGTTGATTTTATAATTAGTGATATATCAAGTTTAGCATATGAATTTTTAATAACAGCAAAACCAGTGGTCTTAACTCAAACATCATTAAAAGATAATTTGTTATTTAAAAAATATATTGATTATGGTCTGATGTATGAAGTAAAAAATGATAAAGAACTTAAAAACAGGATACAATTACTATTAGCTGGTTATGATAAATCTATTAATAGACGACGGGTTTTTATAAATGATTTTCCTAAAAATTCAAGCCAATTAATAAAAGAGTATATAAAGGCTAATTTTAAATGAAAAAAATAGTATTTACCAGTGGGGTATTTGACCTTTTACATCCTGGTCATATAAATATTTTAAAGAGAGCAAAAGCACTGGGCGATTATTTAATAGTAGGGTTGGCAACAGATGAATTAGTTGAAAAAATAAAGGGATATAAACCCATCCTAACATACAAACAAAGATTACAAGTATTAAATGCTATAAAATATGTTGACCATATTGTAAAGCAAAGAGAGTTAGTTACAAAAAAACAGTTTGTAGCATTAAAAGCCAATATATACGTAAAAGGAACCGATTGGAAAAACAACAAGAATGCTCAAGGATTAACTTGGCTTATAAAAAATAAAAAAGTAAGATTTATCCCATATACAAAAGAATTAAGTACTACTAAAATAAAGAACAAGATTGTTAAGGAGTGGAAATTAAGATGAATAAAAAAGTTCCACCAAATAAAAAGAGATGTACAAAATGTGGAAAGATTAAAAATTATTCAGAATTTCATAAAAATAAAAATGAAAAAGATGGTTTTGGATACTGGTGTAAAGATTGTGCTAGAATTGTTATGAAAATATGGAGAAATAAAAATAAAGAGCATAGAAAAAATTATATTAAAAATTGGAGAAAAAAGAACAAAGACCATGTTAGAGATTATAACAAAGTAAACTGCGCTAAATGGAGAAAACTAAATCCAAATTATAATAAAAAATATTTTAAAACTTGGTATAAAGAAAATGAGAAAAAACATAAAGAAACGGGTAAAAAATGGTATTTAGCAAACAAAGAATACATGTTAAAAAAGATGAAAGAGTACCAAAAAAATAACAAAGATAAAATACGGGCTACTAGACGTAAGTGGGAGAAAAAAGAACGGCGTAATAATATAAATTACAAAATAATGCAAAACTTAAGAAGCAGGCTTAGAGACGCAATAAAAAAAGGCCATAAAAGTAAAAGAACTTTAAAACTATTGGGTTGTTCTCTTGATAAATTAAAACAACACCTAGAATCAAAATTTACAAAAGGAATGTCCTGGGAAACGTATGGTTTATACGGCTGGCACATAGACCACATACGCCCTTGCTGCACATTTGACTTATCAAAACCAAAAGAACAATTAAAATGTTTTAACTATAAAAATTTAAGGCCACTGTGGGCAAAGGATAATTTAGAGAGGAGAAAGGATGGAAGAAAACGATATTAAAATTAGTGTAACATCAATAGTAAAAAATGAGTCTGCTGTTATTGGTCGTTGTTTAGACAGCACAAAAGATATTGCTTTTGAACATATTTATGTCGATACTGGCAGCTCAGATGATAGTATCTCTATTATAGAAAATAAAGTTGGAAAGTGTTACCATACAGAATGGGAGGGGGATTACGCCAAGGCCCGTAATTATGGAATTAAAAAATGTACTGGGAATTGGATTTTAACAATTGACTCTGATGAACATATGACACCAGAATCAGCCAAAATACTCAAAAAAATCTTGGCAAATACTCCAGAGGATGTGTGGGAGATTCTGGTCCGTGTAGAAGACTACACAGACCCCTCTTTAATCCCCACCTACATCGTGTATGGCCACCGATTATTTAGGAATAACAAGGGTATCCTATGGGGTGGCAAAGGGCATGAAGCCCTCACAACACCCCTAAATCATAGGACCCAGGACTCTAGGATTGTAATAAAGCACGATAAAACACCCAATGCAGTATCACCAATAGCCCCTAAGCATAATGAATTGGCTCAAGTATTTGTGGAGAATTTTTTAAAAGATATTGCCAATAATGTAAATGTAGCCAGGTCTATGTTTTATCTAGCCCAAACTTATATGAGTAGGCTTCAATATATTGAAGCCATTGAGTGGTTTTTGAAATATTTTGAAACCTCTAATTGGAAAGATGAACGATACCAAGCTAGATATTACTGTGCCAGATGTTATATGTATTTAAAAGAATATACATTGGCAAGAGAAATGATGTTAGATGCTTATGAAGAAAGAACGGATAGAAATGAGGGTGAATTGGTTCTTGGTGAATTGGCCTTTAAACAACAAAAGTATCATCAAGCCCTAATGTGGTTTAATATCGCTAAAGAAAAAATGGAATACTGTAAAGAACATGGATTACCAGATACATTACTATTCCTTGAAGGTAGGGCCTATACATACCAACCTTATGACTGGTTAGCTATTGTATATTGGCAATTGGGCGATAAAGAAAATGCAAGAAAATATACCATAAAAGCTTTAGAAATTTTACCAAACGATGAAAGATTAAAAGGAAACCTGGAGTATTATAAATGACATTAATTTCAAACATTTTTCGTAAACATCGAGATATAGACTGGGACTATGTAGCAACAAGAAAAGACTTACTTATTGATTTACCCTTTACTCAGAGAGAGAAATTATGGGGACAGGTGCTATATTTTTTGTATAAAAAGAATGAATGTATTTTTTACCAAGAACTTTGCAGATACTACGATAACTAAAAAGGATAAAATGAGCATACCAACAAACATATCAGAAAAAGCAGTATGGTTTAATAAACTCCTCGACCCTACTGATAATTGTAAAAATCTTAGGGCCTTTTGTTTAAACATATTTGACTGTAAATTAGAAAAAAATCAATATTGGGCATTACGAGATATGCTAGACCCAAAGATAAGGTATATTTATTTGTCAAACGCAAGGCAAGCTGGAAAAACTTTCACAATTGCAATGTTTCAAGCTATTGCTTCATTATTTCCTGAGTTTGTAATTCCCAACTATCCTAGTAGGGGAAATGCTTATGTATTTGCGCCAAAAAAAGAACAAGCAGAAATTAGTTTTGAAAGATTTTCAAATTTAGTACACTTCAATAAATATAATATTTATTCTGATTCTATCATTGCAGACAAATTTGATAAAATTTCTTTTAGAAATGGGTTTGAAGTTAGGGCCATTACCGCATCCCGCAACGCCGAAATAGAGGGTCTTACAGTTTTTTGTATTATTTTAGATGAGTCGCAAGCCATTAGCCCATATAAGGTTAGAGAAAGTATCTTGCCTATGGGAGGGGGAATTGAGCATGGAGCTAAAATAATTCAATGCGGGGTTCCAGGCATATTAGGCTCCCATTTTCACAAAGCCTATAAAAACAAATATGACCCTCAAACTAATCCATTAGGATATGTTCATCATGTATATTCTTGGCAAGATTGCCCAAGATTAGACAAAGAATATATCATGCGCCTTAAGAACGAAGACCCAGACTCTTTTGAACGCAATTATGAACTTAAATGGGAACGTAGTAATTATGGTTATTTCACTACCTATGAAGAGTATGAGGCTTGTGAAGAGGATTATGATGTTCATGAAATGTATAAGAAAGCTATTGAAAATAACTGGCCTATGTATTGGGGCATTGATTTTGCTAAATTAAGAGAC
>Ga0315291_10007416_pt1 | contig 13555 bp, 18 predicted proteins | sample YL17G12_20_MG_FD_203070 | JGI IMG/M metagenome (GOLD analysis project Ga0315291, IMG submission 203070) | Sediment microbial communities from Yellowstone Lake, YNP, Wyoming, USA - YL17G12_20 | ecosystem: Environmental > Aquatic > Freshwater > Lake > Sediment | place: USA: Wyoming | collected...
TGGTCTTCCTATCTTCTGTTCGGGTTCCTCGATACCAGAGACAAGTTGATAGAGGAACTGGTCGAACATCTCTATTTCTTGGCTCTGGGCGAGGTTGTAATGAGACCAAGGCTGAGAATATGCCTCTGAGGGCTTTGTGGGGGCCGGCGCGTCAACGTTGATGGCATCGAGGCCGAGAAACATTCGTACAGCCAGAATGTGCTTGCAGGGGCGCATTGTTCCGTTTTTTATGAAGTCTGGGCAGTTACAAATGAAATGATCTGGGTGGGCATCCACGCGGTAACTCCCTATGCCTGTCTGTGACAGGACCGTGAATACTCCCGTGCTAATCTTGGTAATTGCGTGTTCCCTGGAGAGGATGATTTTGGCTCGCTCCTCTCTGACCCGGTCATATTTCGTCGTTATAATATCACCTTTTCATAGCAGTAATGTAGCTACATATATTTAATACTTTCTAATATACAAAGAGACTACAAAATAATGAAAAAAATACAAAATGTATTTAAATTGTATTTTGATTACAGTTACAATGACAAATAGTTCAAGGAAGGTGGCTTATGAGGAAAAGCCGATGACGGTGTCAGTCCAAGGATATGAGGCTGTCGAAAAGATTGTACGTATGGCCGGTAACTCCGGAAGGATATATCTCCCGCCAGATTGGGTTTCCTGCCGGGTCAAAATCATACGGTTAGACCCGAAACAGAAAAGACTGAGTAAAAAAGAGAAAAGCAAAACAACTGAGAAAACCAGCCAGAAAGAAAAATCACCAGAGTAACAACCACAAGAGAAGCAACAATGACAAAAGCAATATATGGAGGACTTACCAAAATCAGCAAATATTATAGCGTTGGAATTGATATTGGTATTATAGGGGGTTGAATTATGCTGCTTACTTGTTATCAGATTAGAAGAGTATCCTTTGATTTTCCAGTGAAAATGAAGGGGAGGAGAAAGCATGAACCCTGAATTAATCAATGCTGACTGTATTGATTGGTTGAAAAAAAGAAAAGAAAATTCGATTCATGCAGTCGTCACCGATCCACCGTTCGGCATGCGTGAATATTCACCAGAAGAAATCCTCAAGTTAAGAAACGGGAAGGGTGGCATTTGGAGAATACCGCCTACCTTCGACGGCAGTAAAAGAAAGCCTCTACCACGTTATACCGTTCTTACCGAGGAAGATATTGAGTCAATACGGAATTTTTTTCTTTCGTGGGGTAAAGAAATCGAACGTGTTTTGGTTCCAGGTGGGCATATTTTCATTGCTGGGAATCCCCTCGTTAATCATGTAGTCTATAATGCATTGGAGGAAGCGCACTTGGAGAAACGCGGTGAAATCATTCGTATTGTCAGAACATTACGCGGTGGGGACCGACCTAAAGGCGCTGAAAAAAAATATAGCGATATTTCAGCAATGCCCCGCGCATGTTATGAGCCGTGGGGCCTTTTCCGCAAGGATTTAGATGGGAAATTATCGAAAAATCTCGAAAAATGGGGAACGGGTGGATTAAGAAGGCCAGAGACCGATAAACCATTTGAAGATATGATAGAAAGCGAAAGAACACCCAAACCAGAAAAAAATATTTCACCGCATCCCAGTTTAAAGCCGCAACGATTTATGAGGCAGATTGTGCATTCTTCTCTTCCTCTTGGAAAAGGGGTCATAGTAGACACCTTCATGGGAGGGGGTTCTACTATAGCGGCGGCAGAGGCAATCGGATATAAGAGTATAGGGATTGAAATAGATGAGACTTATTTTAATATGGCAACAAAAGCGATCCCGATACTATCTCGAATAAATTGCGAGGTTCAATGTGGTTCAGGACAAACGAAACTTCATCACAATCAGATAGAAGAAAAAGAAATTGTTTATTAAGCAACAACAGTTACCTTTTTGATTGTGGAGCCAGGAAAGAAAGTAATATTACAGAAGACGAAAGTTAACGATGCCTTTTTCCACAAAGAAGCCGTCCTCCCTTATGGATTAAAGATAGAAGAGATTAGGCAAGCAATTATTGACACCTATGAATTTCTTGATAAGATCAACAGCTTTCTCTTGGAGAATGGATACCTTCGATTAGAGGAACTTCTTCTTGGAAATGCATTAAGCGGCTTCTTGAGTGAAGTGATAGTGAAAAGCATCTCAAATAACAGTAAAAAGATCACTCGTAATAAAAAAGTTGGTGGCCATCCTGATTTAATTCAGGTTGGTGCATATCAAAATAATTCTGTTTTGCTTGGGAAAGATGGCATTGAAATAAAAACATCAAAACAGAGAGGAGGATGGCAAGGACATAACCCAGAAGAAGGCTATCTCCTTGTTTTTCGCTATATCCTCGATGAATCAGAAAGACCAGCGGTTGAAAAGACTCCTATAGAATTTGTTCAAGTTCTCTGTGCGCAACTCGCTCTAAATGATTGGAGTTTTAGTGGAAGGGTCGGAAAGTCAAGGAGAACGATAACTGCTTCCATTACAAAGTCCGGTATGCTTAAATTGCGTAGCAATCCTGTTTATCAACATTCAGATTATATCGTTGGTAAGAAAAGTAGTAGTCGAAATCAAACTGTTCTTGAGTAACAACTACCAGGCCTCAGGAGAAATATTTATTTAATACATCCCAAGGTGGAAAAATGACGGAGATGCCAGCGTTCAATTTCAAGAACATAAACGTATTTATTATCTCCTTATTTGGAGTGATTTTCATTTTGTCATTGATGGGTCTCATTAAAGTAAAAAATCCTAATGCGATTATGCTAATGTCGTTCATTAATGTTTTTTTAGGGGTATTTGGATGGATCGTACAAAGAGCTGCTTATGCTTCTGAGGTATCAAATAATTATCCAAAGTTTAAAAGATATGCTGATAGGGAATTAGTAATTTATGGGGTAATCGTAGCGATTGTTTTTTTAATAACGCTCATCGGGGTAGGACTTCAATTTTAATACTGTCTCACCTACTTTTAGGTCAAGTTCCTTAGTTTTAAGTCAAAACGGACTTTTAGGACAAAGCCTATCAAGACTGTTTGTTTCGCTTCTCTTTTGTGATAATAATTAGAGCTTTCTTGTTTTTCCATTCCTTTAAACCCCATACTCTCCCATCTTCATTTATCGTCTTTTCAATCATGGCTTCGATATCGTCAATTTTGAGCCTCCGCATAGTATCCAATATGGTAATATTACAACCATTTCGAGTAAATGCACCTGAATCCACAGTTTTTATAATATTATCTCCCTTAAATTCCTTAAATATATTTTGGCATTCTCACTCATATTAGCATGACCCATAATGCCAAAATTACCAGGTTGCTTGTTAATCTCACAATAGTTCGGGAGCTTGAACGACATCGGTCTATCTGCAACAAAAAAAGGGATAGTCGTCAATTATTTCTCCGAAATATTACTTCCAATGATGAACTTGTCTCTTTCTTCAGGCGAACCTTGTTCATACACTCTTTTTGCTACTCTAATACAATCTCTTATCCCTGCAGAATGACTTGAAAATCTACCCTTCTTCTTCATCTCTACAATCCAAACGAGTAGATTTTTATCAATTTTCATTGTTACCCTCGGATCATCTTTCGTCATGTAATTTCTGAATATTGTTTCTATTAATATACTAAATTCAGAAATTTTCTTAATTTTAGAATAGAATTCATACTTTTAAATCTTTCTGATTTAATTTTCTTAATTAATATGAATTTTTCATATTTATTAATAAAAAGATTCATAATCGTCTCAATTTATACCAAGTTGATGGTGAAGAGAAAAGGATGCTCATCTGATCAAATTGAAATTAATGATAGGTGCTATGATGTTAAAGGCAAAGGAAACATTATCGACTTACTTAGAGCAGCTAACTGTTATGATGCCCTTGCATCTATGAAGGATTACTTGAACTCTCGAGAGGATTTAGGATCTTCAAATTTTCAAACTATTACAAAATCGGTAATAAAAGCATGTTTGCTACCAGATAATCATTTTGAAAACTCAGATATTCCGTTTCATTCAAAAAGTATCGATGCTGTAGTTAAACACTCTAAAAGAGAACCACATAAAGGTGTTCTACCAAGTGGTCATCGTGGGGACTTTATTCAATTGCGAAATTGCCACGGTACCATGACTTTTTTGTCTTCATAGCGACCTGCCAGAAGTTTTTCTTCTGGCGGAGCTAAGGAGACATGAAATATAAGTCCAAATAAGAAAAACAAAATAACCTTTTTTTATACCAGAAAACTAACCAGTTCATTTTTCGATAAGTCAAAGGATATAAACCCTAAAAAGGAAAAGTTTATAAATAGTAAACACTATTCGGGTAATAATAGGGTAATTATAAACCCTAATAAGGTAAATTATGAAAATAGAAATAGACAACGTGAAAACCGTGATCGAAAGCCAGATAGGAGAAAACGGCAGGATCTACGGGTTAAAGAAATTCGCAGGGTACAAAGCGAAGGTAGTTGTCTTAGAGAATCACCAAAAACCCGACAAATAAAACTTGACCTGAGGGGTGTTAGTACCACCCCCGAGGTCGGGAGATCTGATGTTATGTCCATCAAATCCCATGAAGAGAAAAGAAATAACAAAGATAAAAGTTTCCATACTAAAGCCACATTAAATAAAGCCAAAATCATCTTATCAAAAGAAGATGCCGTCCAGGAGATTACTGGAGAACTATTTCTTGTCAGATCTCAAACAGGGATAGGAAACTACCGTGTTAAATGGAATGGGGTCCAGTGGATTTGCAACTGCCCGGATTTCACTAAAAACGGTCATATACGAATCTGCAAGCACATTCATGCCCTGGAACTCTATTTAGACCTGAAATTCAACAAAATTAACAAAGAAGAACTGACTCCCGAGCGAATAACTTATTCTCAGGATTGGCCGCGATATAACCAAGCACAGGTCATGGAGTTTGAACTCTTCGACCAATTCCTCTATCAGCTCGTCTCACTTATTGAAGAGCCAGAGAGAAAAAAAAGTAAGGGCAGACCACGTTTGAAACTCGCTGACCAGATTTTCTGTTGTGTGATGAAGGAATATAGTCAACTGAGCAGTCGAAGGGCTAACCATCTCTATCACGAGGCGATGCAGCGTCAGCAGATCTCGTGTAATCCTCATTTTAACGTGGTTTCATGCACATTAAACAAAAAGGAGGTCACACCATTGCTCCGCAAGCTTGTCCAGCTCTCAGCACAGCCGCTGGCAAGCATAGAAGCAGACGTAGCAGTGGATAGCAGCGGCTTCCGTTGTTCAACCTTCGGCGCCTACTGTGAATACGCTCATGGTCAGAAACGGATGCATAACTGGCTCAAAGCACACATCTGCACAGGAGTTTATACAAACATTGTCACCGATATTGTTGTTACCGATGAATACGCTGCTGATAGTCCACAGTTCAATAAATTAATCAGGAATACGGCAAAAGATTTCGATCTCAGGGATGTCTGCGCTGATATGGGGTATTCTTCCAGAGATAACTATGCAATTGTTGCTCGATATGGAGGAAAAGGGTTTATCCCGTTTAAGAAGAATGCGACAGGATTGTCGCTTGGCTCGCCATTGTGGCATCGGGCATTCCACTATTTCCAACTACATAAGGATGAGTTCATGGAGCACTATCATAAGAGGAGTAACGTTGAATCCACTTTTCATGCGATTAAAAGAAAATTCGGTGAAACCATTAAATCTAAAAATAGACTCGCTCAGGAAAACGAGTTGTTATGCAAGGTATTAGCCTATAATCTTACAGTGTTGATTCATGAAATGATAGAGCTTGATGGGATTTCTGATTTCCTGTGTTTTGATGGTCTGAAAAAAGAGGCATCGATAAAAGACTCCAATGGATTTGAATTACATGGGAGGAAAACCGATGGAATATAAGTTATCACCCTCGAACCTGAATCTAATGCAAGACTGCCCTCGGTGCTTTTGGCTTTCAATGGTGAAGAAGATAAAGCGCCCTTCTGGTCCGATGTCATCGATACCGATCAAGATGGATAGTATCATTAAGAATTACTTTAACAAGTATAGAGAGTTAAATGAATTACCACCCATAATCAAAGGAAAGATTGCAGGTCGTTTAGCTATTGATATGCCGAAGACTCTAACACATACAGAAGACAACGGAATTACTCTGATAGGTCATCCAGATGACTATTTCGAGCTCGAAGATAAAAGCATTGTAGCATTTGATCATAAAACAGCATCCAAAGCCCCAGAGAAAGTCCATTCTTCTTACCATATTCAGTTGAATGTCTATTCTTATCTATTGAAAATGATGGGCTATAAAACAACTAACAAAGCATATCTTGCTTACTACCATCCTGATAACTGTGAGTTGCATAAAGGAATGCCATTCCATTGTACAATCGTTCAAGTAGAAACAGATCCTTCAATTACAAAAGAGTTGTTATCAAAGGCTTATGGTGTTCTAAACGGATCTATTCCTGATTCTGGAGAAAATTGTCAATATTGCAAATGGACAAGAGAAAATAATCTTTAAAAAGATTATACTAAAAATTTAACATAATCTTTTAACTCTTTATTTTTAATTTTTATATCTGTCCAGTTCAGCATATTTAAATTGAAGATCGCATTAACTATGTCTCATTATCTTGATTAAATAATTGTTGAATTTTGGTTAACCAAGAGAAAACATCCTCAGCAGGATCGATTTCGTTTAATAAACGGTGATTCATTTTTTTTACTGCAACTAGATTTAACATCCTTTTGGATCTATTTATTTTTTCTTTTTGTTTTTTTGGAGACAATTGAATCCATGTATTTTGACTTTCTGACGAATTATGTACAAGTTTCGCTATTTCAAGAGGGACATCGTCAAAATCATTAAAGTTCTGTGGTATTTGAATATTAATACCAATATCGTGGTATGCCTGTATTATTGCGTCCTTGTGAATGTAATTCTCCATTTCCTTTTTTAAAGTACTACATGCAAAACAATTCTCCCTATTATTAATATCATCTATTTCTTGTTTATAATGTGGATCCGCTGGAGGCGTGGTATCTCGATCATAAAGATGAAATTCAGGACGGTTTAAATGTTTTAATCTTGATGTCCATAAAACCAAGTTGGAACCACCTAAAGGAAAAAATATTATTTCTCCATTGACTTCAAGTTTTTCAATATCGGGAACATCAATACCATCTTCAATTAATGCTTTTGATATACCTCGTAGAAAACTAATATCATGACATCCTTCAATACCGATAAACAGTTTTACGTTATTATCTGGTAGAACACCAAGTGCTTTTGTAAAAATTTTATTAGTATGATCGCAACCATTGAGGATGGTTCTTGTATTATCTTCATTAATTTGGATATAACGAAGTTCACAATCAGGAACTCCACGTGCAAGCATTGGAGTATGAGTACTAATAATAACTTGAGCTTCAATAGATAAATCATTTAATGCTCGAAATAACATTATTTGATAATTAGGATGTTGACTTGTTTCAGGTTCCTCTATTGCATATATAACTGATTCTTGGTTACTTGTCTTTACCTTTTCTTCAGCTTTTGCTCTAAAAAAATTTAGAAGAATTAGCCTTTTAACTCCACTTCCACGTTTATTTATAGGAATCCCTTCGTCTCCAGTAATTGATGTCTTAAATAGTGAATGCCATTTTAATGTAGAAAATGAGGGATTTAATTGGGTGGCTAGTTTAGGGTCCATTTCTTTAAGCTTTTCAAGTGTAGAATCAGCAATTTTTTTTACTTCATTTTTAATATAATCAGCTATGGCATTAAGTTCCGCTTCTTTTGCTTTTATAGCCTCTTGGACTGCTGTTTTTAGCGGGTCTTGAGCTTCGGGATCCTGATCAGTACTTGCCCGATCTGATTTAAAAAGTGCAAATACAGGAAGATATTTCAGTAATTCTGCCCATATTTTTTTTGCATTGTCTTCATTTAATGGAATCATTATAGAAGAAAGCCTCAAATCATCAAAATGTTCTCGTATACATTTGCGAATAGGAGCATTTGCTCTCGAATCAATACCACTGAGGTCTATATGTAATTCCATAGCTCTGGCTTTTAATTCAGCATTCTTTAATTGAAGTAAATCTTTCACACCATCAATTGTAGGATGATAAGCGCAAGCTTCGATACTACTAATTTTAGGACTTTGGAGATGCCCATCGTATATTTTATGTATTTCTAGATTTCCTCTTTCGTTTAAAAGATACTCATCACTAAGGTTTGTTGGATTAGTATCATCTAAAATAAGTTCATCGGGCAGATTTGTGAACTCACATATTATTGCTAGATCCTTTGGATTGCCATTTTTTGAACCATCATCTTTATCTGGATCAATGTCATTTAAAAAAATATCTAATGCATCCATAATGGTTGATTTTCCTGAATCATTCTTACCTATTAGAGTAGTAATATTATCGAAATCAATACTGATTTCATCCACATAACATCGAAAGTTACGTAGTCTCATTTGTTTTAATCTCATTATATCTACCAAGTTATGATTGGATACTTTTACTTCTTAAAAAAGGAAAAACGTTTGGAAGCTTATAAACCCATCATAATTATCATTTGATTGACAAATATTATAACAAATTTTTCATAAAAATGCAACCTTTTAACCTATAAACGGCTCTGTAAAGTATAGCGTTGGTTAAAAAGGGTTGGAAAATCAGAGTTGGCATATCTTTTAGGCAAGGGGAATGGTAATGCTTTTTGGTTATCGACTAAGAATAACCCTGCGATTTATGATGTAAAAATAAATGCAATGTTCTTCTTTCATCCAGCTTTATATTCCATTCCTCTTCTTTCTTCAAATCATTCTTCAAATCATAGCTCTTATAAAATAAATACAAGTCTTCTAACCAGTTTCCATTATCATAATGATTATCATCGAAAACGATGAGAAGATGGTGAAAATTATATGGTGATTTTAAATATTGTTCTTTTTTCAAGTCATCTCTAATTCTAGCTTTATATGGTTTAAGCCCAGTATTTCTATGAAATCGAAAGGTTTTAACTTCCAGCCAATGCTTAAAATTGTTCTTTTCCCACCATAAATCGCAACGGGGGGTTCTGTAAAGTATAGGGGTGTCAATTTTGTGGTGGCAAACCAGTAGTGTTATTCCATTAAGAAATTATTTTTTTGTTTTGGAGATATTTTCTTAATTTTTTATAACTGTTTTATTTCTTCAAGACCCACATTAATTTGTTCAGGGTCATTATTATCATATCTATTAATATGAAATTTTAGTTCATATGGTTTGAAATTGTCTCCACTAAATATTAAATATAAATAATAATTTCCTGGTGGTATTGTTTCCTTTATACCAATTGGAACATTATGATACTTTTCGAGGACGATTCCTATCCGATCATTACCAGTAAATGCAAGATCAATAAATTCTGTTTCTCCAATTCCGATATTTAGTCTTTCACCTTTTATTTGGTCTATAATTGATTCTGGTCTGCTTGCCCATCTTAATGGAAATCCTTGATAGTCACCATATGATCGATGATTATCAATATCTTCGACTCTTGAAAGCTGGCAACGACAATTGTTTGCCGGTCTATTTCCGATATTTTTTACTTTAAATCTTAAAAAAGTACCTATCCTATTTCGATCATTGTTTATCCTTATATCTTCCCGTCTATATGGTACATCTTCATGGTATTCAAAAATGAATTTTGGTTTGAAAAAAAATGGTAGAATAAAATCTTTTAATAGAGTAAAGAGAATTGCAATAATTGAAATTGTTAATGCCCAAATTTCGAGTGCTACTCCAAACACAAAAATTGTATCTGCCATTTTTCTCCCAAATTTATTTAACAATATATCATTATTAAAACTATCGTTACTATTACAATTTGTCAATTTAGTGTTTGCAAACTATTTTAAAAACCTATGATATTGGTACTATCGGTCTCCCCTTTGATGTGTTGATCGCCAATCTACACTACGTAGAAGACTTTTGACAACAGGAGTTTTCTACCAAAAAGGGGAGACTATTTGATTTTTACCTTAGATTTATAACTGTCCTAAGTATTATTAGGTATCAATGGGTAATGCGAATATAGATGAGGAGTTAAAGAAAGAAATACAGGCGCTATTGAAAAATACTCAATATAGAGCTAAGTATCAAAACCTTAAAGGTTTTATTAATAATGCATGTTTAGAATTAATAAATAAGATAAAGAAAAATAAAAAATTATGATTGCATTATAGCAATTTGTTCAATAATTTTTGGTAATTCTGATTTTGCAGAATTAAGGGAAGTATATTGTTTCCATACTTCATCAGTTAATTGTGTTCGTACTTTAGGAGAAATTATTTCTTCGTTTTCATGTATTACAATTGAAAAAGATTTAATATTATGTTTTTCAAGAAAATAGCATGCAATAGCGATACTTTTACATCTTTCATCTGTGTTAGTACCAAAAACATGAATAGGTATTTTTGGTAATTCGATTCTACAATCAACTGAATAAGTGGCATTCTTATCCACATCTTCATAGATATATTCAAATTTTTTTGGTCTTGTTATCGAATCGAGTAATTTCTTTAAATCCTCGAAAAAAAGAGTCCTAATATGCTCTTGTGATAAATATTCTAAATCTATTATTTTCATCAATCCTTGAATGAAACTATATAATGAATTTCCAAACTCATTATTAACAACGGATGATCTAATTTCTCCATCATCGTTTTCTAAAAAATTTCTTGAAATTGCCTGCGAAAAAAGTTCTTGTCTCTTCGGTGTATCTATCTCAAACCCTTCGTAATTGATATGCATTAATGTATGACCTTCATCTGTTAAATACCAAGAACCATTATCTTTTTTTAGAATAATTTTTAAAAGATCACCATCTTCAAATTTAAATGGTGTTTTTATCATATATCTATTTTTTCCCATTTCTTTTAAAGTAATTTTTCCGCATACTTTTTTTTTGAAATCATTTAATATTTCATTTTCAAATGTCATTTTGTCTCATCCATATTCAAAGATAATGATTGGTTAAACCAAATTTGCCCGATGTTATTATCTTTAATAAATGCTTTAATGGCATCGTCGAAAGTATTATATGATTTTGTAATTTCTGCAAACCCCTCATCTTTTTGATTAGCTTCTTGATATTTTTCAGTTATTTTATGAATATGAAAACCATCAATTTCTTTATCTTCAAGAACATTTGTATGAATACCGTGATAACCATTATATCTTGTCAATGTTCTCCATGTGCCTTCTTGTTGATGAAAAAATCGTAAAATAACAGTGAAATCGTTAATATCTTCAGTATTTTTTCGCATAATCATTTTGTATTTTCTATTTTGATTATCGATTAAATCAATGTCTGATTCTCGATATTTTACTTGATTTTTCTTTTTGAGTGTATATGTTTGAAGTTTTTGTGGTGGAAATTTGTATTCTTTTATCAGTTTATCTCGTTCATCATTTGTTAAGATAACAACCATTTGTATCTAACGAAGAAAACGATTATGACCGTAATAAATGTTTTGAAGATTCATTTATACTTATAAAGTATTATTAAGTATTTATAAGTATTGGATAATGCTTCTCAGCAAGGCATTCAACGTAAGCTGTGTATCAATGGAACGGCACAGACTCCAACCGATACATCTATTAGAAAATTAGTAGTGAAAATCTTAAAACAACCTGTTTATGGATAGATAAGTTTTTTTTCAGTTAAAATATTCCAAGCATTTTCAATTTCATCTTTTGAATACCATGGTTTTCGTTTTATAATAGAGGAAATTGTTTCTGCCTTATTTAATCTTGATTCTTTATTGGCAAAAATAATTGAAGAAAGTAATTCTATTTTATTTCTATCTGGTTTAATATCTTCAAAAAATTTCATCGCCTCATTAAATTTTTTTTCTAATTCTTCCGATTTAAAACTTGTTTCAGGGAGATTGGAAGTATTTTTTATTTCATAAAAATCATGTGCAACTTCTGTGGAATAAGGTCCATATAAATACCATTTATACTTGTAATCAAAATCAATGCCAAATCCTTTCTGTAAAATATAAAATATTTTTTGTGCGTAAAGACGATCTTCAAAACTATTTGAATCTAAGTTTTTAATTCTTTTTAGCAAACCAAAGACTGCTTTAGTTTTTGAAATCATTTCAACACAATCAATACCTGAAGCTATTTTGAATTTACTTAGTATTAATATATTAATACAATAACTATTTATATATTTTTGTGTTACGTTTATAGGAAATGACAGATATTGATCTCCTTGAACTTATCGTATTAGCTAATATAATGTTAATATTTTTGTTATTTGCTTTGTATAATTTTTTTATTAGCCGTATACAAAAACAATTTTTTAAAATGTTGGAGGAACTTTCGGCTGGACAAGAATATGAATTAAATGAGATTAAAAAAAGATTAGAAAAAATAGAAAAAATAGAAAATTTTGTAAAAATATTAGAAAAATACATTGAGGATAATAAAAAAGCTGGGAAGTAACATTGTATGTTTGATGTTGAAGAGTACATTCTCATTGCTTCGATTACCATCTTGGCAGCATTGGTATCTAAATTGGAGAAAACAGATGGAGTTTTTCTTCTTACGCTATTTAGTTTTAATATCGGATCATTTTCTTTTACAATAATTTTCGTAATATTTAAAATGTCAACATTTTTTGAGAATAATTGGTATGTTTTCAGTTTTGTTTTTGCTATGATAATTTTGTCATTGTTTTGTATAATATACCTCATATGTAAAAAAACAGGTTGGATGTGGCAACTTAAGAAACCGCAACAGAGGAGAAAAAAAGTAAAATAAAAGTTAATTCAATGATTCTTTAGGGAACCATTTTCGGAAATAATCAACAATGAAAGCATTTATCTACTCCTGTAAGATATTATTTCTTTGGGGAGTCAAACGGTAAAGAATCTTTTTATGTATTCTTTCCTCCCAGACTAGACTCCCCATCATTCAATACAAAATATAGCATTGTGAGAATTTGGTGACAATCTTAATGATTGGTAATCTTTAAACTACCATAATTTTTTTCTTATATAATTTAAAACGGTTATCAAGATTTGTGTTTCTAATTCCTATAAATTTCTCTAATTTATTTGAAAAATCGATATATTGATATTCTATTGTATCTAACCTGAGTTTCGCACTTACTGGACTCTTTCTAGATAATGCAATCACTCGGGCGTTCTAACAATCAATCGCAGGTAAAGAAAAATTTTTTGCACTTATCTCAATTAAAAAATTTCGCACTTCATGAAGCACTCGTTTTTACCGTGAAAAAGACTATGTTAGGAAGCTAATTATCAGCAATGAAAAGTTAGATACATCTATGATTAACAAGAGTGTAGAAACAGGGGAGAATAGGTGGTTCTATACTCATTATATTCTTAGCTCAGTTTGTAATCAGCATGCTCCGTTTTAAGCAAGAATCATTAGGTCGTATCTCAAAAAAATTAATCATGCAAAGTCTGAAAAATTTCGCACTTGCGATCATTATTGATAAAAACGGAGTGAAAAGAGGTATGTTTCCCTATTTTTATTG
>Ga0315291_10007417_pt1 | contig 13555 bp, 12 predicted proteins | sample YL17G12_20_MG_FD_203070 | JGI IMG/M metagenome (GOLD analysis project Ga0315291, IMG submission 203070) | Sediment microbial communities from Yellowstone Lake, YNP, Wyoming, USA - YL17G12_20 | ecosystem: Environmental > Aquatic > Freshwater > Lake > Sediment | place: USA: Wyoming | collected...
GTAAAATAATTTTTTAAAGGTATTAAGTATATGAATGTGGTGTTGTAATGGTAAATATAATTGGATTTGATGTTGGTGGAGTAAATATTAAAGGGGCTTTTGTCTCCTACGCAGCACAAACCGTAGATTCGCTCAAGATTTGTTCAGAATTTTATCCCATGTGGTTACATCCGTTGGATGAATTGCCGAATGTTTTACGTAGGATGATAGAAGGATTGGCAGAAAATCGCCCAATTGATGCGATGGGTATTACGATGACGGCAGAGGTTTCTGATGCCTATCGATCAAAAATAGAGGGCATAACTCATATTTTAACAACTTTTTTAGATATAGAGCCCCAAATCATGAAAAGGGTTATCAGCACCCATAATAGTTTTATAACCATTGAAGAAGCTCTGACAGATTACCTAGCAATTGCATCCGCCAACTGGGTTGCTACAGCATTATTTGTGGGAAAGCAATTTCCGAAATGTATATTACTGGATATCGGAAGCACCACAACTGATATTATTCCAATCACAAATGGTCTGCCAGATACGATAGGAAAGACGGATACCGACCGATTTTTAAATGGAGAACTTTTATACACAGGTGCTCTTCGGGCAACTATCCCCTCAATTGTCTATAAAGTTCCATTTCGTGGAAAGATGTGCCCTATTTCTTTTGAAAAGTTTGCACTCATCGCAGATGTGCATTTACTCCTAAATCATATTACGCCTGCTGAATATACCTGTGAAACAGCGGATGGACGGGATAAAACCAAGTTAGACGCATTAGCGCGATTGGCGCGCATTATCTGTGCGGATACCAATCTGCTTTCAGAACAAGAAATTAACGAAATGGCTGCATATATTTACGAACGTCAGTTAGATCAAATTCGAGAAAGTGTAACTCAAGTATTAATGACGCATGAAGGTTATGATTTAACGACACCAATGGTGGTAACAGGGCTGGGAGGTGAATTTCTCGCGAAGAAAGTAGCAGAGCAAATGGGATTCCAAAAAATAATTAATTTAGAACAAGAATTGGGGTATGAGGGCTCAGTTGCGGCACCAGCGGCTGCGATAGCAATATTATTGGCTGAAGAATGTGGAGGATTATAGCAGATGGATGCAGTTATAAAGATTGGTGGTAGTATTCTCCAAAATAGGGCTGCGGAAAGGTTATGGAACACTCTTACTGAACTAATAAAACAATTTTCTTTCGTTATTGTGCCAGGAGGGGGAGATTTCGCAAATTTAGTTCGTACTTACTATAATCTTTATCAACTATCAGAGGATAGAGCCCATTGGATGGCAATCCTCTGTGAAAATATTTTAGGCTTTTTGATTCTTGAACGTTTAGAATCAGGTATGCCTGTATTTGGCATTTCAGAGATTTCAGCAGCTATCGAAAACTCAAAAATTCCAGTCTTCCTGCCTTTTCAGTATCTGTTTGAACACGATCCCCTGCCACACTCCTGGGAGGTCACCAGTGATTCTATTGCAGCCTATTTTGCAGAAATGCTGCAAGCACAGAAGCTCATTTTAATCAAAGATGTGGATGGAATCTATACGCAGGACCCCAAAAAAGTCCCTGAAAAGGAAATTAAATTCCTTAAAAGTATTGATTTAAGTTCGGATTTGCTCTCTACTTTACCGACTTGTTGTATTGATATGTACCTCCCTAGCCTTCTGAAACAATATCAGCGCTCTTGCTATATTGTTAATGGAATTTATCCAGAACGTTTAGAAAAAATTTTACGAAACGAAAAGGCAAAATATACGTTAATAGAAATATAGAAGTATTATTTCTTAAAAAAAATGGTGTAGAAACTCCAAGAAAGGAAGAATGAAATCATGGATGAAATAGGCAAATGGTTTGTATCCGTAGCTTTGATGGCGGTTGGTGGGTTCCTAATTGTTCTTAGTTGTATATTGGGAATTTTAAATTTACTAGCAGTACTCTCTATAGGAATTGCGTTATGTGGTTTTGGAGGATTCCTTTATTACTTACGCTACGTGAGCGTAACCAGCCAAACCCGTGTAAAAAAGGCGAAAGTAACAAGGGTTATCCGTGAAGTACCAAAAGCGGAACCTAAACCTGAAATGGTCGAAGAAAAAGTGGAGAAACCAAAAAAATCTGAAATCCTCTGTGATACTTGCCAGTTTTATGATGAAGACAATCCAAAACGAAAATGTAAATTCCTTGTAGAAAAAGATCGTCTGGCTATGATTAATGCCGGTATTCAATGCGTAGAGTATAAGATTGAATTATCGTTGCTCGATGAAGAGTAAAACTTCATTTCCCATTTTTTCTTTCTAAAAATCGCATATTTGAATAACACAAACGACAATAAGTCATAAAATAAATAAGAAGGAATGACCTAGTTTATTTCAATTAAAATAATAATATGAAAGAAAATATAAGACTTATGAGATAGGTTGAAAGAATATGGGAAGACGCGTTATTGTTACGGGAAAAAAAACCCATGCTAAAGGAGAAACCTTTGAAATAGGAACCAAAGATCGATATTATGTCAATGTCTCACTACTATCATTAAAAACGCAGAAGGATTACGATATAGATAAAGGGGGAGAATTCTATTTTAAGGTGCATCGAGGGACAGGGCACAATAGGAGAGTCCCTGATATGGGAGAAATTCATCTTCAAGCGAATCAGGGGTTTGAGGCACGGCAAGATTTCACCTTATGGACAGAATTTATTCAGTTAAAACAGGGCGATGAAAAGCAAATGGAATTAGAGATTGGCCTTTATGAGAGAGATGTCTTAAAAGATGATACGGTATTTGAAGAGAAACTCCCGATTAAATTAGGGGGTGAATCAGATTACCTTATCTTACAGAATGAGGACGGTAAGACAAAAGCAAAGCTAAAAATTGCGGCAAATAGAACCCGTTACTAGAATTTATTAGTAAAATTTTTTATTTTTTATTTTCTTTTTATCAAAGAAGTAATTGACATATTAAATTAATTCATTAGGTGATTCTGATTTTTTTAATTGAGGAATTATAATGCCAATAGAATTTGATAGAATTTCAGAATTATTTGAAGAAACTGAGATATTAAAGGATCCAGAGACCTTAAAAAGGGTGTATTGTGACTCGATAGTTAATAATTCAGCTGAAACACCAGTGGCGGCAGTATTCCCGAAAAATACCAGTCAAATATCAGAATTAATTAAATATTTACGGACTATTGAGGATATTAATGTCTTAATCATTAGTAGTCGGACCGAACCCAAATTCTTTGAAGATACAAGAACCAATTCAAATATATTTATTATTGATTTAACAAAAATGAAGAAGATTTCTTTTGTAAATAAAAAAAACAAGGTCTGTGTTGTGGAACCCGGGGTGACATGGTCAGAATTAACAAAAATTTTGAAAGAATCGGGGCTTCGACCAAGATCACCTTTTTTACCGAGGCAGGGAAAATCAGTATTAACTTCAATCCTTGACAGGGAACCGCATCTCTGTCCTAAAGCCCAATTTGATATCTCTGATCCACTCCTCTGTATGGAAGTAGTTTTTGGGAATGGGGAGATTTTCCGAACAGGTGAAGCAGCAGGTCCTCGTTCAATGGAAGAGAACAGACAGGCAGGGGCTGCTTTAAAAAATCCGTTAGGTCCTGGTCAAACAGACATCTTCAGACTCATTCAAGGGAGTAAAGGAACATATGGCTGCTGCACATGGATTTCAATGCAATGTGATTTTATTCCAACAAAACGAATTATCAAGTTTATCAATTATGACAATGTCGAGCCGCTTGCGGATTTTATTTATGCAACCGTAAGGCGGCGGCTCGTAGATGAGGTTTTTATTATAAATGATAATTTGTTCAAGGCAATTTTCCCGATGGCAGAGGGGGATTTAAAGCGATACATTTTAATGTATGCAATTAATGGCTACGAATGGCTCCCTGACGAGAAAATAGAATACCAAATGGAAGATTGTAATGAGATATTAAATCAAATTAACTTGATACCAAGTGAATCTTTAGCAAATGTGCAACAATCAGAAGTTGAACCAATATTAGATGGGCAAACAGTTGATCCACACCCGAAATACTCTGAAACCACCATTGCTGTCGATATATTTTATAATACTACACTTGATCGGGTACAAAATCACATACAAATAGTTGATGAACTTCTTAGAAAGCACCAATTTCCCCTTGAACGATTAAACCTTTACATCCAGCCTATTATTCAAGCGCGAGCAACCCATTTAGAATTCTCATTAATTGCGGATAGACCGGGCTTCGAAACGAATTTATCTACAGCCTACGAAAAAGTTTGCGAAATCGGTAGAGAACTAGCCGAATTTGCGATATCTAACGGAGGGTTTTTCTCGAGACCCTACAAACTTGTGAAAGAATTCGCATTCAAAGGACATGAGGCATATATAGAGGGATTGCGAAAAATTAAGAAAATATTTGATCCAGATGCAATATTGAATAGGGGGGAGTTATGTTTTTGACTGAGAGTAAAGACCTTTTAAATAAGCACACAGATGACATGTGGCTTTGCTGTCGCTGTAGCCTTTGCAAATTCCCGCCTCTTGCACAAATTAAATCACATCGGTTTTCTGGTGTCTGCTGTAGCATGGACTATGGATTTTTCCATGCGTGGAGTGGCAGCGGCAAGATTATCATGGGTTTATCCCTGCTTGAAAATAGAGTTGATGAAATTACCGAAACTATGCGAGACGCATTTCTCCAATGCACCTTGTGCGGTGCATGTGATGTTTCATGCAAATATTCCACCAATATCGAAGTGTTGGACACGATTTTCGACATTCGTCGTTACATAGTCAAGACCATTGGCGCACATCCTGTGCATTTAAAGTATTTAGAGAAGGCAGAGGAATATTATAACCCTTATGGAGAACCTCATGAGCAAAGACAACAATGGATGCAATCCGCTAAGGCATTCCAAAATGAAACAGCAAAAACGGTTTTTTTCACGGGTTGTACTGCAGCATATAGACACCAGGATATAGCTATAGCGAGTGCGGAGATACTAAATGCGGGAGGGCTTGAATTCCGAATTTGTAACGATGAGTGGTGCTGTGGCTCTCCAATTTATCGGTCCGGACAGGTTGATGAAGCAGTAAAATTTTTTGAACATAATATCGAGCTACTTTCTGAGGAAGGTATTGAGGAAGTTATCACTGCCTGCCCTGGCTGTTATTCTATGTTCGTAGCTGAATATCCTAAATACTTAAAGGGGGATTTACTAGAGAAGTGGAGCCGAATCAAATTCCGCCATATGGTCGAAGTAATTGAGGAGTTCATTGCAAAAAAGAAAATTGAATTTGCAGAAGGACCAAATAATAAACGAATCATAGTGACCTATCATGATCCCTGTCATTTGGGTCGAGGAAGTGAACCTTGGATTCCTGAATGGGAAGGGACTGTGAAAAAAATCTATAATCAAATAAAAGTCTATGACCCTCCAAAGAAAACTAGGCGTGGAACAAAGGGAATTTACAAATCACCACGATTTATCTTGAAGCAACTGAAGAATAGCGGTGTGGAATTCGTAGAAATGTTTCGTATTAATGAATATGCCTATTGCTGCGGTTCAGGAGGGGGAGTAAAGGCGGCATATCCTGAAATGGCACTTACAGCATCTATTGAACGCCTTGAAGAAGTAGAAGCGGTATTAAAATCGAAATTTGAAGAAATTTCGAAGATAAATAAGCCAGTGGATGAGATGATTCTAGTAAGTGCATGTCCCTTCTGCAAAACCAATTTTGAAAATGGGATTAACGAATCTGGGAAAAATATTCGCTATTTAGATATAAATCAACTTGTTAATGAAAGAATTAAGAGGGAGGGTATGCAATGAACAAAGAAAATCTCGATTCTATAACGAAAACAATGGAAGTTATTGTTGGGAAACGGTTTGTGTGTGCGGATCCTGGGATTCTGGACACCTATGCCTTTAATTGGAATGCGGATAATTTATCTGGCGGTGTTTCAAAATTCGCGAACAGACCACTTTGTGTTGTAATGCCAGAGAAGACCGCTGAAATTGTGAAAGTAATTAAGTATTGTAACCAAAATAAATTGCAATTCAAAGCGATGAGCACGGGTTGGGGCGTACATAATACAGTGGGAAGCGAAGGGGTGATTCAGCTCGATCTGCGCCGAATGAACCGAATTCTCAGCCTAGATCCCAAAAATAGGATTGCGGTTGTAGAACCTTATGTGAGTGGGGCAATGCTTCAGGCAGAATTATTCAAATATAAATTGAATTGTCATATCCAAGGTTGCGGCGCCAATGGCTCTCAATTAGCTACAGTCACCAGTATGGTTGGGCAGGGTTGGACTGGTATTTCAACGGGATTTTCCAATAGAAATGTTCTAGGTGTGGAATGGGTGATGCCCGATGGAACGGTTTGCCACCTTGGTTCGTGGGGAAATATTGCAAAGAAAAAGCAAAACGACCCAGAGGAGTTGGAGATTGATGCGTCTGAGTGGTTCTTAGCCGATGGTCCAGGGCCGAGCCTTCGAGGCGCATATCGAGGCTATTTTGGGGCCTTCGGCGGTTTGGGCGTTTTTACCAAGGCCGCGATTAAGCTCTATCATTGGTCGGGGCCTGAGCAATTGGAACTCCAAGGAAATTCGCCCACCTATAATCTTAAGGGCAGCAAACTTCCAGCAGGTGTTGCGACTTATATTCTGAATTGGAAAACTTGGGAGGATTTCAAGGAAGCCGGCTATGCGCTCGCAGATTCGGAGGTCTGCTGGGCACTCTGCAGGATCGCGCCGTTCATCACAGGACTTGGAATTTTCCCAAGCAATGATGAATTTTATGAGAAATATGAAGCCCTTTTTGGCGAACTCAAGTATAACCTGATGGTCATCACGATGGCAGATAGCAAACGCGAATTCAAATATCATCAGAAAGTTATCAAAGAAATTGTAATGAAAACGAATGGCGAGATTTTCCCGATGTCGCAGGACCCCTTTTTCTCAGCAATGACCTTCATGGCAATGGCTAAGCAATGCAATACCATGCGAGGCGTGTTTCGAGCTGGAGGCGGATTCTTCACATCCCTTGGAGCACTTGGGAGTTGGGACTGGTGTGTTGAAGGCGCAAAGATCGGGGAACAACTTAAACAGAAGGCCATTGACTCAGGCGGACTGGTCGATGATGGGGCAGACAATGTTTGGGGAACTCCATACGAGGAAGGAACCTTTTCCCACTTAGAAGAACTTTACATGTATGATATAACGGATCCGGAATCAAGGAAGGCATCTGTGGAATATCTAAAATCCGTTGTTGAAGCAGCGCAGGAATACCCATTGGGACTTGGTCTTGGAACTGTGGATGGCGAAGGATCTGCTATGCATGCTATTTTTGGCCCTTTAGCGTGCAACTACCACAAATGGCTTAAAGCGATCAAGCAAGCCTTTGACCCAAATAACGCTAGTGATCCGGGGTTTTATCTTGATCCCGAAAAAATTAAGGACTGATTAAGGAATTGAATTAAATATTTAAATTACCGGTTCCTGTGATCTATAGATGGCTTCAGAATATAAACTATATCGGAGGATAATGTGCTGTAAAATAAAAAGAGAAAATATTAAGCAATTTATAAAAGCGTTTGAAGAGGATGGCTGGAAACCAAATCCTTTGGGGAAGAGGGGTTCAAAATATGCTTACATTAAGAATTTTCCCGATAAAACACGATATCATTGGCGTCTGCACGAGATCGAGGACTATTATTTTTTTCTAATCCATCATGAACCAACATTTACTGGTGACATTTCATTTCATGTGACAGGGCTATTAAGTCGTTTTAGGTCTAAAAAAGAAGGTGTAACAGACAAGGAAAAATTAGAGCTTTCTAATTATGAAAAGGGGATTGAGTTTTTCAGAGAATTTATGAAAAATAAGGGATTAACGGACATTTGCGATTTTAGAATTGATGAGGAGGAATTAAAAGCTTTTGCAATGAAATTTGGTTTTATTAGTCTAAAATTAACTATTGAATTTTTAATAGATGACTTAAAAGAATCATTAGTTGCTGAAAGTAATGAAGAGTTTACGGCGTTCATCCGTAAAATATTTCAAATTATGGAATTTAAACCCATATCGGTTGAGGGGACCGATTTTTTAGTAGTTGAATCCCCAAGTGTTAAGAATTTTATAATTTTCATCCAGAGAATTAGATTAAATGAATTGAACTTGAAAGAGATTGGCGACATTTTGAATAATTATAATGTCAGCTCAATTCTTTTAATCACACGAAAGCAAGATGTAATTTCCCCGGAACTGAGTCAAAAATTGGCGCACCTCAACATTAGCATTATCCAACCCTCAAACTTCTTAAAGATTTTTAATATCTACAAAAATTTCTTGATATCACATGAACAATTTCAACGGATTTTCAGCAAGGGGGGATTAATTGATTCCAACTTTATTGATGAACGCCTTCAAACAATCTCATTTTCTAGTTTCATGGAAAAGACTATGGAACTCTTCAGTTATTTAAAAGAACAACCCGAATGGACCTATCAGGAAACTTTAGAGTATGAATTTGTCAAGAACCGCGGCTTTTTAAAAGAAGAATTGAAATCGATTTTAAATTTTTTAACCAATCCATTAGTGAATTTAATCTTAAAGAAAAAGGAGAAAGAACGTTTCGGACGCGATCATACATTGTATTTGGCTTTAAAAAATTTTGATGAAATTCAATTCAGATTAAAAAATATGAAGAAATTCTTAAATGAAATTACCTAAGTGTTAAAAAGTTAAAATATATCACCAAATATTTTTCGCCACTCTCCACAAAATTTTTTAAAACATTAGAGTAATAATTTCTCGTTCTTCTTGACTTTTTCAGAAGAAGTTTTTTCTACGAAGTTAGAAGATTGTTGAATGAATGAAAAGAAAATTGAAGTCGGGTCTTATTATGAGCGCAGTTCAAGAAATAAAGAAGATTATTAATGCAGATGATTTTGGTGCCAAAGATTTACTCCTCTACTTACAAGCTCTCGAAGAAATTGCACAGACCAATAAGGATTTACAAGATGAATTATCTAATATAGCGGATGTGATATTCCAACTCAATGTTCCTGATGCCGCCCAAGCTTACATTGAAATCAAAGATGCCAAGGTAGGTGTAAGTGAAGGTTCTAGCGCAGACGCAAATGTTATCCTTGAAATGACAGAGGAAGTCTTTAAAAATTTATTCATGGGTCGAACAGATATATCCTCTTTATATATTGATAATAACATCAAAATCGCTGGTAATCTCGAATTAACAAATGGTCTTCAATCCCTTCTCAAAGTCGCAGTCGATGTTTTAACTTAATTTCCCTCTTTTTTTAAAAAACATTCTTTTTTTAATTTAAGCGCCCTTTTTTTTCCCGATTTTTTCCTATTCTATTTTCATTTAGTTTTTAACCCGTCAGGAAGTTGTATTTGATGATTTAAGGGGACTTCATAATTCTTCACTCTTAATTACTCACAAGTAGTTATCTTTATATATCACGTTGGATTAAGGCATATTAAATCACATTTAGTGACTAAAATAAAAAAGTTTAGAGGGCAACTAAAATGGAAGTAGAAAATGAAGTTGAACCCGTGGAAGAGTCGATAGTCTTCTCGAATGAAGAATACAACAAATTGAGAGAGAAAGCCAAGGAAGCAGTCAATATATATGATAAATATATTCATTTGAAAGCTGAATTCGAGAATTACAAGAAATTTATGGAACGACAAAAAATAAATTACTTGAATTATGGGACAGAGTCCATTTTAAAAGAATTAATTAACATTTATGATGATTTAAAACGGGCAGTTAATGCCGATGAACCTAAATTAAATCAGGGGTTAATACTGATTCTAAATAACTTTAGTGCCCTCCTGAAACGCGAAGGTGTTGAAAGCATCGAAGCGGCGGGAAAGCAGTTCGACCCAGATCTCCATGAGTGTGTCGTGGTTGAACACAATCCCGCCCTTCCTGATAACTCCATAACAGGAGTCGTAGAGGAAGGGTATAAATTGAAGGGGAAAGTATTACGCCCTTCAAAAGTTATGGTTAATAAATTAAAAGGAGTTGAAGAAAATGGTAGATAAAAAAGGAAAAGCAAAAGAAACAGGAACTAAAAAAGGAAAAATAATTGGAATAGATTTAGGAACAAGTAATTCTGCTGGGGCAGCCTTTGTTGGTGGTAAGCCGACGATTATTCCCTCTAGTGAAGGGATAACCGTTGCGGGTGGAAAAGCATTTCCTTCTTTCGTAGCTTTTACCAAAGATGGACAACGATTAGTTGGTGAACCTGCCCGAAGACAAGCTGTTTCTAATCCAGAACGAACCATTACTGCTATCAAACGGAAAATGGGAACGAATTATAAAGTTACTATTGATGGCAAAGGGTATAGCCCACAGGAAATTTCTGCAATGATTTTACGTAAAATCAAGGAGGATGCAGAAGCCTTTTTGGGAGAACCAGTGACTCAGGCCATTATTACGGTCCCTGCATATTTTAATGATAATCAGCGCACAGCCACAAAAGATGCCGGTCGGATTGCGGGATTAGAGGTTCTGCGATTAATTAATGAACCTACAGCAGCCGCTTTCGCATATGGGCTTGATAAATCTGATAAGGCACTCAAAATAGTCGTGCTCGACCTCGGGGCTGGCACATTTGATGTCACCATAATGGATATGGACAATGGCGTTTTTGAAGTCGTTGCCACAAGCGGTGATACACAGCTCGGTGGTTTGGACATGGATAATTTGCTTATAGATTATGTTACCAAGGAGTTTAAGCGTCAGCAGGGTGTTGATCTGAAAAAAGATCCGATGGCGCTCCAGCGCGTGCGAGAAGCTATAGAAAAAGCCAAAATAGAATTATCTTCGACCATGAGCGCGGAGTTGAATTTGCCTTATGTTACAGCAGATTCTTCAGGACCAAAGCACTTACAGATGACACTCACGCGAGCAAAACTTGAGCAAATTATTGAGCCTGTCATCAATCGATTGGATGGTCCAATAACCCGCGCACTAACGGATGCTAAAATAGAACCAAATACTATCGATAAAATTATCTTGGTGGGTGGTCCTACACGTATGCCTGTAGTAATGGCACGCTTTGCAAAATATTTCGGTCGGGAACCAGAACACGGTGTCGATCCAATGGAGTGTGTGGCCCTCGGTGCAGCTATTCAAGGCGCCGTGTTGCAAGGTGAAGTAAAAGATATGGTTCTCCTAGATGTCACGCCGCTTTCGTTAGGAGTTGAGACCTTAGGTGGAGTCTTTACTAAACTGATTGAACGCAATACCACGATTCCAACGAAGAAAAGTGAAATTTTTAGCACCGCTGCCGATAATCAACCAGCAGTAGAGATACATGTCTTGCAAGGGGAACGTCCGATGGCGAAAGATGATATAACATTAGGGAAATTCCATTTGATGGGGATTCCTCCAGCGCCTCGTGGAGTTCCACAGATTGAAGTAACCTTTGACATAGATGCAAATGGTATCATGAATGTTTCTGCGAAAGACTTAGGCACAGGACGACAACAAGCGATAACTATCACTGCCTCAACAAAGATGCCGGAAGATGAGATCAAGAAGAAAGTCAGGGAAGCTGAGCAAAATGCAGAAGATGACCGCCAAACGAAAGAGTTAATTGAAGCCAAGAACCAAGGTGAGTCGCTCACCTACCAGACAGAGAAGCTAATGCAGGATAACGCGGATAAATTGGATGCAAATCTTAAGGACAAAATCGAGCAGAAGGTTTCAGCGCTTAAGAGTGCCATTGAATCGAATACGTTAGATAGTATAAAGACCGCCACGAATGAACTCACTAATACACTTCATGAACTATCTGCAAGGCTTTATCAACAGCCAGGGGCACAAGGTTATCCAGGGGCACAAGGTTATCCAGGGGCACAAGGCTCTCGACAACCGCCTAGACAGAAGAAGACCAAGAAGACAGCCGAAGATGAATATGCGGAGCAGGCAAAGGCAACACAGGCTGACGATGACAACGTAGTTGATGCAGATTACGACGTTTCTTAAACCTAATTTCCCTTTTTTTTGTATTTTTTTATAGTTTAGAATTATAAATAAAATCATGGGTGAGGATTGATGGCAACCAAGGATTACTACGAAACATTGGGTGTGGATCGAAAGGCCTCAAAAGAAGATATAAAGCGGGCATTTCGGCGAATGGCACGAAAATATCACCCAGATGTGAATCCAAATGATAAAACAGCGGAATCTAAGTTCAAAGAAGTTGGTGAAGCATATGGAGTGCTCAGCGATGAGAAAAAGCGGGAGATGTACGATCGGTTTGGAACGGTAAGCGGAGCTGGATTTAATCCTGCGCAAGGAGCCGGAGGACCTGGACCTGGTGGTTCTTATACCTATACATCCTCAGGACCCGTGAATGTTGATTTCAATGAGGTTTTTGGTAGATCTGGCCGTGGAGGTACAGGTGGATTTGATTTTTTCAATGATTTAGGCGATATTTTCGATGTTTTTTCCAATAAAAGAACAGGACGACCCCGCCCACATCAGCAACGCCCCGAACCGGGAGAAGATTTGCGCTATGACATGGAAGTAAGTTTCGAAGAAGCCTATTTCGGCGGAGAACGCACTGCTAAATTTAAACGCTTTGAAAATTGTCCTGCTTGTGGTGGGACGGGCGCGAAAGATGGAAAAATCAACACCTGCTCGGTCTGTGGGGGCACGGGTGAAGCGCAACAAGTCCAGAATACCCCATTTGGGCAGATGATGCAAGTTGGAGCATGCCCACAATGTAATGGAACGGGTCATACTGCTGTGACATCGTGTCCTAAGTGCCGAGGTAGCGAGAAAATAGAACAAATACGGCAATTAACGGTGAAAATTCCAGCAGGAGTTAAAACTGGGACAAAGCTTCGGATGGCTGGTGAGGGAATGCCGGGAATCCACGGAGGGCCTCCTGGTGACCTTTATATTGCCTTACGAGTCGGCGCGCATCAATATTTCCAACGAGAAGGGGATGATATAATCTATAACACCTCAATTGGTTTTACTCAGGCAGCTCTGGGGGGCAAGATTAAGGTCCCCACCATGGAGGGCGATGTTTCACTCACCATTCCACCTGGCACGAAGAATGGTACGAAATTACGATTACGTGGTAAAGGATTCAAAAAAATTAATCGCCCAACACGGGGCCATCAATTAGTAAAAGTCAATATTAATATACCAACAAACTTGACGAATCAGCAAAAGGAACTCTTGCAACAATTAGCCCAGACAGGTATTTAATCCGCTTTTTCTTAAATTTAAATAATTTAAAGACATATTTTGTTCCGTAGAAAACGGATTTTACTATTTTTTTAAGTTTTTCTTTTAGAAAATCCCTTAATGAATTTTATCCTCAATTCCTGAATCTTAAATGTCGAATTTTTAAATAGTTGTTATGAAATAAGCCCTACTTGATCTAAATAAAAAACATATTATATTTATAAGATTATAAAAAAAAGGATTCATAGGCGACAATTATTAAAAACCAGATTTGGAAGTGGGGAACTTCAT
>Ga0315291_10007421_pt1 | contig 13553 bp, 18 predicted proteins | sample YL17G12_20_MG_FD_203070 | JGI IMG/M metagenome (GOLD analysis project Ga0315291, IMG submission 203070) | Sediment microbial communities from Yellowstone Lake, YNP, Wyoming, USA - YL17G12_20 | ecosystem: Environmental > Aquatic > Freshwater > Lake > Sediment | place: USA: Wyoming | collected...
TCAGCAACTATATTGGTGGTATTCTGATTCCACCATGCAGGGACCTCAATATTCCGTTGCTCGAAAACTATTTCACCCTTAGAACTCTTAATTTCAGCATCAGTGGTCTTCCATTCAATTTCATCAAATGGATGAACACCTTCTTTAGTGAAGACTCTGGGCCAATGACCAGCTTCCTGGGCAATATCCTGATCCTGACTCTTTACTAAAGAAAGAACCTGATTCGAAATTCCATTAATTCCTGACATCCCCCGCCTCCTCACACAATTTTTTGATCAAAATCTGCAAACTGCACCCGACATCGAGACCTCTCTTATGAGAAATATCGAGATCGCAAAGTGCCCCTAAGCATTCTTGAAGAATGCCTTTGGACCACTTCCCCCTCTGTGCAGCAAAAGTTTTTTTGTAAACGAATGGATGTATTTTCAGAAGGGAAGATGCCTTCTCTTCCGGAATATTTGAGTCTAACATTAAATCGGATCTTAGTTGGTTTGCTACATGTCGTATCATGTAGGCTAAGATCCATCCCGTTTCGTCCCTGTGCTCTTGAAGCTTCTCGTAGTAGGCAAGAGCTTTTGCGGGATTCGAAATACATATGGCGTCAATAATCTCTTTGGGCGTGAGTTCAGCAGAGAAGCACATTACGGACAGAGCTTCTTCTGGTGAAACGATAGTGCCGGGCGGTACAAGAGCTGCTATTTTTTGTATTTCGCTCGACAACTTACGAAGACTCTTCCCAGAGTTCACAAAAAGGGCGACAGAAATTCGTTTTAGATCTATCGTGTGATGTTCGCCCTCCTTTAAAATCCACCCTAGGATCTCATTATTATCGTTGAATGATTTAAGCTTCGGAAAATGTAAAGTTATTTTCGCTCTAGGGTCCGATAACTTTTTAGAACCACCAACGAATATTAATATATCATTCTTCCCAGAAGGTAACTGGGGAATATCTTTAGCATCCCGTATGATGAAAGCTCTCGAAAATCCGTCTATCGGGTCGACCGAACTCTCTTCGAGATATGAATTTAATCCAGCGGGAAATTCATATTCAAAACGATCACTAAAAAGACCGTTAGAAACTTCTTCATTTATGGCACGTTCGACGAGGAATTCTTCTTCGCCACTTATTAGAAATAATTTCGGCACATTAAATATTACGCTAAGGATAGTAAATCTGAAGACATCCTCCACCAATGAAGTTCAACGTCACAAGAGGAAGATCTGCAAATAGTTCCAGCAAACTTTAGTGCGGGACGAATTCGATTTATGGAATCGACAGTCAAAGAATTGGAGCACATTTGTCTAATAAACTTAGATATTATCCTTCTGATTTCATGGTCTTCTTTAGCTTCGGAACATAAAATGGGAAGATTTTCAATAAGGAGATTGCGACGTTCAAATATTGCTTGATTCAAAAGAGAAAACATGTGGGTGTAATTTGGATTATTCCTTATTTTCAAATATATTGATGGAATACCAAAACTATTGTCTATGGCGCTAAAATCGACTTCACCAGAATCCTCCGCAAAAGAAACCATTTCATCACGATTAAGTGACTTAAAAACAAATTTAGTTCTAATTCTTGATCTTAAAGCATCAACAAGAGCACCCTCATCAGATATCACGTAGAATAAGAAATTGCCAATTCTTGGCTCTTCAACAATTTTCAACCAAGAATCTTGAGTGGCAAAATTCTGCTTCTCAAGACCGTCAACAACGACAGCTTTGAAATCACTAGTTATGGAAGGGGAATTTATGAATTCCATAACATCTCTCAAAGAGTCTTTATTTGAAGTAACAGAAAGTATGTCAAGCTCATTAAGGAGTGAGCCAACCATCGATTCTATACAACTTCTTTTACCAAGACCATCAGGCCCTATTATGAAATGAGAACCAGACCTACCATTATTTAAAACAAACTTTATAGAATCAATGGTTTGATCATTACCAAACCATCTTTTCGGGGAATCGGGCATCCTGAAAATTACATCTAGAAACTATAGATTGACCGAACCACCAATTGATATGAACCATTGATGATTACATTTTAAACAACGAAAAGAGACATTGTTTGAGCCATCAGGACTTAATTTAAGGGCCCGATTACTATCACAGCTTTCTCCATTGGTCATAATATCAGATCCACGTTTACATTTCACAAATACTTCTGGATGTTCTGTAGTTTCACTCATATTGAAAACTCTACTAACAGCAAGGCCCGAATCCTTCCGGATATACTAGATTGAGGTTCGGAAGGAAAAATTCTGAAATCACCCATCTTTTTAGCTACAGAAGAACATTTATCCAAGTCTTCTTTTCTAATAAAGAATGGTTTACCAAGACCGTTTGGGTCGGGTAGAGAATAATAAATAACGCCACTAGCGTCGGAATGACAGGTTGGTCTGATATTCCGACTAGCAAGCATGTACACTATAGGAATATATTCTTCTGCTGCTTGCTCAGCGGAAGCTGGACGAAAAAGACGACCACGAAAAAAATTATCTTTGGTCGTCCCGTCCATTTAGATCAGCCATTCCGGAACGAAATTGGAAGAAGCGACACGAGAAGCCAAAGCAAACTGCTCAAATATATTCGCAGCTGCATGTGATTTTTTTACTTTTTGAATCCTCCAATTTTCTATTTTCGGCTTCTCTTCAGCGAGGATTGCATTAGTATTTACACCAGCAGTTTCTAACTTCTTTTTGAGATTATCGAACGATTTCCGTTCGCTCTCATCGAATTTTCCATTTTCTTCTTCCCACTTCCAACGAGAAATTTTTCTCTCGTCGAGACCCTGTTGATAATCGAGTCTTTCGGTGACTTTCTCATTCTCTTTACGACGAACATATGACGGATCAACATCGCCATAAAATGTTTCTTTCAATATCCTATACTCTTCTTGAGTCATATGCTTATCAATATAATTCCAAATAGAATTAAGTAATTTCTTACGAAGATCGCCTATGAAACCAGACCAACGCTTCTCATTCGCTTTAAATAGATCTGGATATTTCTCTTTCATTGCAGAAGCCTGATTCATATTATCTTTAATATCTGAAGCAAAAGAACCAACGTTATCTTCAAATATTAAATCAAAAAGTTTTTGTTCATTTTCCGGCAAACTAGTACGCAAATCACCCATATGTTCGTCAAGAAGCTCAACAAATTGTTTGATAGCAACTTGATCGTCAAGAGCGCGGCCAAGCGCACCTTTAGTCGGTAGAGAAGTCTCCTCGCCACTTGGAGCGTCACCGTCCTTACCACCCTTGGTAAGGGACTCTTCTTTCCTGCGCTTCTTTATATGGCCCTGAGATTCAGAAATGCCACGCCGACGGATGTTCGTCATACAGGCATCAACAGCTTTATCCCAGGTTGCGAAATCTTTACTAAAATCTTGCTTACGACCGACCATATATGTAAGCCAGTCACCAAGCAGATCCCGAGCACGATCGTCGTTGCCCTGAACTTCTTTTCTCGCAACGGCAAGCATTCTCCCGCCGATTCTAGCGGGGTTAGCTTTGCCTTCGCCAACTCTATCCTCGGGTTTAATCTGACCGGGGAAGTATGGCTCTATGAGGGAGAGGAGGCTATTACCTAAGTCGGACTGAACAGATGCAATCAGCCGAAACATCGCTAGAATGAAACGGGTGGATGCGGCAATCTTATACATGGAGACTCCTGGAGGGTCTATAACCCAACCAGGAGCTAGAAAAAAGTCATCAAGCAAAAAGAGGTGGTGGGGGAGATGACTTTGAACGAATCTCAATAGCGTCGGATACCCGATTCTCTTCAAATCCATACACCCTGGCTATATCCTGGATAGGAATCCCAGCTAGATGTAAAGAATGGAAAAGTTCAGCCCTCGCAAGGACAGGCTTCCCGAAACGAACCTTGGAGAAGACATCGGCTGCGGTGCAGTCGAATTTTCGACAAACATCATCAATCAGACGATCGAAAATCGATGCATCAGAAATAAACTTCTTAGATTTATGAAGCGCCGCATTACGCATACGGTGCACCTTTGCGAAAGGAACGCCGGAAGCGTTCGATACTTCACGAGCCGAAGAATCACCCATGTCGATCTCCGACAGAATGTGGATCTCGTCGGGTGAGAGTTCGGAAAGGTTGGCTATTTTGGTCGCGTCATATAGGTTTTCGAAACGAGTGAAATCATTCAATGACTGTGTATCCATAAAAACGGTCTCAACTCTATCCGAGTCGTTCTCATTCTCATATACAATGGTTTCGCTGGTTGAATAACCGAACGAAACACCCTTGTTGAAAACTGTGGTAGACATGTCTTCGCCACGGGCCATACGTTTGAAGCAGTTATTTACCTCATTATTGATGAGGATTTTCGTATACTTCAAAAGACCAGCCTGGATTCCAGGATTAGTCTCCAATCGGACAATGAATTCCGGAACGGCAAAAACGCGATTCTGGTTCTTCCAATTCCTGAGATAGGGGGCTAACTGGCTATCATTCCATCGAAGACGTTTGATGGAATGATTGAGGTCTGGTTTATTCCAATCGTCCGCAAGAGACAAGCCCCGATTTCGAAGAATCGATAGACCTGCCTTGCACTGCAAACATTTCTTGCCAGTGCACATATGTTCAGTCAATTCAGAGGGGCGAATCTTTCCTTGACGCCACAAAGATTGAAGAGACTGGTACTGCCCAGCTTCATAACCAAGAAGCTTCAAAAAGCGATCCGAGTCGAGAGTATGATTCTGAATCGAATAATAGAAACGGTCGAAGTCGAATCGGGCGAATTTCAGAACATCAGAAATACGCCAAAGGGACTTCACATCAGATCGCTTACCATGGACGGGGGCAATGAGCTTCGGATCCAAAAAGATGAGAAGCGTTCCGCCTAGGATTCGTTCCGCCTGGTCACGAGTGACCATTTCATCAGTCAGATGGCGATAAAACCATCGACCAATGAAATTTTTCCCAAGAAAACGAATCATGATATCCTGAACGACCTCAGGAATGCGTTCTTTACGCGACTTAAAATGTCTTGCAACTTCTTTATAAGTCCAATTATAGAATTGGTTAATGAACTGCTGTTCAGTAGGTATGACGACTTTTAGACCATCAGAGTAATGGATCATGTTGTGCCCCCCATCGCTGGCTGCTACAGCGACTCGTTCGGTTAGTTCCCCAACAGTCCGAACCGAACGAGGACGCAGACACTAGCACAGCTTGACCAGGATGCGCAACGCAAAAGTTGTGGCAGTCTAATTAGCAAGAGCGAGCGTGTCAGGAGATGTAGGTTCCATGGCTCCTAGAACTTCCAGATCCTCAAACGGAGGAGGGTTATGCTTGAACCATTTAGAAACACGTTTCATTCGTGATCGTGAAATCTCTTGACCACGAATACAATCTCTTCGAACGTACGAGGAAAGCCGAGCCTCAACAGGATAACGAGAACAAGCGTAGAAAGAACCCCGGATCATATGGAGAGCGACCCGAAGACAGGCTTTCCTGTCACGAACGAGGTCCTCGCCGCCCAAACCTGCTGATCCATCCGTGTTGTAGCCGTAGAAAGGAGAGTCGATCAGAATCCGGATTTTGGTTTTCCCATCTTTTTTCGGAATGGAAAGTCGGATCTGAGCGAGGCACCAAGATCTTCCACCATCACCACGAGCTTTATCTCCGATTCCGAAATCGACATCTTTTCTGAAGGTACTCTCTGAATGCAATGTCGATAGCAATACACCAAGAGTTTGGGCTCTTGCGTGCTTCCCCTTGAATATCGGGGATTCTTTTGAATCATAGACAGTATCTATCGCATCCTTGGCAATTTCATCATATCGAACCAGTGACTCTTCTGGAAGCTCCTTGGCATCAGGAACGGCAAAAGAGCCGGGAGGGCTCCAGGCTGCCATTTGATTGACACACCAGGCAGAGAGAGTATTTCGGACGTCCTGAGAGGCCCGCACTTCTACTGCGAACAGCGAAGCAATTAGTGCGAGAACAATAAAGACGGCTAGACGTGTTTTCATGAAAATCTCCAAAGTAACAGGTCGATAGTCAACTTCCCTATCGAACAGTCTTCACCCACCCGAAGATATTTCTAAGGGTGAGGGTTTATCTGAATTCAACACTCCCTTTTCCTAGACCCAGTTTTGGGTTTAAAAGAAAGTATATGGTCAGATAGACATTTTTTAATCGATAAACCACCAAGTCTTGGTATCCCAAGACAACCTAAACTGTTGTCATAATGAAACGTGCTGTTGAATATTCGATTAGAATTCTCTTTATTAGAATAATAAACGATCATTCAGTGATTTAGTCTACTTTTTTCTTCCACTCAATATACTGAATAAGTCCAGACTTCCTTTTCGAAGAGTTTTTCCAATTCAGAACCCTTCGATCTATATAATAGAAACCAAGAATCTTCTTTGTTAAAGAAGGATTTTTAGGGTTTCTAATAGACAGATCGAACTCAACTTCAGTCCCCTCGTCCATGAGAGGCAAGTACCCAGCAAGAATTTCCAAATGCTGAGGAAGATCTAAGAAAACAAAATACGTCTGCGTTCCTGAGCCTCTTTGATTTTCTAGATCAGGAACTTCCTCGATGAAAAAAGAATCATTCGAGTCAAACTCATTGTTCATTGATCTTCCTTCTTCCCCTCTGGACCCATACACAAACGTACACAAACAACCATCTAATTTCCAATACATCAATTTTCAATGAACGAACTTCTACCGCAGTGAAAACTAAGAAATTTCCACCCAACTCCAGCGATTTCAGATTTTGAAAATGTTAGTTTTGAATTTATTGGTTTTCATGTTCGGTTTAGTTTTACTGTTCTTAATGTTCGGTTTGTTGGGTTTGTTTATGTTAGGTTTGGTTTTTTAGCTGTTGCTAATTTTTATGTTCAGTGTGTTTTTGTTTTTTAGGGATCTTCTTTTGGATGATCAGTAGTTTCCATTTTTTTCAAATCTTTGGATTGATTCTTTTTAGCAAAAGGTTCAATTCGAAAATTCTAAAAGAAGAAAGAAAAGAAGATCTTTTTAGGATCTAAGATCTCTTAAAATCAAAAGATTTTTCAAGATCTTTTCTATTTTCTTTCAATGACCAGGTGGCGGATGACTAAAAGATCAAACTTCGATCGATTGCCCCGTTAACCAATCACGACACGGGAGGTTTTTAGGATCTTCCCTCAAGTTCCGTAGTCTCTTTTATTCAGATCTTTCTAGTCCGACCACTGCTGTCCATTGCTGGAATGGGGATTGTCGAGGATCACCTAAGCCCCGATTTTCCTCACGAGGATCAAGTCCTCCAGTTTGACACTTTGCGAAGATACTATACACTCGACTAATGTGGATCGGATAGTGTAGGATAAAAGAAGACATTGTAGGATAAAAGAAGAGGGTTTATTTGAAGGGAGGTGAAGAAGATCAATACGCAGGTATCTTTTGTTTGAAGAAGATGGTTTTCGTGGCTTTAGAAGAAAGGAATAGCTATTCGAAGACGTCCGGAGGAGAGAAGAACTTCGAAATACCTTCTCTTTGACAGAAGATGATTGTCTGGAGGTCTGTAAAGTAGGTGAATGTCTAAAATAACCGACGAGAGAATGAAGATTCTTTTTAAAGATAAAACAGCAAGACATATTTGGAAGAAGATAGATCAAGTACTACATAGACTTTCGGATGTCTCGGATAAAGACATTTGGTTCGATCATCTCTACAAGATGATCATTAAATATAAACTTCCAGTCGAAAAACTCGACGAAGTTCCGGATACGGCAATAGAGATCGGGAAAAGTAGATTCGATCAGATCTACGATATGTGTAGCTATTTAGCTTTTCCACCATATAAAGAAAAAACAGTAATGGGCTTTATGGGTCCTGATGTTGAGGGAGAAGCTCTAAATACTAAGATCTGGAGGTGTTATTTTAATGAGGAACTTGAAATTCAGAGCGTTTTGATCAGGGCGACCTCATTCCAGGAGGCTTTTGCAAAAGCCTCCGACTACGGAGCCAGGGTTTACCTTAAATTAAATAAGATAGTTCCTCGGGATATGACTATTCGAGTCGTCTATGTAACGAACACGGAAGTGGTCACAATAAATAATATTAGAAGAATGAATAGAAATAAAACAAGGAAACTGAAGGGACTGAAGGAAGCAGAAAAGATAGATAGACATGAGAATGGGATAGTCGTGGCGGCTTTGAGTCATCAAAATAACCCTGAATATTCTATCTATAAATACATAGAAAAGAAGGATCTGAAGGACTTGGCTCTACGTGGAATTCGTAGAATCTCTTTCGTTGAAGCGGAGACCTACTTCGTGGCAGAAGAGGAAAGAAAAAAGCAAAAGGGCCGGTCCGGATACAAAGAGCCTCTTTAATAGCTTTCTTTGTCACGAAGATATATTTGTGAGTGTAGTTTGAGATAAGATTTGGAGGATCAATGCAGTCTGGGAAGTTCAACATTATCTTTGATCAAGCTTGGGGAAGTAGTGGTAAGGGAGCTGTTTCTACTCGCCTAGCCGATTTTTTCAACTGCGTATACACGTCATCTTCCAATTATCCGAACGCGGGACACACCGTTGAGAACGATCTTGGAGAGAGGTTCGTAGCCAAGGCACTCCCAACTACGTGTTTCCTGAAAAAGGAAAAGGGATTCGGGATCCAGGCTTTCGTCTCCCCCGGTTCGGGTTTTTCCTGGAAGCAGGTTTATTCTGAATGGCTTTCTTGCAATAAACCGAATATATTTATTCACGGTCGAGCAAACATAGTCACTGATGAGCATAAGCTGAGAGAGAATCAAGGACCGGATTCTACAAAACATGTCGCTTCGACGATGCAGGGGACAGCAACCGCAATATCAGATAAAATCCTTAGGAAACAAGATGTGCTTCTTGCTTCCTCTCATTCAATAGAATCCGTCGCAAGTGAAATTCTCGGATTATCGAAATATGAAGCCGACGAGTTTATTACGAAAGTAGAGATTTTGGACGCGATGACTTTCCGTGATCGCGTCCACGGAATAATCGGCAATGGACATACTTGGCTACATGAAGGTTCTCAGGGCTATGCATTATCGATAGACCACGGCTCCCACTATCCTTCATGTACATCCCGTAACTGCACAGTTCAGTCCTATATGGATCATATGGCAATCCCGCCTTCGATGGTCGGAGACGTGTATATGAATCTCCGAACGTTCCCTATTCGTGTCGGGAACGTGGTCGAAGACGGGAAGACGCTCGGCTACTCCGGTGACTTCTATCCCGACCAGAAGGAGTTGACCTGGGAAGAAGTTGCGAAGATTTCCGGAATGCCAGAAGAAGAGAGAAAAATACTGGCAGAACGCGAACGCACGACCGTGACTAAACGGATAAGAAGAGTATCTGACTTTAGTTGGGTAGGTCTCAAAGATGCAGTTCGAGTCAATGGACCAACCAAAATCTGTGTGAATTTCATTCAATATTTAAACTGGAAGGATGCAGGTCTTAAGGGCGGTAAAGAAGCATTTGAGAAGCTTTCGAAAGAAAGTAGAGAATTTATTTCAAAGGTTGAAGAGATATCTCAAATATCAGTAGTTATGATCGGGACTGGTGCTAAACATTCAGAAAATATTTGTCTCCTCTAGTATAAATGAAAGCGGGTTCGATAGTAAGATGTAAGAATTGCGGATCCGCTTTCACAATTCATGATAGCCGAAGTTATTGTAACTACTGCTTCCATAAATTTCGTTCTAGTATAACATCGATAATTTTTTCAATAATGATAATATTTATTGAGATAGTGATGGATCCGGATTGGTGGGTGTGGTATCTCGTAGTTTTTACCAACATAATATTACAAATCTGTGCATATTTCATGTACGATGGAGGTTTAACGCAAGAATATTGTGGGTGTGGTATCTTAGGACGACACTCAGATAATGAACATGAAATCGGAATGCTACATAAGTCATAGTGACTGTAAAATCAATTAAATGGAATTTAAGAATAAAAACTGTGAACGTTGTAATTCTTGTTATATGTGTATAATTGATATTGATATGAAATGTTCCAAATGTACTTCAATTAAACAATTTAATATATATAAAATTGTACAAATAATATTGATTTTAGTCTTTTTAATCCTCATATTCATAGAAAAATATTTCTTTGCTTGGATGATGTGTTGTATTCAGTTCGTTATTTTTTATTATTTGTTCCTAATTATCAATATACGCAAGTCGTTAATGGATAATGAAGGACACGGTTCCAATTGGGTTGCATGTAAATGTGGTGAATTCGGTCCGCATTCTAATGATGAACATGAAATCGGAATGCTACATAGGTCATAAGCCATGTACGATGAAGAATTCAGAAATTGTAAGGAATGTAACGCAGCGTTTAAGATAGAATTTAGTTCATTGTCATATAGGTGTTTTGTTTGTGAACATAATTATTTTGGGAAATGTATAGTAATAACTCTTTCAATAATAACAATTATTAGTTTTCAATTTAAGATATTGATTTATGTTTCATTGTTTTTATTGCTACTTACAGCATGGAGTTTATTCCAAGTATTTTCTGATTCATTTAAAATCAGAGAAAATCATAGACTCAGAAATTGGACCAGATGTTCATGCGGTCATATCGGTCCACACTCGCTTGACGAACACTTGATGAGAGAAATTCATGAAACCTAGAGTGTTTTCCATCGATTCACTAACTATAGCTATTAACGAATTCGACAAGCCGGCAATTTTTGTCGGAATATACGAAATAGAAAAATTCACTCAAGTGAAACTTGATGGCGAAATTGAAATCACCTTCCCCCGTGGAGTCACGGCAGAAGAGTCAATGTTAATAGAGGAAGAAATTAGACTGTTGAAAAAGTTCAGTTGGATCAAGATCCAATACCATTAAGATTCTGAGCTTTTGCCGCTTGTCTGGTTTCTGCGGCTTTTTTCCTCTTCATATGTATCCAAAGCAATGTCGATTTCCCCGCGTCCTCTTTGGCTTTCTCTACTAAATACTGATTATAAACAGATTTCCAGAAGCCCTTTAGTGGATTTGATGCATCCTTGAGCATCAATGCTTCCAGAATCAGTTTTCCATCTTCAGTTTCTGAGAAAAGCCATTCTTCTGTTATTGGAACTCCGGGAGCTGACTGGCTCCATACATTCCCATATTTAAACATGACGAGGATATATTCGGTTTTTTCAAAATGAGGACTTGGACTTGCAACAAAATGTTCTTTCCTCTTAACAGAAAAGAACACCCCATCAGGTAAAACGATTCCATTTGGTGTTATAGACATCCATCTCTTAATGGATACATACTTAACCTCGAGGGCTTTAATCCCATTACTTTTCCTTATAGGAAGAGATCTCGAATATAATTCAGATGGAGAAAGTCCACATTCCCAAGGAATGAACTTCTTTGGAACTTCAGAAAAATGATGAAGTTCCTTGACATATGGTATTTTTATTCTAGAGACTTTCGCCTGGATTTCTTCTATATTCATCAAATTACTTTACGTTTTTCAAGAATCCATCTCTTTCTACCATGGTTCCAAATTTTTCTGTAACCTTGCGATTCTCTAAGTGTAGTTTCAGATATCTCTGATTCTGAATGTTTTCGTAGATGTGATTTGTTAAATCTCTTTGATCCTTTTATCCAATCATAATCGGGTTTAACCTCACCATCAAAAAACATATTCATTTTTTGATATACACCACCTGTGAATAGTCGATTATCTGAATATGTGACAATCGATGCTGATTCATGATTTTTTATAAAGATTGATAATATCTTACTCCATATCCCATGAACTCTAAAAGCTGGATTTGCTACCATTCTCGAAATTTCATAGTCATATTTTATTGTTTATACTTTTTTCTAGTACCACATATACAGTCTGCAATAACGAAATCTTGGTATTTAACACTCATGGTCAAAGGTTCTAACAGTTTCAAATCGTTAAAAACTACTACCTTATTTTTAACGATTTGAAACTGTTTACAATAACCACAACTTAAAGACTTTGCGTTAATTTTTCTTTCAAATATATTTCCACAATTACATTTTTTCTTTATTTTATTTGAAGACCTACTTTCTGATAATTCTTGACTATTCATGATTTCAAAAGTACACCTGTTGTTGTAATATTATTCAACATTTTAAGGAGTCCCCCAACAATGAATGATTCAGTTGCAGATGTTTTTTGTCTTATGGATAAAGACGGAAAGCTGTTACCACCAGCAGTTCAAGCAACTGTTTTAGCTAAGTATTCAAGATCACCTGATTCTGCTAGAGAAATAGTTAAAAATCTTTCCGAAGAAGAAGCCGATAAATTTCAGGATAAATATTTCATAGCATATAACCATAGCTCAATCGCAGAGCTGGCAAGCATTCCAATATGTTTTGAAAAGGTATCAATAGTTGCCACAAAATTTCTTGAAAAATATCCAAGAGCCGCTTATTCAGAAAAGAGCACTAGATATCAGAAATTTTCATCCGATTCATTTATAACCCCTCCGGGAGGCCCGGACACTATGAAGAAGTTCGCTGCTCGTTTTTATGAAACGTATGATGAACTCTATCCAGAGACTCTTAAAAGATGTGCGGAGTTGATGGGTAAAAACCCTGAAGATCCGGCAGTATTATCGAGTTCAACAGTTAAAGCAAGGGCCTTCGATAATCTTCGTTATTTACTTCCTGCAGGGACGGGGACGAATGTGGCAGTAGTCATTAATGGACGAGATGTTCGTTATATGATTCGAGAGGCCCGAGGGCACCACAACCAAGAATTCAACTGGCTTGCAGAAAAATGCTTTGAAGCTGTATCGGAAATTTGTCCGGTTTTCGTCCGGAATGCAAAACCAGATAACTTTGAACCCCGAATGATGTCACTCGGGAGTCTTTCTCCGAACTTCAATAGAAATAGTCCTTCCTGGTACGTGGAAATTAATAGACCTCATTTATTACCGAAACCGGAACTTGTAACGGCTTCTTTTAAGGCGATTGTTGCATCAAAATATTCAATGAGTTGGTCAGAGTTTAAGGCACATATGGAAACTAGAGGGGAAAGAGGAGTTCCGGACGTTTTCCGTAGTTTCCGTGTTGGTTATGAAATAATGATGGATTATGGAGCATGGCGAGATATGCAACGTCATCGTCGTTGTGATCAATCCGCTGAACAATTAACTACTCACTATGGATATTTAGTTCCGGACGATCTAATCGGGACTCCAATGGAGGAAAAATATCGCAGTACGATGGAATCAATAGATATATTTGATGATGAAAAAGTAATTTATGACCCAGAACTCATGCAATATATGATCCCGATGGGATATCTTCATCGTTCAAATTTCGAAATGGATTTGGCAGAGGTTTATTACATTACTGAGCTTAGAACCAAATCACAAGGACATATTTCATATAGAAGAGTTGCTTGGGATATGCATATGAAGGCTTTCAATCTTTATCCAGAATTAATGCAATGGTGTAGAGCCGTGCGCCCGGACTATATCGGGGAACATCGCTGATTTGCTGAATTTAATAAAGAAAAAGAAAATACCCAAGGCATGT
>Ga0315291_10007422_pt1 | contig 13552 bp, 18 predicted proteins | sample YL17G12_20_MG_FD_203070 | JGI IMG/M metagenome (GOLD analysis project Ga0315291, IMG submission 203070) | Sediment microbial communities from Yellowstone Lake, YNP, Wyoming, USA - YL17G12_20 | ecosystem: Environmental > Aquatic > Freshwater > Lake > Sediment | place: USA: Wyoming | collected...
CCACCTTCGTCGGAATCTTCATGTTTCGCCCCTCACAGATTTCGGAATCTGTTATTCCTTCTTGGCCTTCTGTACCTTGTTCACCCTGCGTACCGCCAGGGCAAGATGGTCGGCGCATACGACGCCTTCCAGCCTTGACAGTTTCGGAACTCCATCGTCCCCGAAGACAGCAAACGTGGGTTGCTTCTTGCACTTGCCGATGGGCTTACCAAGGATTCGGCACCGATCTCCCCATGGAGTATTCGGTTGTACGTTAATCATTGTTCACTCCTTCGGGACTGCTTAGCCCCCGATCTCTTCCCAATCGTTTGAATTTACGAAACTGAACGAACGTCCGCGATCCTTGTAGATCCCATGGAGTACGCCTCCGAGCGTACCCATGAAGGTAGCGTACCTGCCCTTCCTCCACGATTTCTTGCGAAATTTCGCCCCGATTTTCAAGCCTGTTAGCATGTTCCACCTTCACAAATTAGCCGGTCTGTTTGGCATCTTGATCTTGCGCCAAGCCACGACACGAGTACCAGGGTCATCGAAGTTGAACTTGCAGTCGTCGCAAACTCCGCTCAGACCATTCATATCCCCAACGAGGTACATCTCTCCAGCGGAATCCAGGAAGCATAAGCCTCTCGGAAGGCAGAACCCCTCTTTGTGCTCCCTTCGGAACTCTTCCCATGTCTGATTGCACTTCTGCCAATCCATTGTTCGTGTCCTTCACAACTGTCGGACTGCAATCACTTCTTCTTGAGGTCTTTGGGGGTCATCGCACGGACATGTACTCCTGTTTTCATGGGAGCGGCCATGAACTCTCCCCAATCCTTGTATCCCGCCGGGGTAGGCCCGGAGAAGGAGCAGAACGACATCCCCACTTCTGGTATCGTAGGAATTGATATCTCGATGTTTCCCAGACCGCCCTTCACCATTGCGTCCAAAGCATCGCGCAATTCGATTACTCTCATGCTTCACCTCATGCGTTAGTAGGTTTGCTCATCTGGCGTCATACGGATGGTGTGACACCTTCTTCGGGTCCTTCGTTCCCACCCGGCGCCACTTGCTCGCCTTTGCTTTTCTTCGGTCTCGCCGGTTTTGCTTTTGCTTTTGCTTGCTTGCTTTCATCTGCCTTCCCTAACAACTCGAATCCGGTGTAGGCCACGGCGAGCGCGTCGGAGATGTCGAACTTCTCCTGGGTCACGTGGATGGAGAAGAGCCTCGACACCTGATCTCGCGTGCCCGCCTTGCTCGACGATCCGATGGTCTTCCTGATGGTGGCAACCCTGATGGGCCGCGCTTCCCGGTCGAGTTTCTCCGCAGTCACCATCTCGATGATGCCGTTTACCATGTACAAGGCCCTGGCGGCCGCGAAGAACTTCACGTGGGTATGCTCATAGCAGACTTCATCCGGCTTGTGCGTGTCGAAGAGTTCCGTGATGGCGTCCCGGAACAGGACGAGCCGGAAACCGAGGGGCTTCTTGGCAGGCAGGAGGATCCTGCCCCATGCCACCGGTACCGGGCCGGATGGGCCGTCTTGGAAGACGGCCCACCCGGTCACGACGGAGGCGCTGTCGAAACCGAGAATGATCATGCGTCCTCCCATTCCGCCTCTGGAGACTGCGCGGTGTGTTCCTTGATTCTCGCCTTCATGAGTCCGGCGATGACCTTGTCCCGCTTGCTGGGCGGGATCTTCTGGATCGGCAGGTCGAGTGGCATCGCCGGGATCGGAAGGAACGGGTGCTTGAAGATTTCCTTGAGCCTGGCGACGACGGTGCGCGCCGTGATCTCGTCAACCCCGGTGTCTCCGAAGAGCCATGCCGGGATCTGCCAGACCGGCCCGAGGCCCGGAGGCGTTATTGGTTCCGTGCGAAGGTCCCGCTCGAGACCTTTCGACATCTCCGTGCAGAGCGCGAAGTAGCCGGCCACGCTTACCCTCGGACGCAGCTGCTCGTCAGCCGCGATGTTGATCTGTTCCACGACGAAGGTCCAGAACTTCCGCGACTGGACCTCCTTCTTCGGGTCTTGTACCCGTCTGTCGATTTTCTTCTTCATGATTTCGCCCATCTTTCGTTCCAGGAATCGGCCGCCGCGGCGGCCATTCCATCCGCCAGGTTCTTCCTGGTGTTCACGTAGGCTACGGTGGCTCCGCCGAACTTGCTCCGCAGATCCTTCAGTTCGGCGTTCATGTGTCCGAACAACCCGCGAAGCACCGGGGATTTTGGCTTCGCGAAGCTGTTCAGCACGTCTGTGATGACCTTCGCGTCGGTCCTGAATTCGATGTCGACGCTGGAGCGCTGCTGCGGATACAGCAGCGCTTCCAGCACCGACGTGACGATGTCGATCCCGAACAGGAGCGCTTGGATCTCGTTCTTCACGGTCGAGTCTTTTCCCCTTATCCCCATGCCGGTCTGGAAAGGTCTCGGCAGGAAACCTGTCTTGTCATAGACCGCGGGAGCCGGAATATAAACTCCGAGTCCCGCACAGCGTCCCCTGGCGCATGCGTCCACGTAGACGACGACCTTAGGTCTTTCCGGCATGCTCCTGAACCTCCATCAGCCAGTACAGGAGGCACTGGCTCACGTTGAGGCCGTCGATGGGATCCTTCTTGAAGGCGTCCTTCTTCACGTCGAAGTCGGACCTCAAGATGCCGGTTTCCTTGACGAGGTCCCTGATGACGTTCTTCACCTCTTCGGTGGCGATCTTCTTGATCTTCTGGATCTTGGCGTCGTCCCACTTCACCGGATCCACCGGCTTCTCCTCGGCCTTCTCTGCCTTCGGCTTCTTTCCGGCCTTCGGCTTCTTCGCGGGCTTTTCCTTCTTCTCGGGCTCCTCGAACACGGGGTGCGGCTTCGGAACGTACGACGGGGCGATGCTGACCTTGAACTCGCGGACTTCCTTGACGCCGAGAGCCTTCGAGGCCTCTTCCTTGTTGGACGCGATGACGAAGCTGAGTTCCCTGACGTCGTCGCCTTCCTGGGCCGCATAGGCCTGGAACACCTTGGTGACCGGGATGATTCCCTGGAGGTCTTCCGGGATGACCGTGGGATCGACCGGGTGGAAGAGGACCGCGATCCTGCCGTTGTAGATCCGCTCGATGGTCTCCTTCATCGCGATCAGCCCCCTGGCCTTCCAGATCTGGGCGTCAGCCGCGGTCGCGTGGTTGGCGCTGAAGTCGATGGCCGCGGTCATCCAGCAGTTGCCGTCGCTTTCGGTCCTCAGGACGTTCTTGGCCATCTCGAGGAAGTGGTCCTTGGTCTCGAGCTCGTAGGCGGGGATGGAGAAGACGACCTTCTGCAACGAGTCGTCCATGTCTTCCTTTGCGTCCTTCGCGATCATGTTCTTGATGAGCTTCTCGATCTCCTCGACTTGCTTGGACTTCTCCTTGCCGATCGTGCAGTATTCCAACCATTCGTCCACGTTGCGCTTCGTGATCTTCTTCGCCTTGATCCCGGGGAGAAGGGCCTTCACCTTGGACCAGGACCTTCCGCACAGCGCCTTCATCCCGGTGATGCCGAGCTTCACGAACTCTTCCCAGATGTTGCTGAGACCCATGGCCTTCGTCGGATTGAGGCCGATACGCCTCCGGAAGTAATCCTTGAAGGAATACTTCATCTGGCCGAGATGGTTCGCTTGAAAATACCAGATGTCCGCGGACAGCTCGCACTCCACGGTGATGTCCTGGCGGACGAGCCTCCGCATGTTGTCTTCGAGTTCGACCAGCGTCATCTTCGCCGGGTCCTTGAACGGTTCGATGCCGACTTCGACGAGCTGTTCCATGATCTCTTCGAAGTTCTGCGGGGCCTCCGTCTCGATTACCGCCTTTGCCTTCTTCACCGGGAGCTTGGGCTTGTCGTCTTTCTTGCCCGCCATCGTGTCATCTCCTTTCACTTCTTCTTCGGGAAACAGAGTTGCCGTGCGCCACAGCGCATGGCACGGGAAGCGTCCTTGTTCGCGCACTTGAGCGGAGCGATCCTATAGTCGCCGGTCTTCACGAGCGAAGCGACTTGTCCCATCATACCCGTGAACCACTCGAGAACCCATGGTTCAACCGGCACCTGGTACACCTTGAGTTTCCACTCGTTCTTCTCGATGTACACGATCGTCACGGTGTCGAGACCGAGTTTGATCGAGTACAGGGATCCTTGTACGACGTGTCCGATCTCCGGCTTCAGGAGTTCGGCGAACAGCTTCGAGTCCTTCGTCTTCATCTCGAGGACGGACCTCTTGCCGGAGAGGTTGAGGATTCCGTCGCAGCTTCCTACGACGGTGAGCCCCGCGTGTTCGAGTTGCACCCGAGGCTCCAGGAATCTCCAGTGGGAGTGCAGGTCGGCGCACGAAAAGATCTTCGCATCCCACGGAGGCGGCTCCATCTCCGTGTCACAGGGCTTGTCCGGCATCGCGCCGTCCACCTTCTTGCCGCAGCCAGAGCACTGCCACGTGCCCTCGAGGATTCCCATCGGTCCCAGGTAGTCCTCCTGGAACCAGTGGTGCGTTGACGTACCGCAATCGAAGATCCTTTGGAGCTTGTTCGGCGGCGCCGTGTCCTTGAGGTCCGGGTTCATCACGTGGAGCACCAGCCGGCGTAGGCACGGGTCCGAGAACATGGACACGTGCAGGCCGGGCTTCCGTCCCTTCGACGAGTCCTTGGTTTTCAGGAACTGGGAGATCCTCTTGTCGAGTTCGTCGTCGGTCGGCTTCATGAGCAGGGACCGATTGAAGTTGCAGAGGAACTCGATGAGGCTCATCTCGGCCGTGTCTTCCATGTTGGTTCCTTTCCGATGGCTATCCCTGCTCGTATCACTGTGCGGACAATCGCTTGTCCCTTTCCTTTTCCTTGTCGATGCAGTTTCGGCAACGCCCATCGGTTAGAGGATACAGGTCCTCCCCGCATTCGATGCACTGGGCGTTGGGGCGGTCGGCCTCCATCCAGACCCAAGCCTGGACCCAGGCTCCGGGTTGCCCGTCGTCCTCGCCGGAGACTTCGATGACTTCGGCGTTCGGGTTGATCTCGATGATCCCCTCTTCCTCGTAGGTCTCTGCCGCCTCCGAGCGGATGATCTCGATCTCATCGGCGCGCACATCCTGGTCCTTGCAGGTCTTCCACGCTTCCGTGGCAGCCAACATGATTTTCTTCACCTCGTCGGCGGTCATGCACGTCCGCTCGGCCAATCCCTTCATCAGGCTCTCCAGCTCGTACGGATCCCATGGGTCGATCTCGATGCTCTGGTAGAGCGCGGAGAGTACCCTTGCGAAGTTGAAGTGGTGCGGCACAGGATAATACGAATGGTACTTATCGATATAAGACACGCCTTCCTCCTAACCCGCCCAACCGCGGATGGTCTTGAACAGGTCCACGTACCGACGCCTTAGGTCCGCATCGCCCTCGTTGTACCCGATGTACTGGGGATGCAGCGTCACCACGATCGGGGCGGCGAATCCTTGGTACGAGAACGGTATCGTCATCCCGAAGAGCTTCGTGACGCCCGTGTCGCTCGGAACTCCCGTCAAGGCCTTCAGGGCGCTGCCGCCCATGACGACGATGATCTTGGGGCGGACGATTAGCAGTTGCCTGTAGAGGAAGTCCCTGCACGTGCCGATCTCCTCTCCCGTAGGCTTCCTGTTTCCCGTGCCGTCCGACTCGTCCTTGGCGGGATGACACTTCAGCGCGTTGTGGATGAACACCGTGCGACGGTCGAGACCCGCCTCGTAGAGGCATGTCGCGAGAATTCTTCCCGCGTTGCCGACGAATGGATGCCCGGACTTATCTTCGTCCGCGCCGGGCGCCTCGCCCACGAGGCAGATCTTCGCGGAGACGTTTCCGTCCCCGAATACCTTGTTCTTGGCGAACTGGGAGATCCGGCATCGTCGGCACTGCCGGACTTCCTCCCAGAGCGCCGTCATCTCTCGCATCTTGGCGGATGCCATCTACCACCTCCGACGATCGATTGGAACCATAAGCCAGATCCTGCTGTCGAGGAACGTACCGTTCAGGCTGAACCCGATCGCGAACACCGGATCTCGGCACTCCTTGATCGCATGCTCCTTGAGGTCCTTCAGGTCCTGAAGCCTGATGGTGATCTTCTCCGTTCGAGTGCTCTTGGCCTGCATGAGATGGGCGCTGTCCACGACGTCTTCCTTGTGGATCCCGCAGCCGGAACCTGGCTGCGTCTTCATGCTCAGGCGCTGTGCCAGGTACTTCTCGAAGCTGAGTCCCTGCTCACGATTCCGTTTCGTCTGCGAGGGCGTCTTCGAGCCAGTCCTTTTCTTCATCCTTTCCTGCGTCGCCTTCTCCATCTCCTTGTTGACTACCCCGATCGCCCACGTCGGATCCTTGTCCGGCGGACTTATCGGCAGGGTCATCGGTCTGGACTTCCGGGAGGATGGAGGGGACGTCTTTCCACGGGCAGTAGTCATACTGGTCCCTCCTGAGGTAGATCTGCGCGGTGGCGGACAGCTTCTCCTTGAGGATGAGATACCGGATCCTGTAGTTGTTCCCTGGGTCCAGGAAGAAGGTTCTGATGTCCGACACCTTCTTGAAGACCTTCCCCAGGCAATGGTAGCCGTCCTTCTCCTTCGTGAAGTGCCCGAGGTCGGTGAGGTAGGCGAGCAGCCGATCCGCCTCGTCGGTGTCCCCCGGGTGCATGATGGAGTGCTTTCCCTTCATCGTGTCCAGGTAGATGCGGAACTCCCCGCGCCTGTGCGGTATGTCTCCCTTCGTCTTCCACACCTCGAACAGGATGTTGGCGAACCTGGAGCCCCTGTTGACGCCCTCGGTGTCGCGCTTCTCAGGATGGCACGACACGATCTTCATCCGGCAGTCTTCGATGAACCTGGTGCGGGTTCCGCCTACCGCGATCCTCGGGTCCTGGTACTGGTTCTTCGTGGGACCGAGGTAATACTGCGTGGTCCAGACCAGGGTGACCTTGGCGCCGAACTTCATGCGAGCGTTCACCTGGGCGATGAGGATCTTGCGGAGGCCTCGGTTGGTCATCATGGCCTGGGATCCGAGCTTCTCGGCGAGCAGGTCCCCGTTCTCGTTCTCGATGACGGCCTTCGGCGAGAGCATCGCGATCGAGTCGATCGACACGTAGTCCACGGCCCCGCTCTCCACCGCCTCCGCGGCGAAGATGTAGGCCGCGTCTCCTTCGGTGGGTGTCGCCACCCAATACTTGTTGTCCTTGGATTTCTTGAGAACGAACTCTCCCTGGTTGTCCACCTCGATCTCCCCGATGGGGACTCCCCAGACCTGAGCCCAGGCCGGATCGAAGCGGTCTTCCGTCTCGACGCGGAGCACGACCATGGAGTCGTTCTTCCCGCACTTGCAGCGTTCCTTGATCTCGCCCGTCACGGGATGGACCCATTGAATAATCGGACGGAAGCACTGCCGGCACGTCCTTCGGGCCGCGCCTTCGAGGATGTACGAGGTCACCGTCTTGCCGGTATTCTCGTCGCCCACGATGCAATGCCTCCGTCCGATGACCGGAATCAGCCCGATGTCCAAGTCGACGATTCCCGTGTAAAGCCTGTCCGGCTTGAAGTCGTCCCACTGGTCGATGGACGTCACGGAGCGGACCCACTGAACCTTCTGCTGCTCTACGTATTTCTGGACCACCTCCGACATCTCTTTCCGTACGGGGGGCCCTTCTTCCTTGGCAGCCTTTTGTTCGCCGCCCTCTTCTGTTTCGACGTCCGGGGTCTCAACCGGTTTGGCCTTGGCCTTCATCTTCCTGGCCTTCTTCGCAGGGGAATTCTTCTTTTGCTTGGGCACGGGCTTCCTCCTATCCGAAGGATTACTTCCTTTGGTCCAATGACTGGACCCAACCTTCCTTCCTACGCCTGCGCCGGGGGCTGTCCCTGAGGCTGCGCCAGCGCCGGGGCCGCGGCGGCCGCGATCTGCTGGGAACCCCAGACCGCCTTGAATCCGGAACCCTGGGCGATCAGGTTCATGGTGGACTGGATCTTCATGACGATGCGGGGCAGTACCTGGTCGATCTGCCCCTCGAACTTCGCGGGGTCTCCCGGGATCTTGAGGCCGATTCCGACCTCGAGCGAGCTGTACTGCCCGAAGACCTCGGGAAGCTTCTCGCCGATGTAGAACGTGATCTCGCCCTTCTTCTCCAGGTCGGGCGTCTTTCCTTCTTCTTTCTTGGTGGTCACATCATCCTCCTTGATGAACGTCAGGACTCCCAGGACGAACACCTTGTTCGCCAGGATCTGGTCCGGTTGCCCTCTGATGACCTTGGTGGCACGCAGCCAGCCAATGATCGGCTCCTTGTGGGTCAGTTCTGATGACGACATAGTTCTCCTTCCTGTAGAAGGAACAGTGCCCCCAGAAGATCCTCGCGAGGGGCTCCACGTTGGCGAGGACCGGCTCGATGAGAACCGTCTGGATCTTGCCCGGCAGGTATCGCTCGATCCTTCCCATAGGCTGCTGGGCGTCGCTGATCGGCATGGCAAACAGCGCCGCGTCCTTGTGAGGAAGATCGACGGCTTTCTGCACCTTGCCGTACGTGGCGAAGGTGATCTGCGGAGTGGTGGATTTCTCCTTGTCCATCCCGGCGAAGTAGAGCGCCGTGTGTTCCCTGGGCACGCCGATCTTGATGGTCTCTTCCCGTAGGCGCTTCAGGTGCGCCTTGTACTTGCCGAACACCACAGCGTGCCGGCCGTACCTGTACAGCATCGAGACGAGGTTGACGATCCACCCGTTGTACTGCTCGTCCTCCGAGATACGTTGCCACACGGAGGAGTAGTCGATCTTCGTTCCATCCCCTCTGAGGAAGACGCATGGCGCGGTGGGATTGCACCGCTGGGAGCACCGCCACTGCGACGTGACCTCCCTGTACTGGTCGCAGAAGTACATTCGGTGCTCGTCCTTTGTGATCTTGACGGAGGGTGCGGCGAGCGCGAGGACGGCGGCCTGGATCCTCTTTCCTTCGAGGTGCGCCACCTCCGTTCCGAGAAGGGACTGGAAGATCCACTCGAGGCCGTCGGACCTGCGCTCCGTAGCCGTGAGGGCCACGGAGTACCTGAAGTTGAAGTGGTAGATGGTGGCGGAGAATCTCTCCGCCGAGAACGAGTGGGCCTCGTCCACGATGAGAAGCACGGCGTCGATCGGCTTCGCGAGTGGAACCCGCATCAGTGTTTCCGCCATGACGATGACCACCCTGCCGTCGAAGTCGATGTTCTGGCGCCCGGATGTCGGCAGGTTCAACTTCTTGCAGATCGCCTTCTGGCTATCCATCGGCATGACGAACGAGATCGTAGCCGACGGGAGGTGAGCCCTTATCTGTTCCGCCCACTGCGCGGCGATCTCGGTCTGGTCCACCATGATCACCGTTCGTCCCCCCGGGATCTTGGAGATCAGGAACGTACCGACGACGGTCTTTCCGCTACCGCACCTGCCCTGTAGGAATACCCCGTGCCTGGCCTTCAGGATGGCGAGCGCGTCCCTGGTCCCCTTCATCTGATCCGGCTGTAGTTTTCCCACGAAGGGAACCTGGAATGCGGCGTCGATCCTCGGCTCCGCGCTCTCCGTCGGCGATCCGATCCCGTACCTGTGGAGATAGAACTTAGGTACGAGGGCGTTGCCGCCGTACTCCTGGTACACGGGGAACACCTTCCTCTTGCCTGGAGTTTCCCTGGACGAGCGAGGAACCGCCGTCAAGGATCCCATCATCTCGTCGGTAAGATGAGACTTCGGGACCCATAGGGATCCTCGCAGCACGAGGCGAGCAGGTCGATCATCGGTACGCATATTCTTCCCTCTTTCTTGAGGATCTTGGCGTCGATCTGCTGGCAGATCGAGAGGAAGTGCGGGTTCTCCCCGAGGCATCCCGACTGCCTTCGCCAGCCGATCGTGCATTTGCTGTCGTCGTCGAGCAGGGGACACTGGATCATCAGGGTAGGCCACTCGGTCCCTGCGATGTCGTATGGAACGGATCTCCGGCCGCCGGCTTGGCCTTGGCAGAAGTCCTTCCAGCTGCCGAGGGTGTCGACGGTCCTCTTCTTGATCTTTGTGCATTCCGACGGCCACATCTTCGAGAGGGCCGTCTTGACGTAGAACTCCTGGATGCGCGCCTGCACGTAGGGCATGATCCGGCAATCCGGGATGGCCGAGAGACCCCACGGATCCATCAGGGGGAACAGTTCCTTGAACTCCTTGAACAGGTGCCCTTCCTTGGTCGCCCCGGCGATCCCGCGGATCACCTTCTGGATCACGCGCATCTGGTCGTCCAGCGGTTCGTCGTCGTGGATCATATGGGTTCCTTTCGTATTGACTGGGGGAGGTTTCCCTCCCCCAGTACGTGGATCAGTTCTTCGCCGGCTCCCTGGTGAAGACGCCGAAGGCGTCGGGTTTCAGGGTGAGAATCTTCGAGCCGGCGTCCTCGAAGGCGAGCGACTTCTGGAAGTCTTCTCCCCGGTACTTGTGGGCTTCCGCCGTGAAGGCCTGGCTCAGGCCGAACCGGCAGTTCCGCCCCTCCTGGATGAACCGGTCGAGGACGGACTTGGTGGAGTCCTTGTCGAGGCCGAACTTGTCGGTCACGTTCTCGATGACCGTCTGGGCCTTCTCGACCTTTTCCCCCGCGAACATGAACATCCGCTCGGAGAGCTTCTTCAGACCGTCGATGGTCAGGGTCGCGGAGATGATGTCCTTCATCCTGGCGAAGATCGCCATGCTCATCTTCTTGACGGTCTCGTCGGAGAGCATCCCCATGTCGTCGTACTCCTTGCCCAGGTGGATCTGGGTCAAGGCCTCGCTCGATCTGGCGAGGTTCGAGCAGACGAAGAACTCGATCTCCGGCGCCACCACGATGGAGCCCATCCCGGTCTCGCTCCCCTGGAGGAGCAGGCTGGCGCCGCACGGGATCTTGACCATCTCGTGCCCGACGCCCTTGTTCTTGAACTGGACCTCGTTCGCGATGTCGGGGCACTTGAACCTGACGTGCATGTTGTCGTCCGTCAGCGTCCCGTGCGCCATGACCTTGAGCTTCCGGCGCTCGATGACCGTGATGGCCTCGGCCAGGATGTCCGTGTTGTTCACGATCAGGTACTTCGAACTGAGGATCGCGCGCAGGACTCCGGGGGTGTTCTCGCCCTTCTTGAACGTGCGGACCAGCTGCTTCTGGCCCATGGCGTCGACCTTGACGCGGCGTTCCCTGGACGTCCCGATCATGTTGACGACCTCGTCGTCCTTGAGCCACTTGTTGATCATCGTGGCCGCGAGATCCGGGTACTTCCTGATGTTCTCGCGGAGGAAGTCCACGGGGATCTTCGCCTTCTCCGCGATCTGACGGACGGCCCCCTGCGTGGGGAAGAACCTTCCGCAGTTGCCGAAGTTGAAGACGAGCCGATTCGTCTCGGCGTCGAGCCCCGCGTCGATCTGCCCGCGCTGTACGACCATGTCCTGGCGGAGCTTGTCGTGGGAGGTCATGATCCTGATGATCGTCGGCATGTCGAGGAGCCTGTTCGTGTAGGCCCCGTACGGCTTTACGACGCCGGCCTCCATGAGCATGCCCAGGGGATTCTCTTCGTTGGAGTTCATGGGAGTCCTTTCAGTTCAGATCTTTCTTCCACTCGTTGGCCTGCTTGTCCCTGGCGAACATGATAGAACAGAGCCGATCGATGATGTTCTTGAACGCGTCCTTGTCTCTTCCGATCACGATCCTCAGGAACGACATGTCGATCTTGAGGAATCGCCACGTCGTTCCCGTGTCCTCGTGACAGCTCGGGTAGAAGACGACGTTGTCCAGGCTGATCTTCCGCTTCTTGAGATCGTGGATGAGCGTGAAGACGCACGGTTCTGCCTCGGAATAGGACTTCAGGTTCTTTCCGAGATTGGTGATCCCGTAGGTGCTTCCTCCGTCTTCGTACCGGCGTAGGTACTTTCCTCCGCACTCGATGGCGCCCTTCATCTCGAGCACGGTGCAAGCGAGGAGCAGGAACAGGTTCTGTTCTGTCTGGTCCATGGTCACACCGAATAGCACTCCACTTCCGGCAGAAACTGCGCCGCCCAGGCTTCCTCGTCCGGGGTCAACATTGCGACTGCCGGCTTGATCTTGGCTTCCTCTGGCGGCATCGTTCCGATCTCCGGAACGGCATCGTCGTCCTTCTGGCTCCAGTCGTCGCACACCTTGACGGAGGCGAGTACCGGGACGTCGAGATTGAACCACGGTCTTTCCATGATGTACTTGACCATGACGCCGACCGCCTGAGCGAGTTCCTCCGGGACCTCCAGGCCGACTTCGTCGTGTACCTGTAGGACGAGCCTGGTTCCTTCGAACGTGGGGTCCAGGACGATCGTCTTGTAGATGTTCCAGACGATGATCTTGATGAGGTCGGCCGCGCTTCCCTGGATGATGGAGTTGAACGCTTTTCCTCCGTAGAGGTTCTCGTTCTTGCTGAAGTGGCGATAGCGGCCGGTCAGCATCTTGAAGTTCCTGGTCTTGAACCGCTGGTCTCTCCCATCGATCATGTCCTGGAGTGTTCCGATCGTCTCCGGTATCCCCTGGTAACGGTCCATGAACTTGTCTTTGAATGTCCTGGCCGTAGCAACGTCCCACTCCCTGGTCCCGGGGATGAACAGCCTCGCATAGCGGGCGAACTTGGCCGCTCCCATACCGTATGACAACCCGAAGTTACAGTTCTTGGCCGGCTTCCTCGGTATGCCGAGGGCTTCGCTGGTGGCCTTGTGGATGTCCCCCGTGTAGAACTTCAGGCCATCGTAGACCGTGTGCTCGTTGTAGATCTCCAGGAGATGATTGTCCCCGGTCACCTGGGCGATGAGCCTCAGCTCGATCTGCGAGAGGTCGGCGCAGACCAGCTTCTTTCCCTTCGGGGCGCAGAAGGCCCACCGGATCCGCGGTCCCAGATCCTGCACCCTCTCGTCGTACTCACTCGGCTTCGCCCTGCTCGGGATATTTTGTAGGTTGGGATCATGACTCGCATACCTGCCCGTCACGGTCCCCGTGCTATTGAAGATGCAGTGGATCCTCCACTCCGGGTCCAGCAACGCTCGCTGACGCAGCGACACCACGTATGTGGAATGGAGCTTGGAGATGGCCCGGTAGTTCAGCAGGGCCTGCACGAACGGATGGTCGATCCTGGCGAGCGTCTTCTCGTTGGTGTTCTTTACTTCCTTGATGACGACTTCCATCTCCCCGGTCTGCGGGTTTCGCTGGCGCGTCGTTTCCCTCACCGGAGGGACGCCGAGAGTTTCGAAGATCAGCGTGTTCATCTGTTTCGACGACCGAGGATTGAAGTCGCACTTCGCCATGTCGTAGAGTCTGGACTCGAGTTCCTTGACCAACGGGATCAGTTCCTTGTCGAGGGATTCGAGCCTGTCCGCGTCTACGCGCATCCCCGCCAGCTGCATCGCCGTGCAGGCGATCTTGTTCTTGATCTCCATGTCGGCCCAGCGCAGGAGGTTTCTCTTTTCGAGGATGTTGCGGACACGACCGTAGAGTTGAAGGGATCTCCGAGAGTCGTCGGCGGCGTAGCGCACCTTGTCGGCTATCCATGCCTTGTCGAGTTCGACGATCTTCTCGTCGATCTTCTTCACTTCCTC
>Ga0315291_10007423_pt1 | contig 13548 bp, 10 predicted proteins | sample YL17G12_20_MG_FD_203070 | JGI IMG/M metagenome (GOLD analysis project Ga0315291, IMG submission 203070) | Sediment microbial communities from Yellowstone Lake, YNP, Wyoming, USA - YL17G12_20 | ecosystem: Environmental > Aquatic > Freshwater > Lake > Sediment | place: USA: Wyoming | collected...
GCCGCCCGCGTCGGCCGCCCCGCCCGAGACACGAGAGGCGCACGCTGGCGCGCTGAAGGGCGCGCCGGCGCCCGCCCCTCCTCTCATCCTTTCGCGCCGACGCGCCGCCCGCGGGCATGCGTCGGCGGCCGCCCGCGGGCGGCGCCGGCCCGCCCGGGGCAGCCATGCCGTCCCGCCACCGAAACTCACGCGGGCAGGGGCCGGGCCGGGAGCCGGGCGCGGGACTGGCAGTGGCTGCGTCGGCGGTGGCGCCGGCCGCATCCCACACCGCCCTCCCCCCCCCACCGCCGCCTCGCTCCCGCCCCCACGTGAGTCGGGGGCCGTGTCGGCGACTGCTGGGGGAGACGGCGGCCGCGAGCAAGCGCCCGCGCCCCCCCCGGCGCGCGCGGCGGCCGCCGGAGCGAAGCTGGCCATTCGCGCGCCCGCACCGCCCACCGCGGCCCCCGCCCGCCGCCGCCGCCCTCGCCCGCGGCGCGCGACGCATAGGCGCGCGTGTGGGGGCGGCGCGCTCACTGCCCGCCTCCTCCCCACCCCAGAAACCGCACCCATGGCCTCGCCCGACCCCGCGCGCGCGCCCGCGTCCGCGCACGAAGGCCGCTGGACCGGCACCGTGCGCCCGTACACCCAGGTGCGAGAGAAGAGAGGGGGCATCGGGGTGGTGGCGGGGCGGGCGGGGCGTCGGCGGCGGCGGTCCGCGCGTCCTCGCCGCGGGTCGGCCGCCTCGCACGCTGCTGACTCGGCCCCCTCTATTCTCACCCCCTTCCCCCTCCCCCCCTCCCCCTCTCCCCAGGCCGACGTCGAGAAGCTGCGCGGCTCGGTCAAGGTGGAGCACACCCTGGCCACCCGCGGCGCGGAGCGCCTGTGGGCCCTGATGGCCGACGAACCGTTTGTGCCCGCCCTCGGCGCGCTCACCGGCGGCCAGGCGGTGCAATCCGTCAAGGCGGGGCTCAAGGCGATCTACTGCTCGGGGTGGCAGGTGGCGGCGGACGCCAACACGGCGGGCCAGGTGGGGGCCGGGGAGGGCGAGGGCCGGCCGGCCGTGAGCGCGCGCGCGCGCGCGCGCTCCTCACCCGTCCCCCCTCGCTCCCTCCCCGCGCCCGCAGGTCTATCCCGACCAGTCGCTCTACCCGTGCGACGCCGTCCCCACCCTGGTGCGCCGCATCAACCGCGCGCTCACCCGCGCCGACCAGATCGAGCACGCCGAGGGCGGCGCGAAGCGCGACTGGTTTGCGCCCATCGTCGCCGACGCCGAGGCCGGCTTCGGGGGGCCGCTCAACTGCTTTGAAATGATGAAGGCCATGATCGAGGTGGGAGGGCGGGGGAGGGGCGAGGGTGGGAGCACAGGAGAAAGGGGCGCGGGAACGCGCGCGCGCCCCACCACCACGCCCACCCTCCCCCCCGCCCCCAGGCGGGCGCCGCGGGCGTGCACTTTGAGGACCAACTGTCGTCCGAGAAAAAGTGCGGCCACCTCGGGGGCAAGGTCCTCGTCCCGACCTCGCAGTTTGTGCGCGCGCTCGTCGCGGCGCGCCTCGCCGCGGACGTCTCCGACGTCCCCACCGTCCTCATCGCGCGCACCGACGCCCTGTCCGCCGGCCTGCTGACGTCCGACGTGGACGAGCGGGACCGCGCGTTCTGCACGGGCGCGCGCACGCCCGAGGGTTTCTTCGTCGTGCGCGACGGCATCGACGCCGCGATCGCGCGCGGCCTCGCGTACGCGCCGCACGCCGACCTGCTGTGGGTGGAGACGTCCACGCCCGACCTGGAGGAGGCGCGCCAGTTTGCGGCGGCCATTCGGGCGCAGTTCCCCGGCAAGGTGAGGCGAGGGCGAGAGAAACACGAGGGCCGGAAAACCCGCACCCCAACCCTCGCCCTTGAAATCGCCAACCCCCACCCCCACCCCCCAGCTCCTGGCCTACAACTGCTCCCCGTCGTTCAACTGGCGCCGCCGCCTGGATGAGGCCACCATCGCCAACTTCCAAAAGGAGCTGGGGGCCATGGGGTACGCGTTCCAGGTGGGGGGGTGGCGGTCGAGGGGGTGGGGCAGGGGGCGGGGCCGAAAAAAAAACTTTAAAAAGACTGGGGTGCCGCGCGCCGCGCGCTCACCCACCGCCCCCAACCTCCCCCTCGCCCCAGTTTGTCACGCTGGCCGGCTTCCACTCGCTCAACCACTCGATGTTTGAGCTCGCCGCCGGCTACGCCAAGCGCGGCATGTCGGCCTACTCGGAGCTGCAGACGGCGGAGTTCGCGTCCGAGGGCGCGGGCTACACCGCGACCAAGCACCAGCGCGAGGTGAGAGGGAGGAGAGGGGAGGAGGGTCAGTTTTTTGTGTTTTTTTTTTTTCTCTCTCCGACCCCATCCCCCTCTTTCCCCCCTCCCCCCCTCCCCTCTCCAGGTCGGCACCGGCTACTTTGACGCCGTCTCCACCGTGTGCTCCCAGGGCGCGTCGTCCACCCTGGCGCTCAAGGGGTCGACCGAGGCGTCGCAGTTCGACTGACGTGGGGCGCCGCCCCTTGCCCCCGCCCCCTTCCCCCGCAATTGACCCTCTCGGCTCCTCTTGAACCGAGTGCAGGCTGACGCCGGGACGCCGGTCCCCTCCACCCGATCCCCTCCCCCTCTTGCCGCGCCCTTGCGCGCGCGCGCGCGTCTTTTTTGTGGGGTGCGCCGCGGCCCGGGGCCGCCCGCCCCGGCCCGGCCACCCCTCGCGCGCCCCGCCCCGCCCCCACCCGCGCCCACCGCGTCGGCGCGCTCCTTCGCGCCGGCGCGGCGCGCGCGCGCGCCGCGGCCGGCCCCTCCCGCAGCGCGACGCTCTAGGCACAGCCGCTGCAACAAAAGAGAAGCGAGAGGCACTCGGCCCCTCACACGAAACAGAGAGAGAGGGGAGAGGGGGCGGGGGCGGCGTCTCTTCTCTCGCGCGGCGGCGGCCTGGCCACTCCCCGCACGCAGGCGGCCGCGCCTCCACCGTCCCCGCCCCCGCCCCCGCCCTCCCGCATGTCCCGCCGCGAGTGGGTCACGCCGGAAGGCCTGCGCGGCGACGGCCGCCGCGCGCGGGAGTTGCGTCGCGTGCGCGTGGCGCTCGGCGTCCTCCCCCACGCCGACGGGTCGGCATGTGTCGAGATGGGCAACACAAAGGTAGATGTGAGAGGGGTGGGAGGGGGATCGGGGGTCGAGCGCGGGCCGATGCGCCCGCCGACGCCCGCGCCGCCGCCGACCCCCCCCCCGTCCTCTCTCACCCCCCTCGCAGGTCGTCGCCGCCGTCTTCGGCCCCCGCGTCCCCGCGTCCCGGTCCGGCGGCGCGTCCACGACGGAATGCGACGTGCGGTGCGAGTACGCGACGGCGGCTTTCGCGGCCGGCGGCGAGCGCCGCCGCCGCGCGCGCCGCGACCGCCGCGCGGCCGAGGCCGCGGCCACCGTCCGCGACGCAGTCGCCGCCGTCGTCCTCACCGCGCTCCACCCGCGCGCCAGGCTGGATGTGCAGGTGCAGGTGCTGGCGGCCGACGGCGGGGCGCTGGCCGCGGCGCTGACCGCCGCCGCCGCCGCGCTCGGCGACGCAGGGGTGCCCGCTGCCGACGCCATGGCCGCCTGCAGCGCGACCCTGTTGGACGACACCGCGTTACTCGACCCTTCGCACGCCGAGGAGCGGGGCGACGGGCCGGCGCTGACCGTGGCGGTCGCGTCGCGGTCCGGCGGCGTCGTCGCGCTCTCGGCCGAGCGCCGCGCGCCGCCCGCCGCGCTCGAGTCCCTGCTCGCCGCCGCCCAGGACGGCGCGGCCGCCGTGGCGGCCGCGGTGCGGGCCGCGCTGCTGGCCAAGGCGGGGGCGGCGGCGGCCGCGCTCGGCGAGGCGGCGGGCGTGCGGTGAGGCGAGGGAGGAGAGTTTTTTCTTCTTCTTTGTTTCCTCTCCCGCCATTGCAACTGCACACTGCACACACGCGCACGTCACTCGCTCTCCTCCGTCATCTCCAGCACGACGTCGGCCAGCGTCGGGAACCGGTCGCGCACCGCGGCGACGACGCCCGCGGAGATCGGCGCCGGCCCCGCCCACGCGAGCGTGCACACGCCGCCCGCGTCGACGGACGCCACGGTGACCGACCCGCCATACGCTGCGATGGCGGGGCGCAAGGAGTCGAGCATCGAGTCGATCGAGGCGGCGTCGGGGGGGGCGGCGGGGTCGGCCGCGCCCGCCGCCCCCTCCTCCACCCGCTCCACCGCGACGACCTGCGCCCCAAACCGCCCCCGCATCGCGCGCTCAATGCCGAGCGCCATGGTTGCCCCGGCGGAGGCGCACGTGCCGCACGCGCCTTGGAGGCGGACGCGGACGACGCCGCCGTCGACGCTCTCGATGCGCGCGTCGCCGCCGTCGGAGATCAGGTAGTGCCGCACCTCGTCCAGGGCGGCTTCAGCAGCTTCCACGGTGAGCAGGGGCTGGTCGCCCGAGGGATGGGAGGCGGCGGACGGCGCCGCGCCCGCAAACGGCGTCGCCGGCGCGCCCACTCCCGCCGTCGTCGCCGCTGTCTGGGCGTCGATGACGGCCGACCAGTCGCCGCCTTCCACCGCGGCCCGCATGGCGGCGGAGCGCAGGGCGGGGTCGGTCGGGGAGGCAGCATCGTTCTCCTCCTGCCTCGCGTCGGCCATCGCGGCTTGCATCTTGGCCGTACGCGCCCCGTGCGCCGCTTCCTGCGCCGCCGTGCGCCCCGTCCGGTCCACGCCGGCAAACAGGGCGGCGTCGGAGCCGTTGCCGGGGGGGGGGGAGGGCGCGGCGGCGAGCCACGCGGCTGCCGTCGCCTCGAGCGCGGCGCGCGAGACGAGCGCGCGCGACACCAGGGCCGCCCGCACGCCCGCCGCGCGGGTGGGGCCCGCCCGGTCCCGCGCGCCGCGCACGGCGGAGACGGCGTCGCGCGCGAAGGAAATGAACTGCGGGCGGCCGGCCGCGTCCGACACTTCAAACGCGCCGGCGACTGTCGCCCCGGCCCGGGCGGCGAGCCAGGCGTCGACCGGGGTGATCGCCGAGCCGTCGTCCTCCTGGGAGATAGGGGAGGAAAGGTGTCGGGAGGATTTTCGCGGCCGCCGCCCGACCGCCGCCCCGCCGCCATCCCCTCCTCCCCGCACCGGGCGCAGCCGGTACTCCCCCACCGCCACCTCGGCGTCGTGAACGTCCGCCCCGCGATCGCCGTACAGGGTGGCGTGCAGCCCTTTGTGGGCTTCGGGCACGGCGTCGTCGCTCGCGGGCACCGGCCCCTGCGGCACGGGCGCCGCGGGGCGCGCGGTCGCGGCCAGGGTCCAGCCGCGGCGCGGCCGGGCCGGCGCGAGGGGCGGCGGGCGGGAGGAGAGGGCACGCATGCCGGGCGTGGTTGTGCGCCGCCATTCGCACCCCACTCCCGGCCCCCTCCCGCCCCCCCGCGCCCCCACCTTCCGCCATGGCTTTCTCCACCGCGCGTGCTCCCCTGAGGGCGCGCGCCGCCGCGCCCGCGCGCCGGTGCGGCGGCGGCCGGGGGGGGGAGCGACCTCAAAGGGCGGCGGTTGGGGGGCCTGGCGCGTCCCGGCGCCGCGCCAGGGGCGGCGCAAGGCCACATCGCGCCGCGTGCGGGGGCTAGTGTGGCGCGCAGCCTCCCGGGGCGGCATGGCGCGCCGCCGACGCGCCGCGCGCCCCCCTCTTTCCCAGCTCCCTCGCCGCCCGCGCCGAGTCGGCCACGACGGCGGATCCCAAGGTGCGTGCGCGGGCGCCAATGCATGGGGCGTGGCCTGGAGGCGGGGCGGGCCAGGGGAAAGGGGCAGCCGCCGGCCGCGCCCGACCCGACCCGCTCGCGTGCGCGCGCTGGCCGCCGCGACGCCGCCCTCCCCGCAAGCCAGCACCTCACACACACACACACTCACCCCTCACTTTAGCGCAAGCCGTCCCCCCTGGAGCGCGGCGGCACGCTGGCCGGCACCGCGGCCGCCGGCAAGGACGCGGGCACCGCCGCCAAGGCCGCCACCTCCGGCACGACCGCGGCGCGCATGCAGGTGACGGCCGAGGGCCGCTTCGTGGACGGCCGGTGGGCCAAGGGCACGTGGATCCTGTCGTCCTTCCCCGGCGCAGGCGGCGGCACGGACTGGGACGCGGTCATCGACGCCGAAATGGCGCGCCGCAAACTCCTGGAAGACTCCCCGCTCCCCTCGCTCGCCGACGACCCGGTCAACTTCGACACGGGCGACATCCCGTGGTGGGCGTGGGTGCGCCGCTTCCACCTGCCGGAAGCGGAGAAGCTCAACGGGCGCGCCGCCATGCTGGGCTACGTGCTGGCGTACGCCGTGGACGCGGCGACCGGCGCGGGCATCCAGTCGCAGCAAGACTCGTTCCTCGGCAAGCTCGCGCTCCACGTGTGCGTCTTTGCGGTCCTCCTCTTCCGCTCCTCCTCCGGCGTCGACACCTACAAAGGCCTGCTCGACGAAGCCACCTTTTACGACAAGCAGTGGGCCGACGGGCGCAAGTGGGAGGGCGGCGACCGCCCGGCCGAGACCGAGCGTTGAGAGGGGAGGAGAGGGGGGTGGGGCGCGGCGGGCGTGCCCGCCCCTGGCGTGGGGTTCTCTCGCTTTTGGGGGGGTGGTGGGTGTGTGTCACAGTGCGTCACCGCGGGTGGTGGAGGCGTGGGGCGGCGCCACCACGGCCGCGACCGCCGCCGCCGCGCGCGCCACGTCCAGCTCGGCCCGCGCGCGCGCCACCCCCGCGTGCGCCGCCACCGCGCTCTCCACCACGTCCGCCGCGTCCGCGCGCGCGGGGCGGGGGCGGGCGCGCAGGCGGGCCGACGCGGCGCTCGCGGCGGCGCGGAACGAGGGGTCGCCCGCGACGCGCCGCACCGCGGCCGCGAGGCCGGGGCCGCCGTCGCGCAAGCCGGCGTGCCCCAGGGTCACCCCAAAGCCGCGGTGGGCGGCTTTGGCGAGGTTGTCGCCGCCGTCGCCGAAGAGCGGGACGCCGACGAGCGGCACCCCGTGGAACGCGGCCTCGTACACGCCGTTGACGCCGCCGTGGGCCACAAACACGGCCACGCCCCCTGTCTGCAGGAGCGCGTTTTGGGGGAGCCAGGGGCGGGGCGTGATGTGGGGGCCGAGGCGCAGGGAGGACAGAGGGGTCGACGGCGCCAGGTCGGCGTCGCTCACCTTCCACAGGACGGGCGTGGGGGCGAGGGCGTTGAGGGCGGCGGCCATGGCGGTGGCGTGGGCGGGGGCTGGGGAGGGCGGGGTGGAGGGTGTGGGGCCGCGCGCGGGGCGTCCGCCATCCCTCTCCCCTTCTCCCTCAGCCCTCTCACCCAGCCGCACGGTGGTGCCCATGGACACCACGACCAGGCGGCCGTGGGCTGCGTCGACCAGGGCCTGAGGAGAGGGAGGAGGGGGGCGCGGTCGGCGGTGGCGCGCGCGCGCGGCGCCGCCACGCCCTCTCCCTCCCGCCCACACCTGCAGCTCGGTGTCCAGCGCCTGGCTTGTGTTGCCCGCCAGGATGGACCCCACCAAACGCACGTGCGGCGGCAGCGGGCGCGGCCTGGAGGAGGGTGAAGGGTGGGGTGTGGGGTCGGGTCGCCGCAGCGCAGAACCCCTGCATACCTCTTTCCCCACCCTCTCTCTGCACCCACCATTCAATGGCCCAGTCCGCGTTGAACATGTGCACCAGCTCGCGCGGCGCAGACTCGGGCGAGCCGAGGCGGGGCGCGCCGACGAAAGCGTCGACCGGCTTCCAGTGCCGCTCGTACACGCGCGCGATGGCCCGCCCGGCAACAAACTTAACCAGGCGGTTGTAGAGGCGTTGAAAAAAGGTCTGAGACGAGAAGAAAGGGGATCGGGGGTAGAGGCGGCACGCACGCCGCGCGCCACCCCCCTCGCGCCTCCCCTCCCTCCCCCTCACCATCTCCAGCCCCAGCCCCGTGCCGAACTGGGGCAGCACCCCCGCATCGTTGCTGAACCCGAGCACGGCCGAGTGCAGGGGGTCGAGGGGCGGGAGGCAGGTGAGGGTGGCGAGCGGCGTCGAGAGCGCCGCGGCGATCGCGGGGCCCGCCACGAACGCCGTGTCCGCCAGCACCACGTCCGGCCCCCACGCACGCAGCCCATCAATCAACGCCGTGTCATGCAGCAGGGCCAGGGCGGCCGCGGCGTGGGCGGCAGCGAGCGCCGCGTCGGCGGCGGGCGCCGCGCGCGCAGACGCCGCCGCCGCTTGGTAGTGCCCCCGCGCCGCCTCGAACCCCGCCGCCGCCGGCGCGTCGTACGTGACCACGGTGGGCGGGGCGCCGCCGGGGGGGGGCGGGGGGACGGAGGCGGCGTCGGGCGCCGAAACGAGGAGCTGCGAGGACGGGGAGTGGCCGCTCGCGCCGCGCGCGGGCACAGCGCGCCTCCACCCGCCCCCCCACCTCGCCCCACCCCCTCCGCTCCTTGACCTGCACGTCGTGCCCCCGCCCCGCGAGCTCGGCCGCGACGGCGCCCAGGATGGCGACGTGGGAGCGCCCGCCGACCAGGGGGACGGCCAACACTCGCAGCCGGGGGCTCCCGGGCTGCCCGGCGCTGCTCGCGGGCGGCACGGTGGCCGCGGCCGCGGCCATGAGGGCGGCGAGGAGGAGGAGGGGCGGGCGGGGCATGGTGGAGGGGTGTGGGCGCGCTCTCTCGCGCGCGCGAGAGAGAGAGAGAGACCGACCCGCGGCCGGCTTCTCTGGCCCACCTCGCGCCCATCATCATTGCACGGCGGCGCCCTCTTCAAGCCCCTCCCCGTCACCCGCCGCCGCCGCCGCCCGCGGGCAGCGCCCCCGCGCCGCGCGCCGCGCTCGCACCGCCGCGATCTCCGCCTCCACCCCGCGCCCCTCCCACCACGCCCGCGCCGCCCCTTCCACCAGGGACGCCGCCACCACGCGTGCGGGGCGACGGCGGGACCGCAGGCGGGTCGAGAGCGCGCGGGCGGCCGACCGCAGCGCCGGGTCGGACGCCGCGCGCCGGATCGCGGCCTCCAGCCTCCCTCCCCCGCGCTGCAGCCCGTTGACGCCAATTGTCACCCCAAATCCTTTGGCAGCCGCCTTGGCCGCGCTGTCGCCGCCGTCGCCGAAGAGCGGAACGCCGACGAGCGGCACCCCGTGGAACGCGGCCTCGTGCACGCCGTTGACGCCGCCGTGCGCCACAAATACGGCCACCCCGCCCGACTGCAGCAACGCGTTTTGGGGGAGCCAGGGGCGGGGCGTGATGTGGGGGCCGAGATTGAGCGACGCGAGGGGCGTCGCGGCGGTGAGGTCGGCGTCGCTCACCTTCCACAGGATGGGGATTGGGGCGAGGGCGTTGAGGGCGGCGGCCATGGCGGTGGCGTGGGCGGGGGCTGGGGAGGAGGGAGGAGGGTCGGCGCGCCCGGGTTCTTTTTTTTCGTCACCCTTCCTCCTCCTCCCCGCCCCCTCCCCACCGAGGCGCGCGGTCGTGCCCATGGACACCAGGATCAAACGCCCGCCCGCGTCGTCCACCAGTGCCTGAAGGTGGGAGGGGTGTGGGGTGTGGGCGGGCCGCGCGCGCGCGCGCGAAACCCCCTCTCGCCCTCTCCCGCACCTGCAAATCGGCGGGAAGCGCCGCGCTCGTTTTGCCCGCTAGCATGGCGCCCACCAGGTGCACGTTGGAGGGCAGCGGGCGCGGCCTGCAGGGTGAGAGGAGGGAGGCGGTCGGCGGTCGGCGCGGAAGCGCGAGAGTGCCCCGCCCACCGCCCCACCCCCCCACACACGCACCACTCGAGCGCCCAGTCGGCATTGAACATGTGCACCAGCTCGCGCGGCGCGGACGCGGGCGAGCCGACGCGCGGCGCGCCGACGAAAGCGTCGACCGGCTTCCAGTGCGCCTCGTACACGCGCCGGATGAGGGCGCGGGCGACGTGCTTGTGCCGGCGGTTGTAGTGGGGTTGCGGGAAGGTCTGGCGGTGCGGGGGGAAGGCGGCGGCGGTGGACGTGCGCGCGCGCCCCCCCCAAAAAACAGCCCCCCCCCCCCCCTCGCCCCACCATCGGCGCGCCCAGCCCGGTCCCGAACTGGGGCAGCGCCCCCGCATCGTTGGGAAACCCAAACGCGTCCGAGTGCAGGGGGTCGTTGGGCGGCCCGTTGTTCAGCGTCGCGAGTGGCGCGCCGAGGCGCGCCGCGAGAGCGCCGCCCGCCGCGAAGCAGGTGTCGGCCACCACGGCGTGCGGCGCCCAGAGTTTTAGCCGGTGCATCAACACTGTGTCGTTGAGGAGGGCGAGGGAGGCGGCGGCAAAGGCAGCGGGCAGCGCGCCCGCGCGGGCGAGCGGCCGCGCGGCGGCCGCGCCCGCGCCCGCATACTCTCCCCGCGCCGCTTCAAACCCCGCCGCGGCCGGCGGGTCGTACTGAATGAGCCCAAACGGGGCGCCGCCGGGGAGGGGCGGGGGGACGGAGGGCGCCTCGGGCGCGGGGAGGAGCATCTGCGGGGGAGGGGAGAGGGGCTGGCCGCGCGCGCCGCGCGCGGGCGCGCCGCTCGCGCGCAAGAAACGCCCCCCCCTCCCCACCTGCACATCGTGCCCCCGCCCCGCCAGCTCGCCCGCGAGCGCGGCCATCATGAACGTGTGGGACCGGCCGGCGACGAGGGGGAGGGCCAGAATGCGGAGGGGGCCGCGCGCGGGCGGTGGCGGGCGGCGCGGGGGGAGCGGGCGGGCGGCTGGGGGCGGGGTCGCGCCCGCGAGCGCGCCCGCGAGCACGAGCGCGAACGCGAGGTAGAGGCGGGGGCGGGCCATGACGTGAGCGTGTGCGGGCCCGCCGCCGTCGCCGCGCTCGCAACCCCCTCGCCCTCGTCACCCCCACCCCCCTCAAAGCATCTGGCTCGCCACCAGCGCCGCGTAATGCCCTTTGGCCTCCACCAGCTCCCAGTGCGTCCCCTGCTCCACGACGCGCCCGCCCGCGACGACGGCGACCGCGTCGGCGCCGCGCACGGTCGCGAGGCGGTGCGCCACCACCACCGTGGTCCGCCCGCGGGCTAGGGTGGCCAGGGCGGCCGTGATCTTGGCCTCGGACCCGGCGTCCAGGGCAGAGGTGGCCTAGAGTGGAGAAGGGAGGGGTCGGCGGCCGCGCGCGAGCGCGCGTGCGCACCCTTCCTCCCGCCCTCCCCGCCCTCCCCTCCTACCTCGTCCAGCAGCAGGATCTTGGGCGCGCGCAGGAACGCGCGCGCGATGACCAGCCGCTGGCGCTGCCCGCCGGACAGGGTGCGCGCGCCGGCGGGCCCCGCGCCGCCGCTGCCGCCGACGACGGTTTCGTACCCTCTCTCAAACTCCGAGATGAACCCCGCGGCGTTCGCCGCCAGGGCGGCGCCCTGGACGGCGGCCAGGGTCGCGCCGGGGGTGCCGTACGCGATCTGGAGAGAAGGAAAAAGGTGGTTTGGGGGGTTGTTTTTTTTCTCGTACAATGTCCTCTTTTTTTCAAAGTTTTGTTTTCCTTTCCCCCCTCCCGCACGTTGTCAAACACGGTCCCCGTGAACAGCACCGGCTCCTGGGACACTATCGCCATCTGAGACCGGTACCAGGCGAGGTCGAGGGTGGACACGTCGACGCCGTCGAGCGCGACGCGCCCGCGGCGCGGCGCGTAGGCGCGCGAGATGAGGGACAAGACTGTGCTCTTCCCGCACCCCGACGCGCCGGTCACCGCCAGGGCCGTGCCCGCGGGCACGGTGAGCGTCATGCACGTGAAGACGGGGGCGCGCGGGTGGGTGGGGTAGGCAAACGCGACGCGGTCGAGCGAGATCTCCCCCGCCAACGCCTCGAGCCTCGCCCCTTTCCCGCGCCCGCTCTCGATCGTCGTCACCGCGTCCGCCGGCCCCAGCAGCCGATCCGCGGCGGCGATGAGGCGGGCGAGGGCGGGGAGGGAGGCTTGCGCGTCGGCGAGCGACTGCGCGGCGAGCACGAGCGCAAAAAAGACGCGCAGCATGGCCGTCCCCTCCATCGCGCCCTCGGCCACCAGCCGGCCGCCGTACCAAAAGGCCAGGGAGAACATGGCAAACAGGGCGACCTGGGCCGCGCCCGCGGCGGCCGCGGCGGCCGCCGCGCCGAGCGCGGCGGCGCGAGCGGGCGCGGCGAGGCAGAGGGTGTAGGCGGCGGCCGCGTCGGATTCGAGACCATAAGCCACCACCGTTTTGAGGCCAGCGAGCGACTGGGCGGCGACGGACGCGGGCAGCGCGCCCGCCGCCGCGACGGCCGACGCGCCGCGCGCCGACGCCGCGGTCTGCGCCGCGAGCGCGGCCGCCAGCACGGGCACCGCCGCGGTGACGACCAGGGTCATGCGCCACCCGGACGCGAGGGCGAGGGCGGCGGAGATCGTCAGCGAGACGGCGGCTTGGGGGAGCGCGGGCAGGACGTCGGTCACCGCGTCGCGCGCCACGCCCGCGTCGCGCCCCAGCACGGCCCCCAGGGCGGCAGGCGTGTGGCCGGGCGCGTCGTGCCAGGCGACGTCCTGCTGGAGGTAGCGGCCGAAGAGCGCGGCCGCCGCGCGCGCCGCGACGCCCGCGCCGACGCGCGCCGCGCCCGCGCCGCGCGCGGCATGGGACAGGGCCGCGTTGACCGCCAGCCCGCCAAAGACGGCGCACCAGGTGGCGAGGGGGGCGGGCGAGGGGGAGGCGAGGGCGCCGACCGCGGACGATATGCACACCGCAAACGCGGGGTTTTGGGCGCCCGCCGCCGCGGCGGCGGCCAGGGCGGCCGCGGCGGCGGGCGCGTTGGGGCGGGCCAGGGCGGCCAGGGTGCGCAGGGTGCGTGTCTGGAGGGGAGAGGGGGCGGAGAGGGGGTGGGCGCCGGCGTGCGCGGGGTGGGGCCGCCGCCCCGCCCCCCGCCTCCTCCCTGCCTCGCCTTGCGCGCCGCCGCCCGTTTGGCGGCCCCCATGCGGTCCATCATGGAGGCGCGGGTGGGGGCCAGCTTGCCGGGGCGCGGGGCGGGGGCGGGCGCGGCGTCGGGCTGCGGGGGGGAGGGAGGTGTCGGCCGCGCGCGCGCCCTCCCCGTCCACACACACACACACACACCCCTCCCCCCCCACCTCGGCCACATCCTCGCGCACGACGTCCGCGCCCTCCCCGCGCGTCGCCTGCAGCGCCGCGAGGCGCGCGTACGCCCCCCCCGCCGCGACCAACTCCCCGTGCGTCCCCTGCTCCACGACCCGCCCCGCGTCCAGCACGGCGATGATATCCGCGTTGACGACGGCGGCCAGGCGGTGGGCGACGGTCACGGTGGTGCGGCCGGCGGCGGCCGCGTCGAGCGACGCTTGCACGACCGCTTCCGACTCGTTGTCCAGCGCGGACGTCGCTTCGTCCAGGAGGAGCAGCTTGGCGTCCCGGATGAGGGCGCGCGCGACGGCCCCCCGCCGCCGGGGGGGGGGGGGGGGGGGGGGGGGGGGGATGGAGCCGCGAGCGCGCAGCGCGCGCGGCGCGCCCTCCCCTCGCCCCCTGGCTCTTGCCTGGCGTTGGCCGCCCGACAGGTTGGCGCCGCGCTCGGCCAGCACGGTGTCGTAGCTGGGGGGAGAGAGGACGGGGAGAGGGTGGGTGCGAGCGAGCGGCGGCGTGCGGCGACCGCGCCCGCGCGCGCCCTC
>Ga0315291_10007424_pt1 | contig 13548 bp, 6 predicted proteins | sample YL17G12_20_MG_FD_203070 | JGI IMG/M metagenome (GOLD analysis project Ga0315291, IMG submission 203070) | Sediment microbial communities from Yellowstone Lake, YNP, Wyoming, USA - YL17G12_20 | ecosystem: Environmental > Aquatic > Freshwater > Lake > Sediment | place: USA: Wyoming | collected...
CAAGAAGCGACATTGATAATGCTGGAAACGCTGGGGCACCTGTATCGCGCACAGAGCATGTTTTCGGACGGAGCAGGTGCCGGTTATCGCGGCCAGATAGGTCGTAATGCAGCTATCCCACACGCTCTCGCGAACAATATTGCATTTCAATCCGGGGACGTTCTGGTGAGCGGTGCTGGAGCGGCGATGTGGGGATACGACTCCGAGCTAGAGAGGACGATGATAGTGGGTAAACCCTCCGAAGACCAGCGCACCATGTTCGAGCACATGAAGAAGGCCCAGGAAGTAGCGTTCGATTCGCTGCGGCCCGGTGTCAGGTGCGCCGACGTTGACAAAGCCGTGAGAAAGTACTATGAGGAAAACGACGTTCGCTTTTGCAGGGATGTGCCGAGCGAGCGCATTGCCGCTGGCAGGAATCTCTCGTCCAGCAAGAAAGCTCCATCGGCCAAGAAGACCTTTTCCCGTGAGAATGCAGCGGGGCATAAGGGAGGTAGGTCCGGCTCTTCCGCTAGCGGCCCCGACAAAGCCGGCCGCAGTCTGATGCGTTTCTGGAAACACCACACCGGCCATGCGATAGGTCTCCGCTATCACGAAGGACCATTTCTAGATATCGGTGATCAGACCGTAATCAAGCCAGGCATGGTGTTCACAGTGGAGCCGGGATTGTACGCGGCTGAAATGGGTGGCTTTCGCCACTCTGACACGGTGCTGGTGACCGAAGACGGCATAGAGATCTTGACCTACTATCCGCGCGACCTGGAGAGTTTGGTAATTCCAGCTTAGGCTAATAGGAAAAGGAGGCATACGTGAAGTGGATTCTCATGCTCATGATAGGTGGGGCAGCATGTTGTCTTTGCTCCTGCGGGAAAAACCGAGAAGGGGTCGCCGTTCCGGCGCCGCCAGAGTCACAGAAGAAACCCGTGACTGAAGAATATCATGGAGTCCGCGTCACCGAGGACTATCGCTGGCTGGAGGATTTCAACGATCCCGTGGTAAAGAAATGGCTGGGTGAACAAAACCGTTACAGCCGTGCTTATCTTGACAAAATCACATTTCGCAGTGCCATCTTCGATCGTCTCAAGGAGCTCAACAAGAGATCTGCCTCTTACTACGGGCTCAAGGAGAGCGGCGGCCTGCTCTTTGCGATGAAGGATCAGCCTCCGAAGAACCATCCAGTGCTAGTAGTGATGGAATCTGCGGACGATCCGAAGTCCGCGCGTGTGCTCGTGGACCCCGATGCGATCAATCCAGAGGTGCCCACGGCGATAGACTGGTACGTGCCGTCGCTGGATGGAAGGTTGGTTGCCGTGTCGCTTTCCGAGAATGGAAGTGAAGACGGCACGGTCTACGTTTTTGAAACCGCAACCGGCGCCAAGCTCCAGGATTCTGTGCCACGCGCGCAGTATGCAACTGCGGGTGGCGATGCTGCGTGGAATCGAGACGCCACCGGTTTCTATTACACTCGTTACCCGCAGGGCGACGAACGACCTGAGGCCGATTGTAACTTCTATCAGCAGGTCTACTTTCACAAGCTTGGAACGCCGTCTAGTAAGGACACCTATGTCATTGGGAAGGAGTTTCCCAGAATAGCGGAGATTGAGCTCAGTACAACGGCCGATGGAAGCTACATGCTGGCTTCAGTCGCCAATGGAGACGGTGGCGAACACGCTCATTTCGTGATGGACAGTCGTGGTAGATGGTTCCAGGTCACCAGATTCTCAGACAATGTTGTGTCCGCAGTGCTTGGAAAAGATGGGAACCTTTATCTGCTCTCGCGTGACGATGCTCCGAAGGGCAAGATTGTGTCCCTACCACTCAAGAATCCCGGACTGTCTGGAGCTAAAGTCGCAGTTCCTTCAGGTGAGCCGGTGATTGACTTCTTCAACGTAACGGGCAACCGGCTTTGCGTTATCGACGTCGTGGGTGGGCCGAATCAGATACGCGTATTTGATCTATCCGGTAAGACGCACGGTACCATCCCCGTGAGATCCGTCTCTTCAGTTGGCCAAGTCGTGCCGCTTGAGAACGACGACGTGCTCTACAGCAACCAGACCTACGTGGACCCGGTCGCCTATTATCGTTTTGATCAAACAACCGGGAAATCAAGAGAGACGGGTCTGGCAGTGACAACCCCGGCAGATCTGAGGGGTATTGAAGTAACAAGGGAGTTCGCTACCTCCAAAGACGGAACGAAAGTTCCAATGAACATAATTCGTCAAAAGGGGGTCAAGCTCGACGGAAACAATCCAGTTTTGTTAACCGGTTACGGAGGCTTCGCCATAAGTCAGCGGCCGTTTTTCTCGGAATGGAGGTGTCTGTGGCTGGAACAGGGAGGTATCTATGTCGTTGCCAACCTTCGCGGGGGAAACGAGTACGGTGAAGAATGGCACGCGGCCGGGAAGCTTGTCACAAAACAGAATGTCTTTGATGATTTCATCGCGTGCGCCGAGTATCTTATAGACAGCAAGTACACAAACCCGTCGCGATTAGCCATTGAGGGTGGAAGCAATGGTGGACTACTGATGGGTGCTGCGTTGACGCAGTATCCTGAACTTTTCCGTGCCGTGGTCAGCGAGGTCGGCATCTATGACATGCTTCGCGTCGAACTCAGTCCGAACGGAGAGTTCAACGTCACGGAATACGGGACCGTCAAGAATCCCGAACAATTCACGGCCATGTATGCCTACTCACCTTACCATAATGTCAAAGACGGAACCGCATATCCGGCAGTATTCATGACCAGTGGCGACATGGACGCGCGTGTCGATCCACTCCAATCGCGGAAGATGACGGCACGGCTGCAGGCTGCAACGAGCTCGAAACTCCCCGTGCTGCTACGAACTGATCCACATGCGGGTCACGGTATTGGAACTGCGCTAGATCGGCGTCTTGCCGCAGAAGCCGATGTTTATGCGTTTCTTTTTGATCAGCTCGGAATGAAGTACCGGAGCGTCACAAGATAGGCGCGAGGAGTGACACATGGATACCTACTTTGCTCCTGCTCAACGTGCTAACAATGACGATCTGCAGCGTGACATTGCTGTCGCCAGCAAGAATCCGATCGTGAACGGGCTTCTCAAGACTGCCGGAGGATTGCTGGCAGTCTTGAACCCACAGCGTCAGATCCTGACAGTGAATGACGCGTTTCTCAAGATGCTGGGCGCTGAAGATGCAGGTAAAGTGCTGGGGCTTCGCCCCGGAGAAGTTGTCAAGTGTGTCCACGCCAACGAACTGGCTGGTGGATGCGGTACAAGCAGGTTCTGCTCCACTTGCGGGGCGGCCATAGCAATAGTTACGTGCTTGGCGAGTGAGAAGCCCGAGGAACGGAAGTGTGCCGTGACTGTTGATAGAAACGGCAGGAAACTTGACTTGTGTTTTCGCGTGCGCTCCTCCTTGATCACGTTTGAAGGGCGACTGCTGATCCTGCTTTTTCTACAAGACATCACTGCCTCGCAGCGCTGGGCAGCCATCGAACGTCTGTTCTTCCACGATATCAACAATCTGATCACAGGAGTGCAGGGTGCATCAGAACTGATGCTTCTGGAGAATGAGGAAGAGATGCGTAGATTGGCAGAGGTTGTTCACAGGACCTCGTCGCGACTGGCTGACGAAATTGCAATTCAAAAAGCTCTCTCGAAAGACGACATCTCAGAATATCAACTGGCGCTGCAAGAGATCACCGTGGAGCAGGTCATCCGTGACCTGCAGGCAGTTTTCGCCAGCCACCCGGTTGCAAGGGGAAAACTCCTCAATCTTGGCCAGCTCGATTCCCAGCAACGTTTCGTAACAGATGTCTCGCTACTCCTGCGAATTCTGACCAATATGATGGTAAACGCCCTGGAAGCGACAAAAGAGGGTGGGGAAGTGAGATTTTGGGTAGAGCAGGATGAGGACGCGATCACTTTCTGCGTTCGGAGCAAAGAGGTCATTCCGGAAGACATTGCGTTGAGGATCTTCCAGCGTCATTTCAGCACGAAGGAAGAACCTGGGAGAGGGTTTGGTACTTATGCAATGAAATTGCTTGGCGAGCTTTTCCTGGGAGGCAAGGTAAGTTTCACCACATCAGAATCAGAAGGCACAGTGTTTCGCTTCCGCTTATTGTTGTGATCGACCCGTCGCCGCGTCCGAGGTCCAATACCACCCTAATTGGGCCTTATCTGCAGTAGGTTTCCGACACTCTAAGTGCATTGGATTTGGCCGTTTCTTGTTGACTTTCCCCGATTTTCGTGTTATAATGCAATAACTTGGAAAGTACCATGCGTTTTAAGTTTGATTTTCGTTGGACCGGTCTAAGTATATCTATTTGAAGCTCTTGAGAATCTGTGTTTGCTGGAGGAGGTGAAGTAAGACGATAACCGTCCGGGTATGGGGTCCGGTTTAGGGCGTATTGACAAGGGATTCTGCCGGGGGGATTTTGCTCCGGGATTGTGCCGGGGGATTTTGCTGGTAGTGGCACCAGACGGGATTCGGCCAGGTCGCCATCCTAGGGCGACCCATCAGACTACGACGACCGTCTGGGTTGAGCCAGACGTTTCAAGTGAGTTGTGCAGCGTTGCACAGGAAAGGAGACAGATGAAATGAAGGCTAAGGTAGTTCTGCTGGTGATGGCCGCGTTGCTTGCTTCTGCATCTGCGGCCTATGCTGTCATAGGTTGGAGCGGGAACGTGTGGCCCTGCAACAACGACACGAAAGCTGAGAACCAGAACATTGACGTTTACATCCAAGTGTGGAAGGACGGTGTTACAAATTTCCCCGGCCAGGGTGCCGGCATCAGCGTCACACTGTTCTACAAACAGGAAGGGGAGGCCAATTATCAGAGCGTGGCGATGGTTTACAACGTTGACGCAGGCCTCAGCAATGACGAGTACAAGGGGACGATCCCGAGTTCAGCTCTGCAGGATGGAGTGCGCGAGGTATTCGAATGCGTGGTCTACGATGAGAGCGATGGAACGAGCTGTCCTCCGACGAGTCTCTATGGTTGTGGAGGAGATCAGTGCGCGAACTCGCCGCCATTTTACCTCAACATTTCTCCTGCCACACGCGTTGACGTCACTGTGAAATTCAGACTCTGCCTTTCCGGCGGCGCTGAAACGACAGGCGACGTTTGCGTGACTGGTGAACCCATCGAGCTCACCAATTGGGGTAACGGCGTTCTCATGTACAGGCCTTGCGCTGGACCAAGCCCCAAGTACTACGAGGTAGAGGTGATGTTCCCCGCTGGTAGCAACCCTTCTGTCCTGTACAAGTACAAGAAAGACGGCTGTAGCACCTGGGAGGGTACCGGCAATCACATGTTTGTCATTGATGACTCCAGCTCCTATCAACTGCTTCCGATAGACGGCTGGGAGTATGTTTCTCCTGACTGTCCGACCTGCCCGACCGATGTTCAGAATACGACGTGGGGCATGATAAAGGCTCTATACAGGTAGAGCTTCGTCGACGACGCTGCGCTGTTGCGCTTTCGAGCGCGCCTGCATTGAGACCACGGACAGGACCGGAGCGGGTCTTCATTGATTAAGTGGCCGGCTTGGCTGACGCCGGCGAAGGTTGGAGCTGCGGAGGGTAGCATGCCCTTCGCAGCTCTTGGTCAAACACTCACACGGAGGTGATGGCTGATGAAGGGAATGCTCGTAGGATTTTTGTGTCTCGGTCTTGTTCTCGTCTTCGCCCCGCAGGTTTTCGGATACGGATTTGGGACACCCGTGATTGACGGTTCCCTCGACGCCTGCTACGGGACGGCGGATGCGACGGATGCAACCGGAGACGGCAACGGAAACGCCGTCATGGATCTCGTCAAGTTGTACGTCTGCAACGATGCCAATTACTGGTATTTCTATTTCACCATCAATGCCAACATTGATGTCACCAGATGGGGCAAGTACGTAATTTACATTGACACGACAAATGACGCGAACGGTGCAACATCCGACGCCTGGGGGCGGAACGTCGTTGTCTCCGCTCCGCACAAACCTGAGTTCGGCATATACACTTGGGTCGACGTTGTGCCCTACGGCACTGGTAACACACAGATTTGGTCGTGGGGTGGTGCCAGTTGGAGTCTGATCGGTGCGGTGGACGGGGCGGCGCGTGGTGTTGGTTCTACGTCCGCTCTCGAATGGAAGGTTGCCAAGGCGAAGCTCGGCGATCCTTCCGAGATATGGTGCGAGGCTTGGTCGACTGGTGGAGGCACAGGCGACAATGCCCAGGATACGGCTAACAATCCGGCCGAAGACTGGAACGCCACGGACTGGAGCACCACGGCAGTGCTGCTTTGCTCAACGCACGTGGCGAGGGCTGCCGGTGGAGATGTGACTCCCCCGACCGTCGTTGCTGCTTCCAGCTATACTGCTCCGCACAACACGATTCTCGTTGAGTTCAGTGAGCCCGTTGACCTCATTACCTCTCAGACGGCAGGCAACTACAGCGTTAATTCCGGAGCCGTGACCGTTCTCACAGCCACGAGGGACGCGGTCGATTTCTCCAAGGTTACGCTCGCTCTGAATTCGAACCTGTCCTACGGCGGAAGCAATGACGTACTCGTGACGAACGTGAAGGACCTCGCTGGCAATCCGATCGTGAACAACGGGACGACGAACAAGGCATGTTTCTGTCTGTCTCGAGTAGTTTTCAAGATTCACATGAATCTGCATCTGCGTACTCACACGGTTCCTCCAGACACTCTTGGCATTGAAGGGAACATTTATCCTCTGAACTGGGACCCAACGTGTGATATCTCCCTGAAAGACAACGGCGTTTCGCCCGATGCAGTGGCCGGTGATAGTCTTTACACTGTGGCCGTGGATTTTTCTCGTCCGTCCAACTGCGTGACCGGCACCGACACTACCTGGGTGGAGTTTGAGTTCACGCATATGTGTACGGAATGGGAAGGCCAGCATCACTATTACTCCAATCCCGGTCTAACGTGCTCGACTGGCATTGACACCTTCGCGGTTTGGTGGGCGAACGTTGCTCCCGACAACTATACTTCCAAGCCGATTGACGTTATTTTCCGCGTGGACATGGGCTCGAAGAATCCGGGACCCCTGGACACGGTCGCTGTAAACGGGAGTCAATATCCGCTAAATTGGGACGTGCCGTCTACTACTTTCATGCAGGACAACGGTGTCTTCCCGGACTCCCTTGTCGGCGACACGATCTACTCTGTCAGGGTGCGTTTCCCTGTGAACACCTGGAAGACGGTCGAGTACAAGTATCTCTTCAACAGCGCGTATGAGTGCTCGTTGACCGGGAACAGAGACGTTTTCCTGAACGACGCAGTTTATGACACGGTGGGCGTCAATCCTCTCATTCTGCCCGTTGTCGCCTGGGGAGACTACTGTATACCAGTCGGGGTGGGTGGAGTCCCTGAGAGTCGCGTTTTGAGGCTCGAACAGAACGTGCCCAATCCGTTCAATCCTGTGACGGCTTTTGAGTTCACACTTCCGAACGCCGGTCACGCGACTCTGACGGTTTATGACGCTGCCGGAAGAACTGTGAAGGTACTCGTTGACAAAACACTGGATGCAGGTCTTCAGAGAGCAGTGTGGGACGGCACTGACTCAAAGGGAACGAAAGTTCCGAGCGGTGTATATTTCTACGAGCTCAAGTCTGAGGGCCTACAGACATCCAAGAAACTTGTGATTGTCTACTGATGGTAGGCTAGTGTAGTGTCTCAGAAGTCCCTTGATGAGTAATCTGTCCCAATCACGCCAAGTTGTAGTAAGTTACAGTAGAAAGGCGTACTCGAATTTGTAAAGCTATTTCCGAGACGCAACACTAGTAATGGGCCGTTGAGGGGCCGGTTTTTCAGTTTCCCGAGGCCAAAGATGGGACCGGTGAGATCGCCGGTCCCATCTCTATTGTCTCGTCTTGATCGATCGCGGTCTTTACACGACTTCTCTGCGTCCGCCATCGGCTATTCGATAAAGAGCACGAGCCCGCTCTTCGGTTCCAGTGCAGGGACCGCAAGCCGTGCCTTCTTGACCTTGAATGCCTTGCCGGTTAGAGCGTCTCTGAAAAGGCTCGCCTCGGGAACGTTCCTCTGCCCAAATATCTTGAGCTTTGACATGTCAATTTCCACAGGTTGCTTCGAGACGTCGTTGTTTATTACGATGACGGCAAGCTCAGACCCGTTGTCTCTTGCGAACGCATAGAGACTCCGGTTTCTGTCGGCAAGCAGCGTGAGATAATCACCATAGCGCAAGCTGGGATGGTTGTTTCTTAGCGCCACGAGTCTCTCGTAGCTTCCAAGAAGCTCTCTGTTCTGTTTCCGCTTGTCCCACCTGAAGGTCTTCCGACAATCCGGATCCTTTCCTCCAGTCAAACCTATCTCGTCGCCGTAATAGACGCAAGGAGAGCCTGGGTAGGTCATCTGGAAGAGTACTGCCAGTTTCATCTTTCTCACGTCGTCGCCGCAGAGCGTCAGAAAACGCTCCGTGTCGTGGCTTCCAATCAGATTAAACATTACGTCATTTGCCGCGTCCGGATAGTCCATTCTTAGAATGCCCAGGATTTCGTCGAAGCGTTCAGGGTCGGCCTCACCGGTCGCAAAGAAATCGATGACTGCTCTTCTGAATCTGTAGTTCATCACCGCATCAAACTCGTCACCTCTGAGCCACGGAGCCCCGTTGTCCCAGATTTCACCAAGGATGAACTTGTCGTTACCAATCGACTTTGTCATTTTCCGGAATTCCTTCCAGAAATCGTGAGGCACTTCATTGGGAACATCCAGTCTCCAACCATCGATTCCTGACTGGCGTACCCAGTAATCGTCCACGCCGAAGATGTACTTTCTGACTTCGGGGTTGTCCGTGTTTAGCTTGGGCAAATCGCCGAAACCCCACCAGCATTCGTAGTTGGGTTTGGGGTTTTTGACGACAGGAAATCCGTGAAAAGTGTACCAGTTCACATAGTTGGAAGTTGCTCCATTCTTCACGACGTCCTGGAAGGCCCAGAACTCGTACCCGGAATGGTTAAAAACGCCGTCAAGCACAATCCGTATGTCGCGCTTGTGAGCCTGCTCGAGCAGATTTCTAAAAGTTTCGAGCGTCCCGAAGTGCGAGTCGATTTTCATGTAGTCGGCCGTGTTGTACTTGTGGCTCGACGTGGCCTCGAATATCGGATTGAAATAAATCGCTCCTATCCCAAGGCTGTCCAGATAGCCGAGACCGTCGATGACACCTTGAAGGTCTCCGCCGAAGAAATTGAATGACGTTGGCATCGCGTCCCACTTCTCCGCGCCAGGAGGATCATTTGTGATGTCACCGTTCCGAAATCGTTCGGGAAATATCTGATAGAAAACCCGACCGGCAGCCCACCTCGGCGTGAAAAAGGTGAGGGAGTCCACAAACGTCATGACAAAGCGCTTGCAGGCGTCCTCAGCTATACAGGAGTCATCGGCGCAATAGTAAAGCTCGCGCGAGCCGTCACGGAGCTTGAAGCTATATCCCACGGGATCGGAGACGCGCGGTATCCGGGCTCTCAAGTATTCAAAAACACCGTCCTGAGCAAACCATTTCATCGGGACTTCGCGGACGTCCTTCTCAGTCGAGAGAATCACCGCGCAGTAGTCTATGTCGCCCTTCTTAAGTCTGATTCTCAGAGAAATCGTGGTGCTGTCCACCCATTGGGCGTAGGGTAGCTCCGTTGCATGATAAACGGCTTCAGTCAGTATTTTGCCGTCACCCCTGCTGGCAGGTTGCTTGAAGCGTTCGTAGTCGCCCACCTTGAGTACAGAGTTGAAACCCCCGAAGCCGTCGGCTGCTTTGAGCTCCTGGCTGGGGTCGCTGAACCACTTCTCTCCGTCAACGACAAACTTGTACTGATATTCTCCCTCGAGCAGTTCTATGGTTACGGTCCACGTGCCTTTCGCGGCGTCGAACTCCATCGGCTGAGCATTCTTGTTCCAGTTATTGAAATTGCCGGCTAGTGTCACCGTCTGCGCATGCGTGGTTGGCGAGAACGCAAAAGTGACAGGGAATTTGCGGGCGCCGTAAGAAGGCGAGGCAATCGTGGCGAACGCAAGAATGATAGCTAGCAGAAGGAAAATACGATTTGCTTTCATGTGTTCCTCCCTCTGAGAGTTTCTTCCTCTGAGTGTTGCGCACCTGAACGCCAATTCTGCCACACACCCTGTCTTCTTATCCACAACAATGTTGAAGGACGATTCGAAGGGGTCAGGGCGTTTTTCCTTGACTGGTAAGGGTTTCTTTGCTGCAATCATCCTCAGTCTAAAACGTCACTCGTGTAATCACTCCTCAGGAGGATCAGATGCTTTCTTTCTTCATAGTTCTCGCATACGTGGCCTGCCTTCTTCCAGTGTTCCTTTCTGCAAAGAGGGGGGGGTTGGGTAAGCGCCAGGTCACGGTTTCCGCATTGCTCGTCGGTGCGCTCACCATTTTCTTATTCTCACTACGTATCTACACTGAGGTCTCGTGGTTTAAGGAACTCGGCCAGGTGCAAAGGTACTGGATCGTGTTCTGGACAAGAGTTCTCTTATTTGTGGCAGGCTTTCTGGTGAGTTTTCTCTTCCTCCATGCACAGATGCGTGTCGCCGACACCGGCCTTCCTCCTGAGACGGGTCAGAGGATGCGGGTGGCTCAGGCTGTCTATCTCTTGTATGCGATTTTCGTTTCAATCGCGCTCGGAAATTCGTGTTCGGCATGGTGGGAAAAAGTTCTTCTGTTCGTGAATCAGAGTCCTTTTGGAGTGAAGGATCCGATTTTCACAAAAGATGTCTCATTCTTTGTTTTTGCGCTTCCTTTCTACTCCAGGTTGGCATCATATGCGCTGAGCCTGTTGATCTTCTCAACGCTTGGCATTCTGCTGCTCTATGCGATTCAGTTGGGTCTGAGGACAAGAAGCACAAGGAGAGGGACTGGTTTTGTTTTTGAGGGACAGGCTCCGGACGAGCGTCGCCACACACTCTTCAGACTGGTTACTCATCTATCCGTCCAGGGTGCTCTATTTGTGTGTCTGTTCATATTTCAGACCGTTCTGGCGATATGGAACCTTGTCTACTCAGAGCGAGGTGCCGTCTTCGGAGCCGGGTTCACGGACGTTCATTTTCAGATTGGTGCCTACCAATTCTTCATCGGCGCACTAATTCTCGTGGGGGTTGCATTCGTTGTGTCTGCCGCGAGCCGTTCTCACCGCAAGACCTTTGTAAGCGCCGGCATCGCGGTTGCAGTGCTCATTTTGACCTGGGTGATCGGGGTGAAGGCCGTTCCTGCTATTGTTCAGCATTACGTGGTGAGCCCGAATGAGCTGGACAAGGAAAGACAGTACATTGAGTACAACATCGCGTACACAAGGAAGGCCTATGGTCTTGATAGCACGAAGACAAAGGTGGTGCAGTTTCCGGTCAGGGATGGAATCACACCGATGAACCTGGTTGATGATGCCGCAACGTTACAGAGCATCAGACTGTGGGATTGGAGGGTGCTCGAAGCTACTTACAATCAGAATCAGTCATTTCGGCTCTACTACAGGTTCCTTGACGTTGACATAGACCGCTACCAAATAGGTGGTATTCCGGTTCAAGTCATGCTTTCTGCCAGGGAGTTGGACCAGAGGAGGCTTGCAGAGAAATCAAAGACGTGGCAAAACCTGAGGCTCGTATACACTCACGGTTACGGTGGCTGCTTGAACCCGGTCAACATCTTCACGAGGGAGGGGCTTCCGGAGTACTGGATAAGAGACATTCCGCCCGTAGGCAAGACTCCGGAGCTCGCACTTGACCGCCCAGAGATTTATTTTGGCGAAGCTCCCAACTCCCATGTCTTCGTGAAAACCAGTCATCCTGAGTTTGACTATCCGCGCGGTGCCGAAAACGTGACCAGTTTCTACGAAGGCAAGGGTGGGGTGCCCATCGGAGGAGGCTTAAGAAAACTGGCCTTTGCCCTGCGGTTTGATGGACTAAGGCTTCTCACGGCAAAGGAGCTCGGTCCAGAGAGTCGAATCATGTTTAGAAGGCAGATACAGGTAAGAATCCCTGCGCTGGCGCCATTTTTGATCTATGACCATGACCCGTATCAGGTGATCGCGGACGGCAAGATCTGGTTTATGTGGGACGCCTACACCGTTTCTGATCACTATCCGTATGCTGAGCGCTATGGTCTTGGCGGTTCAAGGATGGGCAGCATAAACTACATCAGGAATTCGGTGAAAGTCGTCATCAACAGCTACGATGGAACGGTCGATTTCTATGTCTTCGAAGAATCCGATCCTGTGATTCGGGCTTACGCAAAGGCCTTTCCAGGACTCTTCAAGTCCAAGGAAGAGATGCCGCAATCTCTGAGGGCCCACATCCGCTACCCCGAGGACCTCCTCAAAATACAAGCAGACATCTACGCAACGTATCACATGAACGACCCCAACGTCTTCTACAATAAGGAAGACGCGTGGGACATTGCACAGGAGACTGATCAAGGAGACACCAGAGAAATACTCCCGTACTACGTCGTCATAACTGTTCCGGGGGAAAAGAGGCAGGAGTTTATCCAGATGATTCCTTTTACCCCTCTCACAACAGACCAAAGCAATCCCAAGAACAACATGGTCGCCTGGCTGGCAGGAAGGTGCGACGGTGACAGGTACGGAGAGATTGTCGTTTATGAGTTTCCGAAGGATAGGCTTGTCTATGGGCCGATGCAGATCGAGATACGCATGAATCAGAACGACACGATAAGCAAGGACTTCACGCTGTGGAATCAGCAGGGTTCTCGAGTCATTCAGGGCAATCTTCTTGTGATACCGCTCTCCGACAATAGGCTACTTTACGTACAACCCATCTATCTCCAGGCCACAGTCGGCAAGATGCCGGAGCTGAAACGCGTCGTCGCATCTTCAGGGGACAATCTTGCTTACGCGACTTCTTTCGGTGACGTCCTTGACCAGCTCGTGCAACCTCCCGGGCGCGTCGCTCCGGTAGTGAGTGGCGCCGTCGAAACCTTGACGCTGAGCGAGCGGGCGCGCGAAGCACTCGAGCACTTCAAGAAGTATCAACAGTTGACCGGACAGGGGAAGATCGCCGAAGCAGGGGCCGAGCTCGAGCGCCTGAGGGAATCCCTCGAGACGTTGAGAAAAACGACGGAACGGTGAGGGTTGGATGCTGGCAACAGTGAGGGCACAGAGGTCTCTGTTTTTTTGGGCGATGCCCGGGCCTCATCAATTGCATCGCGATTGATGCTTCTGGCGCGAAGTGGTTGGGTACTTACGGGAGTGATGTAATCAAGTACCACGAATGAATGTACCCAGTGGAAATTGAGGAATATAGTGATGGGGCCGGCCAGTGCCGGCCCCACCTTTTTGTACGCCCAGCATGATGTTCACCTTCGAGGTGCAAGTCCTACCGAGAGCTGACCATAGCGATCGAAGCGAAGCGCAACTGCGGAAAGGCGACTGACCGCGGGAAGGAAGCGCGTTACGGTTGCCTCCCTGTGTGGAGGGCTGATCGATGAAAGCTCCTGCAGGTTGGTCTGGGTCAACGAGTGCTTCAGAGAACACGGGAATTGCCGTTCCATGATTTTCCCCGTGAGGTTTTTGGCA
>Ga0315291_10007426_pt1 | contig 13547 bp, 13 predicted proteins | sample YL17G12_20_MG_FD_203070 | JGI IMG/M metagenome (GOLD analysis project Ga0315291, IMG submission 203070) | Sediment microbial communities from Yellowstone Lake, YNP, Wyoming, USA - YL17G12_20 | ecosystem: Environmental > Aquatic > Freshwater > Lake > Sediment | place: USA: Wyoming | collected...
CCCACAATATCCCGATTATAGCACCCGGCCTCCATTTGAAAAGGAACGGAGAAGTTCACCGCTGCCTCTTCACCCAAACCTCCCTGGAACACCCGGATGCGTGGTGACAGGACTCACTGACATTTCATCTCCTGCTCGGTACCATTGGCATGACACTGTGGGGGCACAGGAAGTCTGGGGACCCTTGCGGTGGGAAGGGTGAGAGGAACCGCGGGTCCTCCTGGCGTCCTTCTCCATCTTCTGGAGGCTAAGTTGAGGCCCCCAAATATCAATGGTTCCATTGTTGGCATTCGCTCTCACGCTGGGCCAGTGAGCGTGGAGGCCCGCGATCCATTGTTGCCGAAGATTAGGATAGTCTGGCTGGCAGAACAACGCCCATCCATGCTGCTCCAAAAGGCGGATGGCGGAATCGCCCTTCGGCTGATTCCCATATTCGGGGGCTCCGGAAGGACTTCGTTTTGGTGGGTGTCGGCAGTTACTTCTTTTCAGTACGTCTCATCGCAACCCGTCTGACGATGAATGGTGTCACCGGATTGTACCTCAGACCCTTCTTGCGAATGATCCCGACGATCGCACCGATCAGGAAGATTTCCAGGATGACAATCCCCAAAATGAGGCAAAGGTCAGCTATATTGAAGACCACGATGACATCGCCTCCGGAGAAGCCCATCTCAATGAAGTCAGTGACGTGCCCATGCACGATCCGGTCGACTAGGTTGCCCACGCTACCACCGACAAAAGCAGCAATGCCGATATTGAGCAACGTGCTGTTGAATTTCTGGAATCGCCAATAGAAGACAAGGCAGGCCAATACCGCTGCTATGGAAAGAAGCAGTGAAACTGGGGGTGAAGCAGGAATCCCGAAGCCTACGCCGCGATTGACCGCGTGCGTTATGCGAACGCTACCTTCACTAGGTATCGACTCTCCCAATGCCAGGGTCTCCCTGACCCACAGTTTACTGAGCTGGTCAATCTCCAGCGCGACCAGAGCGAGAAGAGAGGCTGTGCCCACCAGATGGCGCCGACCTGACGCCTCCAGTTCTCCATTCCCCAGAGCTTCACTCATGATATGCCTAGGCGGTTGCACAACTTCCTCAATCGGTTACCCTGCGGAGCCATTCTGCGATACTCAACACGATACGCCGGCGTGCTTACGCCAGCATCTCATTTCATAGGCCCGGTTTCACAAAAACGTCTCTTCCACCTCTTCATCCGGTAAGCAAGGTCGTGTCAGCCTCATTGGAGATGAACGCCGAGCTTCAGTCCGGCACAGGCAGTAGGTGTACCTGCTGGTTCAAGCTGCAGATCCCCTTCTTCTGGTGGCTGTGGTAACCAATACCAGTTGTCCATCTTTAGGAGGACGTTCTTGGTAGGATAGATGCGCTCTGGTTCGCACGCCCACATGCCGAAGTCTGCCGTCTTGTAGAAGGATGGGTGCAGCTTCCGACCATAGGTTGACCATCCTTTCGGACTGCTGGAGACTTGACTAGAATCAGACTACTCGCAATCCGGCGTCTAGGTATCGGACGCGTAAGCGCAGAAGTAGGGGCCGGTCCACCCACACCTGAACTTGCGTCATAGCCGGGCGGCTTTTTGGGGAGTTGGACTGGCGCCTCATCAGCGCTGTTCATCGATTATTTGACAAGGTAGTATCACCTATGATAGTCTTCATTAACCTACACACTACGTGTGAGTGTTCCGCGCAAACACTGGATGTGCTGAAGGGGGCGGCACTGATCTAGATGGTTTGGGCTTTTGGAGGTTTGAAGGGTTCTTCCCTAATCGAATCGACATTCGCATTTCGCTGAAGTCTGGTTCTGGGTCCGGTTGTGGCGGGGTGATAAGGAGGGGCTTCAGGGTGTTTGGGCGACCAATCTGTCAACAACACAGACCACGTTGACTTATTGCGCAGCAGTGCAGTACGGGGGGCTGATCCACTGACCTTATGTGGTCACTTGGGCAGTGGGGAGCTACTAGTGAAACCGACCCGCAAAGGGTCGGTTTTTTGCTTGTCAGTGGGGTGATGTGGGACGCGGTCCCCTAGTAGAGAGGCTCAGTCAAGTTGGGGGGGCACTATGGCGAAGATAAGAAAAGGACAGCCTGACATTTTCCGAAAACCCAGGGCCGCAGTCTTTCTGTTTCACCGTAGCGAGGCTGGTTATGGCACGCTAATGGCGGTCCTAGTAGTCATGGTGTTTGGTGCCCTGATCCTCGTTCCATTGCTGGGTTTCATGATTACTGGACAGAAGGGCGGCAACCAAGTTCAGGAAAGAACTGGTGAGTTCTATAGCGCCGACGCTGGGGTAGAGAGGGCCATCGCGTGGCTGCAGAGCGACGGCGTGATACCTTCAGATACCGGAAATCCCGTCTGGCCAGACAATGTCTTTGTACTCATACCACCAGGCCCTCCAACAAGCAACAACACCATCAATGATGACACAATCGCCGTAAGCATAGAGAATGAGGGGGCTGAGGGTGTTGTTTACAGAGTTACGTCCAAAGCTACTGACATTGTTAGCGCCAAGAGCACCACTATCGTAGCTAGAATCACCCCTTCCGAGGGATTTCTAGGCAACTTCTTCGACAACGCGATTACGTCCAAAGGTGACGTGACCATAAAGAACGAAGAGTCGATCTACGGCGACGTCCAATGCTCCGGCCTGTTCCAAGTTGCACCCAACGGAACGATATACGGCGATGTGGAGTGCGGAACCATCGATAACGCTGGCACTATCTACGGTGACCTGACGTACGTTTCAGAAGCACGATTTGGTGTCGGTGATGTTAGTGGCACGGTGACGCGTGTGGCAAAGCCACCAGTTCTAAAGTGGCCAGAGTACTGCGGGCTTGACGCTTTCTACGATAACGTGACACAGACATCTATGGTAGAAATCCCTGCGACTATCGACACTACCGGGCTATATCACGGGAGGACGACCCTCGATGATCTTACCCCGTGCATTCCGCCGCCCGATTCGACTACGCCTGGGTCTGCGCCTGGGTCACTGACGATAGACCTCAAGACGAAGGGTGTTATTGTGACGCTTGATGGGAACATCCTGGTGACCGGTGATCTGGTTGTAAAGGGCCTTAAGGCGGAATTGGATTTGAATGGACACACAATATATGTGCGCGGAGAAGTATACATTGCCCCTGGTGCAAAGATCAGCGGTGCAGGCTTGATCATAGCAATTGGCGACATCGATGCGCAACCGAACCTGTCGGCGGGTGGTTCAAAGTATGCAGCAGCAGTTGTGTACTACGATGGCACATGGACCACAAAGAGCATTACAGAGACGTACCTGTTGGACTTGAATGATGTATGGGGCGTGTCGTCTGAAGGCTACGACACGGTCTACGCAGTGGGCAATGGTGGCGAGGTGCAGAGGTATACCGGTCCTGACGACGGCACCGGCACGTGGAGCGAGATCGACATCAGCGACTACGTCCCAGCCAAGCCTAATCTGAATGGCGTCTGGGGCGTCGACGCCGACACATTGTATGCGGTAGGCGACGATGGCCATGTCGTGACCCATGAAGGCACTTGGAGCTACAGTGTGGTAACCACGGCCGACCTGAACGCTGTGTGGGGTACGGCCTCCGACAATGTCTTCGCCGTGGGTAATGCTGGCACCATCGTGCACTACGACGGCACCACCTGGAGCGCCATGAACAGCGGCACCACGAATGACCTCTATGGGGTCTGTGGCACCTCGGACAATACTGTCTTCGCCGTCGGTGATGCAGGGACCATTCTGCGTTACGATGGCACTGAGTGGGTGAAGTTTCCGATGATCTCAGTGCCTACCAACCAGGATCTGAAGGCGGTATGGGCCAACTCATCCGTCGATGCTTTCGCTGTTGGTGACGGAGGGACCATCCTGCATTACCTCGGTGTCAAATGGTTGACGATGGACAGTAACACCTCTGTGAATCTTCGAGATGTGTGGGGTATCCCATCGGGTAGCACTGTGTTTGCGGTTGGCGAATCCGGTGTCGCCTTGAAATGGACGGCACTGGGCGGTTGGCTGGAGATGAGTATGGATCCAGAGATGACACGCGACCTCAACGGTGTCTGGGGCAGTTCCTCAACGGATGTATATGCCGTGGGCGCAACAAAAGGGAACTACATGTTCTTCATGAGCGTTAACGGCACCATCAATCTTCAACCTGCGAATAACGCGCAATTCCTGGGAGGTATCGCGGGGGCAGGGGATGTCACTCTGCTGTCAAACCAGACTCTGGCCCCCTCGGGGGATGTGGGTGAGCCAAGCTATCCCAAATTCCGTGTGATGGTGATTTCGTCGTATGTCATTACTATGGGTTAGTGGAAGCTGATGAAGATCATTGTCCAGAATGCAGAGATGTAGGTGACGATGAGGTTTATGGCGCGGAGACTGAAGATTCGTGGGTTGGTACGGGGACAGAAGGGTGTTGCTCTGGTCGAGATTTTGGTGGCCATTGCGATCCTGGGGGTGGTGGCTGTGGCCTTCCTCAGTGCACTGACTACTGCCTACGGTGCCGTCATTGTAGCCGACAGGCACACCAAGGCTGAAAGCCTGACCCGCACGGCGTTCGAGTATATGAGGAACGCGTCATACGATGACTGCGACAACCCCATTAAGGCTTTCCCGGCTGAGTGGGTGCCCGATGCAACCTCCGGGTACCCGTACGGCCTTGACGCCAACTATGAGGTGCAGGTTATCAGCTCTCTGCTTTCCGACAATTCCACGCGGCCGGTCAAGAAGATAACTGTGGTGATCCTGTACCGGGGCACCGCTGTTGACACCACGACGACTTACAGAAGCGACCCGAACAGGGGCTTGTAGGAAGATGATGGGCAGGATTGGAGCGGGTCAAAAGGGGTTTACCCTCATAGAGTTGCTGGTAGCGATTCCCATCGCCGCCCTGGTGATGTTGGCTGCCAGCGGGGCCATCGTGCAGTTAGTTCGATCGGGAAAGGCGAGCGCGCAGATGAACGCCATTAGGCAAGTCCAGATGGCTGGCACCTGGATTAGCAGGGATGGCCTGCAGGCTGAGAGTGTGAGCGTAGGCTCCGGCGACGGTTTTCCCTGCACTTTCGAGTGGCATGATTACACTGCCGTTGGTGAGCCGAAGCACACAGTGGTCTACAGTCTGATTCCTATGAGTTCGGGGGGGCTTTCGCAGCTGCAGCGTCAGGTGACAGTCGAGGGTAGCACTACTACGACCACGATAGTGGCAAGAAACCTTGTCAGCGCCAGCAACGCTACTGCGCTCTCTTGGATTGACGACTACACGAGAACATCATTCAAGTTGGAGGTAATGTCCACTGCGAGACAGAAGACAGTGACAAGGACATACGATGTTACACCGAGGCCCGCGGGAGCGGGAGAGTAATCCATATTCCTCTGACCACTAGGAGTAGGCAACAAGTAGATGCAATACAGAGATGCTGCCAGACTACCTTACCCAATGGCATTGCGACCAAGTTGGCATCTGCAGCCGCACATGATGCAACGCCTGGACACTAATTGCCGCGCCTGTCTTCCCTACATTATAGTCGCCATGACAGCCAACTTCGCTGACTCCATTTTGACGTCTATAGGCCTGCGCTTCGGCTACACCGAGGCTAACCCTGTCGCCAGCCTCGTGCTCTCAAACACTGTCTGCATCTTTGCCAAACAGCTGTTTGTCCCGGTCGTCGCCATCCTCGGTGCCCTACTCCTCACTCCAACTGCCTACCGTATCGTCGCCAAGTCCTTCTGCCTCATCTTCGCCACCGTCGCTGTACTCAACATCTGCACTCTCACCACTGGCCATTCGCTCGTGCCGGATGTCAGCAACACCACACCTTACACCCGGCTCTCTTGGTTCCTTGGCGTCTATGCCTCCATGGCCGCCGCCTTCGTAGTCGCCTTTGTGCACGACCATTTCACCGACTTGCGCGTGGGCAGAGGGTCCTTATGAGAGGCTATCCGGTCTTGTCTGTTCCCATCGTGTTCATGGCTGCAACTTACGTTGTCGTCTACGATCCCAGCGCAGATCCTGTTGCAGATGGCGGTTGCATCACGTCATTTGAACGTGCCCATGTGCCGAATTCCGCATCGGAGGTTTGACTTGATGGATCGGGAGTTGTCACAGTCTGTCGGAGTGACGGAACCATGTGCCAGATGCAGAGCAAAGGGCATTGTGGTGTGTCCCACTTGTCAGGGGACTGGCGATATACGCAATGAATCTTACACGGTTGTCGACCGGTGCCGTGACTGTCTGAAGGAAACGAGAGGGTTCGTCACTTGCCCCAGTTGCCTTGGTAAGAAGGTAGTGCACAGTGGTCAACTACGAAGGAGCTACAGGCTAGAAAGAGAACGTATGCGCAGCATGCCCGGCCATTGGGGATACGAGAATACTACCTTCTTGTCGTCTTCTACCTCTTCAGCCCCAGAAGAGAATGGGTCTCCATCGGACCCCTTCCCGGTCTAACCTCTCATTGACTCATCTGGGCAGGACTGCTCTATCCTTTGGGTATCTCTACCCCTTCAGCCCCAGCTGGTCACAGTCCGCTGCAGGTGCAGGATCGGGGATACCGGGACGCTGAGTCCAGACAATATGCAGAGGATCAGTCCGCGTTTCAGGGGGAGTTCGACTCTCCCGCGTTTCCAACACTAGGTTGAGCCGCAACAACGATCTATCGCTGTTGTCGCGCTCGAACTTGATGTTAGGTCAATTTCTTGACGGTTACTGCAACGTTTCCCTTCTTGTGTCCAAGTTCGACATATTTATGTGCTTCGACAATTTGGTCTAGGGAATAGCATCTATCATTGATTGCTCTAATCTTCCCAACCTCGATTAGCCCTCTAATTCTATCGAGTCGGCTAGAGTCCAACAGCAACGCAGAATCATCGATTGAAACGTACTTACCGTTCTTTGTCAAAGCCATCCTACATGCTTCTTTGAGCGCCGAAGAGCGCGCTTTGCCAACACAGTCCAGTACCAGATCATATACTTCCAGCTTGCCAATCTCATTGTCATTGGTGTAATCGAGCGTCTTATCAGCTCCCAGCTCTTCAACGAAACTGATATGTTTCGGACCGCACACACCGGTTACATCTGCTTGAAGGTGTTTTGCCAGTTGAACTGCTACAGTTCCAGATGTCCCAGATGCACCATAGATCAGGACTTTCGCATTCCCCCGGACATCAGCTTTTTCAAGAGACTGAAATGCAAGAAGTCCACCATACGCAGCCGAAGTCGCTTCTTCAAACGTGATATTCTTTGGTTTTATGGACAGGCAACCTTGCTTTGAATCTACTTCTTTCATGCATTTATATTCCGCGTAGGCTCCGACTGAAAACCCGGTCAATCCAAAGACGTGATCACCAACATGAAAGCGCGTTATCTTTGAACCGACCTCACTAACAACGCCTGAAAGCACTTCGCCGATGATTTCTTTCCTTGGTTTTCTAACGCCCATCATTATCCGAAACGGAATCAGAAGCCGTAAAGCAACTTTGGAACTGCGGATGAAAATATCACTATTTGTTACTGATGTCGCATAGATACTGATTAGGACTTCATCATCCTTCGGAATTGGCTTCTTGTACTGTACAATTCTTAACACTTCTGGAGGACCATACTTGGTACATACTACTGCTTTCATGGTTTCCATTGGCTCCTCCTTTGTAGTGCGCCGAGGGCGTCAACCTAGCAGTGACTATGTTGATCCGCATAGGCTGCGCAGTTTATGGCTTCTACCCATATAAGATGCCTCGTGAATCCGGCACAGGGTACTGCCAAGCCTCTCCACTTCAACGACTTACTACCAGTCTAGCATCTTTTCCTGGCGTCATATGCGGATGTAGAAGGAAGCCGAGGTTTTGGCATTTCACCTGGACCGGATCTTGGGGGCAGGTCAAAGCAAGATTCAACGTCCGACTTGTTCTAGTAGCGCGGCACCAGCCACAAGTTTTACCGCCAGCGCCCCTCTGTCCCGAAGCAGCCTAACAACCGTTTGGGGCGATGGCGTCCGACTCTCCGCCGTCTCCACCATCAACGGCATCGTGCGATCTTCTCTGGTTGAGCCACCAAAAATCGTTCCTTTTTAGAGACCACGGCTGTGGCCCAAATCCGTGCTGCGAAACGGTCTCATTTCGAGCGATCGTTTCTTCTGCCGTTTCTTGTCCCCTGAGCCGATAGGACGAACCAGCTTGCGAAGTTGGGCTCTAGAAATGATGGTAGGCGTGAACGACCGTAGCCATGCCTCTACTGAACGAGATCCCAGCTCGTTGAGCCCAGAATAAGACCACCCACTTCTATCTGGATTGTGCTCATGCCCTCACGGCAAGCAAGGCTGACCAGAGTTGCACGAGATGATACCCCAAGACTTGGTGTTGCACAGTATGTGGTGGCTATCAGATAATGCCAGATGGAAGGAGTAGTTCATGCTGAAGCTGTCACGAATGGCTCCGCACCAGTGGGAGTTCGTCTATCCAGACATGTATGGCAATGTGATGGACGAATTCAACACCGGGTGTGAGTTTTATGAGGTCGGCAATCTCGATGAAGCCGAGCGTGCTTTCAGAGAGGTGCTCGTTCGAATGCCTGACCATCTGGATGCAATCCATCATCTAGCTATAGTGCTATCACAGCGGAATCAGCTCGAACAGGCCCACGACCTATGGGATCAGGCTGTCCGCATCGGGCGAAAGGCATTCCCTCGGGATTTCAAGCTTGGGACGGACCAGCTTGGATGGGGGTGGCTGGAGAACCGGCCATTTCTCCGATGTCTTCATGGACAAGCCCTCGCCAGACGCGAGGAGGGAGAAGTAGAAGAGGCTCTGAGTCTCTTCCAAGAGTTGCTCCTCTTGAACCCTAACGATAACCAGGGAGTTCGGGTGCTGGCTGTGGAGGCATTATTCAGGCTGGGGAGATTCGAGGATGCCCTCAAGATTACTGAGCAGTATAGCGATGATGTCATGGCTGAGACTCTCTATGGGCGAGCGCTGGCCCTTTTCAAGCTGGGTCGACGGCCAGAAGCAACCATGGCCCTCAAGGAAGCTGTGGAATACCTGCCCCTAGTGAGAAAGGAGCTATTGAAGACAGGACACCGCTTGCCTAGGACAGCTAGACCAGACGCGGTTACGCTAGGCGGTGCTGATGAGGCTTACTATTACTGGGAGCACTGGGGCCGATTCTGGGGAGAAGACCCAGAAGCCCTTGAATGGCTAGGGGGGAGAACAAGACAGACCAATCGGGCCCACCGCGGCAAAGGCCAATAGTGGTCTCTTTCATGAACAAAGCAATGACCCTTTGCCTCGCTTCTGAATGACCGTCGTCGAGTGTAAGGGTGTGAATTGAACAGAAGCTTGTTATGTGCAACGACAGATCAGCAGATGGCCCTATTCCCGCCCTTCTGGGTCAGGGGTTAGGGTTCCCCCCGGCTTCGATCCGATACCCAGTGGCAAAATAGTGGTAGAAGCCCGCAGCAGGTCACCCTGGAGGCATCTGGCCCTGGCCAACTTGCCTCTTGAGGACCCTGCAAGGATTATCCTCACATATACATGGCAGCAGTTCTTACTCCCAGTTCGCCGGCCTTTTGCTGAAGTTGCTGCTGCAGGGTTTGTTTCTTGAGTATTATGGTGTGCCCCTTCAAGACCATTTTCGCCAGTCTATCGAAGTTAGGTTTCAATACCCCACAGTCCTTGACCACTTTTTCCATAGCGAGCTTGGGGGAAAGCAACTGGTGCGTCACTAGGCCGCAGGAGGGACATAAATACCCATCCATCATACTCACGAGTCCTATGATAGGAATTCCCTTATGGCGGAGGAAGTCGATAGTTCGGGTCATCCCCAGAGCTGATATGTCTGAAGGCTGGGATATTACTATGGTCCCTAGTAGCCGGTTAATGTTGTCAAAGAAGGAAAAAACCTCACTGGCAGTGGAAGGCGGCATATCGGCCAGCAAAATCTCGGTGTTTTCGGGCCATTCCACCTGAGTGGATAACCGGTGCTTTCCATAATCCGCGCCAAATCCACACAAGACATAGGCCCTGAGCTGCCTCGACTTGGTCTTCAGGAAAGAGAGCTTCTCGGCCGCCTTTTCCACCTGCCGGATCGCTCCCGGATAGTCCGCGGCCAGGTAGAGTTTATCGATCCGGGGGGCCTTTTCAAGGTTTTACGCACAGAGTTTGGTCAAAATGCCACTTCAGAGCCGTTGAGGGCCAAAAAGGGATCGGATGTCATACGTAGTCATACGCATCACGCTCAGAGGCATACGCAAGGAGGAACCAAAATGGCTGAAATGAGGGTAGTACCTGCCCCCTGTGTGGCCGTGTTGCCGGGCAGAAGGCGATCAGGAGGGCCGGCAGCTATATCAAGGTCGGCAGCACCAACTTCTGGACTTCGACCGGACAAGCCATTCCGACATCCTGAAGGCTTCGTGAACTCTTGGGGCCTGTTGTGGGCTGCGTCTATGAACGCAATCGATGTTGGCGCACGCCCTCCACAATGTTCTCTGAAGGGATGTTGAGGGCTGGCCTACCGCCTAGAATCGTTCTCATGGGTCTCACAAGCTCTCACAAAATGTGCGAGCTTCCCGACGTGGCATTCCCTTGTCGGAGGGGTGGATTCAGTCATTGTTCTCTCAACCAGGCAGCTAGCTTTTGAGGTACTCCGCCATGGTGATTCCGTTGGTTCGGCAGTGCTCTTCGATCTCCCAACAGAAACCCGCATCGGGACCGTGCGTTGGCCTTTCCAGCCCCGCCTTTGGCGATGTCGGCGGGAACCTCATCACGGCCCTCTTCTTCTTCCCCTGTGAAAGCAGATTAGTGACAGGGCTGTAGGATTTGTGGGCATTGGCCAGGTCATCATCGCGGACAGCGAGGTAGCCCTGCGTCGTGGAGATGTGACGGTGGCCAAGCTCCCTTCTCTGGTATTCGACGTTGCTGCCGTATTTCAAGCTCAAAACCGCGTGGGTATGGCGCAGTTTGTGAGGCGACAGCCTCTGTCTAAGCCCGGCCTTCTTGCCGATGCTCTCCAGGACCTTCTGCACCCGTCCTCCGGTCATAGGGGTGCCGTCCTCATTAAGCAGGAGCTTGTCAGGCCCGACTGGTTGGGGCCGTTCGTGCAGGCAGTACTGCCGCATGACCTCGATGGTCTCCGGGCTAACATGCGCCGGCCGTTCGACTTGAAACTTGCCGCAGATCCTGATAATCCCCGTCTCGAAGTCTACGTGTTCCAGGTAAATGCCGGGGTGTGTGTCGTCCCCAGTCACTTCGCACAGACGTGGACCGCTATCCAGCAGGAGCCATATCAGCGCCTGGCTCCGCAGGCTGCCAGCGGCGTCCATGATGGACCTCATCTCAGCCTCTGTGAAGGTCCGGGGCAACTTCCTCCCTACCCTCGGCAAGGCCACATCCTCCATGGGGGTCCTGGTTATGGTTCTTTTCTTAAACAGCCAAGACCAGAAAACCTTCACGGCCTGGGCATAGGTCCTGATGGTCTCATCCGCCAACCGGCGCTGGTCGGCCTGCCGTCGGCCCTGCCACCGGGTCCTCTGCTGCAGGTCCAGGATAAATCGGCGCAGATCATCACCGATCACCTGGCGCACGTCGGGGATGCCACCCATGAAGTCATTGAAGAGCTTCAGCCCGAGCTGCATCTTCTCCACCGTCTTCGGACTGAAGTTTCGGGATCTGGCGTCCATTGTGTAGTGGCCGAGTTGGGTGTCCAGGCTTTTCTGGCCAGCTTTCGCTCGAACTCCTGACCTCCTCCGTGCTTGTGTTGACATAAGGGAAGACTAATGGAACGTTTCTGGCGTTGTCAATAGATAACTAATGCATGACGAGGAGAGTGAGCGCGGGCGGCCCTTCAGAAAAGTTACGTACTTTACGTATTGCTAACAGTTTGAGAACATGATGGTATCTAACTACCCAAACTCGAAGTGGACTAGTATTCTATTGGTTGCCGCAGCCACAGAAAAGAACAAAGGGCCGGATCTCTCCGGCCCTAACTTGTCTCAGCTTCGGGCAGCTAGCTTTTGAGGTACTCCGCCATGGTGATTCCGTTGGTTCGGCAGTGCTCTTCGATCTCCCAACAGAAACCCGCATCGGGACCGTGCGTTGGCCTTTCCAGGCCCGCCTTTGGCGATGTCGACGGGAACCTCATCACGGCCTTCGTCTTCTTGTTCTGGCCAGGCGACTTCACGCGTGGGCCTTTCTTCCCCTGTGAGAGCAGGTTGGTGATAGGGCTAAAGGATTTGTGGGCAGTGGCCAAGTCATCATCGCAAACAGACAGATAACCCTGGGTCGTGGAGATCTGGCGGTGGCCAAGCTCCCTTCTCTGGTACTCCACATTGCTGCCGTATTTCAAGCTCAAGACCGCGTGGGTATGGCGCAGTTTGTGAGCCGATAGCCTTTGTCTAAGCCCGGCCTTCTTGCCGATCCCTTCCAGTATCTTCTGTACCCTTCCCCCAATCATGGTGCTACCGTCCTCATTTAGAAACAGGTGGTCAGCCCCGACTGGTTGCGGCCGTTCGTGCTTACAGTACTGCTGAATGGCCTCAACGGTCGCCGGGCTGATATGCACTTGGCGTTCGAGTTGAAACTTGCCGCAGACCCTGATCGCCCCGGTCTGGAAGTCTATGTTATCCAAGTGAATGCCAGGGTACCTGTCGCTCCCCGTCACCTCGCTCAGGCGGGCACCGCTGTCCAGCAGCAGCCATATCAGCGCCTGGCTCCGCAGGCTGCCGGCGGCGGCCAAGATGGATTTCATCTCAGCCTCTGTGAAGGTCCGGGGCAGCTTCTTCCCTACCCTGGGCAGAGCCACATCGGCCATGGGGTTCTTGGTGATGGTTTTCTTCGTCAATAACCATGTCCAGAACACCTTCACTACTTGAGCATAGGTCCTGATGGTCTCATCTGCCAGCCGGTGCTGGCTGGCCTGCCTCTGGCCCTGCCACCGGGTCTTCTGCTGCAGGGCCAGGATGAAGCGGCGCAGATCGTCACCGGTCACCTGGCGCACGTCGGGGATGCCACCCATGAAGTCATTAAAGAGCTTCAGCCCGAGCTGCATCTTCTCCACCGTCTTGGAACTGAAGTTCTGGGCCCTGGCGTCCACTGTGTAGTGGCCGAGCTGGGTGGGCAGGCTTATTTTGCCCGCTTTCCTCCCTTGAGATCCTGTGGGAGGGACCCTGTTTGTGCTTGATGGTGGAGCTGAGGGGATTCGAACCCCTGACCTCCTCCGTGCAAGGGAGGCGCTCTCCCAGCTAAGCTACAGCCCCACATAGTGAAGAGAGTTCGCTCACGGGTTTCGGGGAAGCCCGCACTGTGGATTCTAGCATCAGCAGTGTGGTGGGTCAATTCGGCCGAGAGGTGCAGCAGGATGCTCACGGGGGTTTGGTCGTAGACTCGCCTCAGGATGAGGGGTGTCCCCCGATTCTCGTGATTCTTCAAACGGGTTTCAAACCCACCTCCACACGGGTTCTCAAGGGGCGTGCAGAGGGGCGAAGCCCCTCTGCGTTCTTTCTCCTTCCCCCAAGAGTGGGGGACAAAGGGGGTTGGAAGCGGTTT
>Ga0315291_10007427_pt1 | contig 13546 bp, 23 predicted proteins | sample YL17G12_20_MG_FD_203070 | JGI IMG/M metagenome (GOLD analysis project Ga0315291, IMG submission 203070) | Sediment microbial communities from Yellowstone Lake, YNP, Wyoming, USA - YL17G12_20 | ecosystem: Environmental > Aquatic > Freshwater > Lake > Sediment | place: USA: Wyoming | collected...
ACCACGCCGGGATTGCCGAGGTTGCGATCGAGCGCGTCGGCCCGAAGATCCGGGCCATCATCCATACGGCGCGGCCGGGGATCATCATCGGCCGCGGCGGGAAGGAAATCGAAAGCCTGAAGAACTTCCTCGAAGGCATCGCCAAGCGCGAAGTCTACGTGGACATCCGCGAAGTGGACAAGCCCGAGCTTAACGCCCTGCTTGTCGGCGAGGGCATCGCCGTCCAGCTCGAAAAGCGGATCGCCTACCGGCGGGCCATGCGGAAATCCATTGAACTGGCCCTCAAAATGGGGGCCAAGGGCATCAAGGTCATGTGTTCGGGCCGCTTGGGCGGCGTCGAGATCGCGCGCTCGGAATGGTATCTTCGCGGCCGGCTCCCGCTCCAGACTCTGAAAGCCGACATCGACTACGGCTTCACCGAGGCGTTCACGACCTACGGCCAGATCGGGATCAAGGTCTGGATCTACCGGACCGACGTGGAAAAGCCGAAGATGACGTCCCAGATGGCGGAGGTTGAGGAGATTTAGCCATGTTGATGCCGAAAAAAGTCAAGTTCCGCAAGAGCCATCGCGGCCGGATGCGCGGCAAGGCCCGGCGGGGCAGCACCTTGTCCTTCGGGGCCTATGGTCTCCAGGCGCTCGAGCCCTGCTGGCTCACGGCGCGGCAGCTCGAAGCGGGCCGCATCACGATCACCCGCTTCATCAAGCGGCGCGGCAAGCTCTGGCTACGCGCTTTTCCGTGGAAACCCGTGACGAAAAAACCGACCGAGGTCCGGATGGGAAAGGGCAAGGGCGACCCGGAATTCTGGGTGGACGTCATCCGGCCGGGACGGATCATCTATGAGCTCGAGGGCGTGACCGAAGACGTCGCCCGCGAGGCGATGCGCCTGGCTTCGCACAAGCTTCCGATGAAGACCCGGCTCATCACCCGGGAGAACAGGGAACTCCGATGAAACCCAGCGAACTTAGGGAATTAGACGTGGACGAGCTCCAGCGCAAGAAGGCCGAGCTCAAAGACCAGCTCTTTAAGCTCCGCTTTCAGCACGAGCTGGGGCAGCTCGATAACTCGGACAAGCTCCGCTCGATCCGGCGGGACATCGCCCGGATCGAGACGCTCGTCACCGAATTGCGGGCGAAAACCAAAGCCTGAAGGACGAACACGCATGGACAACACGCACACACCCCAACGGAAGACGACGAAGGTCGGAACGGTGGTCGGCAAGAAAATGAAGAAGACCGTCACCGTCCGGGTCGAACGGCAGGTCCGTCACCCGTTGTATAAGAAGATCATCCGAAGCCAGAAAACGTTCCTCGCTCACGACGAGTACGAAAAGTGCAAGGTCGGCGACGTGGTCCGCATCATCGAAACCCGGCCCATCAGCAAGCTCAAGCGGTGGCGGGTCGTCGAGATCGTGGGCCTGGCCGCGACGCAGGACGTCGAGAACGAGGTCGGGGACACGAAGCCATGATTCAAATGTACACGATGCTCAGGGTGGCGGATAATTCCGGGGCCCGCCGGATCCGGGCCATCACGCCCCTCGGCGGCGGCGTGGGCCTGGTCTGTTCGATCGGGGACATCATCTCGGCGACCGTCCGGGCCGCCGACCCGGAAAGCAAGATTCCGAAGGGCAAGGTCGTCCGGGCCGTCGTCGTCCGGGCGCGGAAGGAGGTCCGCCGCAAGGACGGGTCGTACATCCGCTTCGACGACAATGCGGCGGTCATCATCGACAAAGCGGGCGAGCCCGTCGGGACCCGCGTCTTCGGCCCCGTCGGCCGGGAACTGCGGGAGAAGAAATTCATGAAGATCGTCTCGCTCGCGCCGGAGGTGCTGTGATGGGTGCGACGGCCATTCGTAAGAACGATATCGTCGTCGTCCGCCAAGGCAAGGACAAGGGCAAGACCGGCAAGGTCTTGAAAGTCTATCCCGAGACGCGGCGGGCCCTGATCGAACGGGTGAACACCGTCAAGGAGTTCATCAAGCAGGACCGCAGCAAGAACGTCCAGGGCGGGATCATGGAAAAGGAAGCCCCCGTGCCGCTCTCGCGCCTCCTCCTCTACTGCTCGGAGTGCGGCCGGGGCGTCCGCGTCCGGATGGTCCGCCACGACGACGGGACGAAGACGCGGGTCTGCCCGAAGTGCGAGACGTCTTTCGAGGCCAAGAAGTGAGGATCGACCGATGAGCCGCCTACTCGAACGTTACAAGAATGAAGTCGTCCCCGAACTCCAGAAAGAGTTCGGCATCGCGAACGCCATGGCCGTGCCGAAGCTGGAGAAGATCGTGATCAACGTCGGCGTCGGCGAGGCCATCCAGAACGCGAAGGTCCTGGACACGGCCAAAGCGGAATTGAGCCTGATCACGGGCCAGATGCCCGTCATCAGCCGGGCCAAGAAGTCGATTTCGGCCTTCAAGCTCCGCAAGGGCGTGGCCATCGCCTGCTACGTGACGCTGCGAAGCCGCCGGATGTACGAGTTTCTGGACCGGCTGACGAACATCGTCCTGCCGCGCGTCCGCGATTTTCGCGGCGTCTCGCCCAAGGCCTTCGACGGCCGGGGCAACTACACGATCGGGGTGCGGGACCAGCTCGTCTTCCCGGAGATCGACTATACCAAGGTGGAGAAGTCCCGGGGGATGAACATCACGATCGTCACCTCGGCCCGGAACGACAAGGAAGCGTTCGCCCTGCTGAAGAAGCTGGGCATGCCGTTCCGCGAGGCCTGAGGAAAGAGAGGACATCATGTCGACGACAGCGGCTTTCGCCAAATACCTCAAGAAACCCAAATACGCCATCCGGACCCGGCGCCGGTGCCGCATCTGCGGCCGGTCGCGGGGATATTACCGGAAATTCGACATGTGCCGCCTGTGCTTCCGCGACCTCGCCCACAGGGGCGAGATCCCGGGCATCGTCAAGGCGTCGTGGTAAGGCGCGGGAAAGGATGAGACCATGAGTGTAACGGACCCCATCGCGGATATGCTGACCCGTATGCGCAACGCATCCCTCGTCAAGAAACGCGACGTCACCATGCCGTCGTCGAAGATGAAGGCCGAGATCGCCCGCATCCTGAAGGAGGAGGGCTTCATCAAGAACTTCAAGGTCATCGACGACCCGACGCAGAACACGATTACCATCACTTTGAAATATACGGACGCGAACCAGAGCGTCATGACCGGCATGCGCCGCATCAGCAAGCCCGGGTGCCGCATCTACTGCACCCAGGACTCCGTGCCCCTGGTCCTGGACGGGCTGGGGATCGCGATCATTTCGACGTCGAAAGGCGTCACCACGGGGAAGGGCTGCGAAGATCTGGGCGTCGGCGGCGAAGTCCTATGTTACGTCTGGTGAGGGTCCGCGGAGAAAGGGTCGAACCATGTCTAGAGTAGGAAAACGGCCGATCGTGCTCCCCGAGGGCGTCAAAGTCGACATCCTGGCCGACGCGATCCGCATCGAGGGGAAGAAAGGGGCGCTCAAAACCCCCCTATCCAAGGGCATCACCGCCCGGATGGAAGGAAACGCGCTCGTCCTGACGCGGACCGACGACACGAAACAGCAGAAGATGGTCCACGGCCTCTGCCGGGCCTTGGCCCAGAACGCCGTGAACGGCGTTTCCCGGGGTTTCCAGAAACAGCTCGAAATCGTCGGCGTCGGCTACAAGGCCAAGCTCGACAAGGGCCAGCTGGAGCTCGCCCTGGGCTATTCGAAGCCTGTTCTCTTCCCGGTCCCTCCGGACGTCGAGGTCATCGTCGAGAAACCGACGCTGCTCACGGTCCGCGGCATCGACAAACAACGGGTGGGCAAGGTTGCGGACGAGATCAAACGATTCCGCAAACCCGATCCCTACAAGCAGAAGGGCATCCGGTATGTCGGCGAGCGGCTGATCAAGAAAGAACGGAAAGCGGGGGTCACCGGTGCTTAAAGACAAAATGAAGGTCAAAGAGGAAACAACGGCCCGGATCCGGAAGCGGATCCGGAAAACCGTCCGGGGAACCGCCGAGCGGCCCCGGGTGTTTATCTTCAAGAGTAATCGCTATGTCTATACCCAGGCCGTGAACGACAACGACGGGCGGGTGCTCGCCTCGGCGAGCACGCTCGAGAAAACGTTCCGGGACGCCACCAAGAATTTCAAGAACACGGACAGCTGCGAAAAACTGGGCGAGATCCTGGCCCAGCGGCTCAAGGAAAAGAACATCGCGACGGTCGTCTTCGACCGGGGCGTCTATCCCTACCACGGCCGGGTCAAAGCTCTGGCCGAAGCGATGCGCAAGGGCGGGCTGGTCTTCTGACCCCGGCCGCGTCAAGGAGGACGGAACGTGAAAGACGAACATCCCAAGGTCGAAGTCAAAGCCGGATCCCGGCTCTCGGCGGAAGACCTCATCGAGCTCAAGGACCAGGTCATCAACATCCGCCGCGTGACCAAGGTCGTCAAGGGCGGCAAGAACCTGAGCTTTTCGGCCCTCGTCGCCGTCGGCAACGGGAAAGGCCTGGTCGGGATCGGCAAGGGCAAGGCGCGCGAGGTGCCTTCGGCGATCGCCAAGGCCGTCGAGAACGCCAAGAAAAAAGTCATCCGCATCCAGCTCGCCGAAACGACGATCCCCCATTTCGTCCGCGGCGAAGCGGACGCGGGCGTCGTCATCCTGCGGCCCGCCTCCAAGGGGACGGGCGTCATCGCCGGCGGCGCGGTCCGGGTCATCCTGGAGCTCGCCGGCGTCAAAGACATCCTGACGAAGTCCCTCCGCAGCAGCAACCCGATCAGCGTCGCCCACGCGACGCTCGACGCCCTGAAACGGCTCAAGAATCCGGCCCGCGTCTCGATGGACAGGGGCAAGCTCAAGGGGGCGGCATGACCACGAAAACGGTCCCCCCGAACCTTAAGATCACCCTCGTCCGGAGCCTGATCGGCTATCCTGAGACGCAGCGCAGCGTCGCCCGCGGCCTCGGGCTGCGGAAACTGAACTCTTCGGTCGTCCGGCCCGACGCTCCGGAGATCCGGGGCATGATCCGGAAGATCCCTCACCTTGTGAACGTGGAGGTCATGGCGAAAAAATGAACCTCAGCAATCTCCATCCCGCAAAAGGCTCACGCAAGGACAGGCTGAGAGTCGGGCGCGGCCCGGGCTCCGGCCGCCAGAAGACATCCGGACGCGGCCATAAAGGCCAGCTGGCCGGGGCCGGCTTCACCCGGACGCGCGGCTTCGAAGGCGGCCAAATGCCGCTTCATCGCCGCATCCCGAAGCGCGGCTTCAACAACATGTTCCGGGTCGAATACGTCGAAGTCAACCTCGACCGCTTGGCGAAGGCCGCCCGGCCGGAATGGACCTTGAAAGACATGGCCGAGGCCGGCGTCATCAAAAAGGAGAGCGAACGCGTCAAGGTCCTCGGGCGGGGCGATGTCACGACAGCGATGACGGTCCACGCCCATAAATTTTCGGAGGCAGCGAAAACAAAAATCGAAAAAGCCGGCGGCAAAGCCGTCGTCCTCGGACGCTGACCATGATCGACAGCATCAGAAACATCTTCAGCATCCCGGAGCTCCGGAAGCGGGTCATCTTCACCCTTTTTCTCCTGGCCGTCTATCGCGCCGGCGGGCAGATCCCGAATCCCGGAATTTCGTCCCAGGCCCTGGCCGAATTCTGGCAGGCCCAGAAAGGGACGGTCCTGGGGTTCATCGACATGTTCTCGGGCAAGTATATGTCCCGGATGACGATTTTCGCCCTGGGGATCATGCCCTATATCAGCGCTTCGATCATTCTCCAGCTCCTCCAAGTCGTCTGGCCGTACCTCGAGCGGCTGTCCAAGGAAGGCGAGCTCGGCCGCAAGAAGATCACCCAATATACCCGGTACGGAACGCTCGTCATCTGCGTCGTCCAGGCCTGGGCGATCGCGTTCCTGCTCGAGAAGCTGACCAGTCCGACCGGGGCCCGCATCGTCCCCAATCCCGGCATCGGCTTCCAGCTGCTGACCGTCCTGACCCTGACGACGGGCACGGTCTTCGTCATGTGGCTCGGCGAGCAGATCTCCGAGCGCGGGATCGGGAACGGCATTTCGCTCATCATCTTCGCCGGCATCGTCGCCCGCTTCCCGGCCGGGGTCAACGAGATTTTCACCGGCCTCAAGTCGGGCGACTGGAACCCGATCAAGATTATTCTTCTCGTGGCGATGATGCTGGCCGTCATCGCGTTTATCGTCTTCGTCGAACGCGGCCAACGGCGGATCCCCGTTTCGTACGCGAAGCGCGTCGTCGGCCGCAAGGTCTACGGCGGCCAGAGCACGCACCTGCCGCTCCGGGTCAACACGGGCGGCGTCATCCCGATCATCTTCGCCGCGTCGATCATCACCATCCCCGGAACGATCGCCAACCTGATCAAGCTTTCGGTCTTTCAGAATATCTCCAAGATGTTCCAGCCGGGCATGCCGCTCTATAACCTGCTCTACATCGCCGCGATCGTCTTCTTCACCTATTTCTACATCTCGATCATCTTCAACCCCGTGGACGTCGCGGACAATCTCCGCAAATACGGCGGCTTCATCCCCGGCATCCGTCCGGGTAAGAACACCTCCGACTACATCGACTCGATCCTGTCGCGGATCACCCTCGTCGGCGCGATCTATCTGGCCATGCTGGCCATCCTGCCGGAGCTGCTGACGACGGGCTTCAAGGTCCAGTACATCCCCCTCGTCGGCGATTTCCTGGACCGGATGCTCCCCCGCTGGCTCACCCAGGGGATGAACATCCAGTTCTACTTCGGCGGGACGTCGATCCTGATCGTCGTCGGCGTGGCCATGGACACCATGCAGCAGATCGAAGCCCAGCTCGTCATGCGGCATTATGACGGGTTCATGCGGCACGGCCGCGTCAAGGGGAGACGCGGATGAGGATCATCCTCTTCGGCGCGCCGGGCAGCGGCAAGGGAACCCAGGGGGACCTGATCGCGAAGCGGTACGGAATCCCCCGGATTTCGACGGGGGACCTGCTTCGCCTGGCCGTGCGGAAGGGGACGCCGCTCGGCCGGAAAGCCGAGTCGTTCATGAACAGCGGGCGCCTCGTGACCGACGAGGTCGTCGAAGGGCTCGTCCGCGAACGGATCGCGGAGCCCGACTGCCGGCCGGGCTATATCCTGGACGGTTTTCCCCGGACGATCGGCCAGGCCGAGGCCATGGCCGGCATGGCCGGCAGCCGTCCCGAAATCGTGATTGGCATCGAGGTCCGGCCCGAGGTCCTCGTGGACCGGCTCTGCGGCCGGCGCGTCTGCGCGTCCTGTTCGGCCGTATACAACATCCATGTCCAGCCGCTGGCGGCGGCGGGCATCTGCGATATCTGCGGCGGCGAGCTCGTCCGGCGGAAGGACGACACGCCCGAGGTCATCCGGGAGCGGATCCGGGTCTATCACGAGCAGACCGAATCGCTCAAGGACTATTACCGCCGGAAAAACGTCTTCCACGCCGTCGACGGCGAGCGCCCGATCGCCGTCATTTTTCAGGATGTGGCCGGCCTCTTGGACGCCGCACTCGGACGGACGAAAGCCAGCGAGCGCCGAACATGATCGTTTACAAGACCGACGACGAGATCCGGATGATGCGGGAGAGTTCCCGGATCGTGGCCCGCATCTTGAGCGAGCTCCGGCCCATGATCCGGCCGGGCGTCAAGACCCAGGACCTCGACGCCCACGCCGAATCCCGGGTCCGGGAGCTCGGGGCGAAGCCGGCGTTCAAGGGATACCGCGGCTATCCGGCCTCGCTCTGCATTTCGGTCAACGAAGAGATCATCCACGGCATCCCGTCGCCGCGCGTCCTGCGCGAGGGCGACATCGTCAGCCTGGATTTCGGCGTTTTGTACGATGGATTTTACGGCGACGCGGCGCGGACGTTCGCCGTCGGGACCGTCTCGCCCCAGGCCCGGACGCTTATCCAGGCGGCCGAACAAGCCTTCGAGAAGGGCATTGCCCAGATGGTTGAAGGAAACCGGGTCTCGGACATCTCGGCCGCGGTCCAGGAACACGTCGAAGCCCGCGGTTTTTCCGTGATCCGTTCGTTCGTCGGGCACGGCATCGGCCGGGCCCTCCACGAGGAGCCGCAGGTCCCCAATTTCGGGTTTCCCGGCCGGGGGCCGAAGATCCGCCGCGGCCTGGTCCTGGCGATCGAGCCGATGATCGCGGCCGGCGACTTCGAGGTCGAGGTCCTCGCCGACGGCTGGACGGCCGTGACCAAGGACCGGAGCCTGACGGCGCATTTCGAGCAGACCGTGGCCCTGACCGACCGGGGCCTCGAGATCCTGAGCGCCGACGAGGACGACGCGGCCCGCGGCCGCCTCGCCAAGGAGCAACCCTATGCCTAAAGAGGACGTCTTCGAGGCCGAAGGCACCGTGCTTGAGACGCTCCCGAACGCCATGTTCCGTGTGGAGCTCGCCAACAAACACCGGATCCTGGCCCATATCTCGGGCAAAATGCGGAAACATTTCATCCGGATCCTTCCCGGGGACAAGGTCCTGGTCGAGATCTCGCCCTACGACCTGACCAAGGGACGGATCACATATCGATTCAAATAAAGGACGGCGCGCATGAAAGTCAGAGCATCGGTCAAAAAAATATGCCGCAACTGTAAGATCGTCAAACGGAACGGGATCGTCCGCGTGATCTGCTCCAACCCCCGGCATAAGCAGCGGCAAGGCTAAACGAGGTCCCCCATGGCACGAATCGCAGGCATCACACTTCCCCAGGAAAAGCGGATCGAGATCGGGCTGACGTACATTTACGGTATCGGCCGGGCGAAATCGATCGCGATCCTCGCCGAGGCCAAGATCGACAAAAACAAGAAGGTCAAGACCCTGACCGAGGACGAAATCAACAAGATCCGCCAGATCATCGAGAAGCGGGAACGGATCGAGGGCGATCTGCGCAAGGACGTCAGCATGAACATCAAGCGGCTGATCGATATCGGCTGCTACCGCGGCCTCCGGCACAAGCGGAAACTGCCGGTTCGGGGCCAGCGGACGAAGACCAACGCCCGGACGCGGAAAGGGCCGCGCGGGCACACGATCAAGAAGATGAAGGCGACCTAAGCCTCGCGAAGGGAGCGACCCATGGCGCAAGCGAAGCCGAAAACGAAAGTCAAATCCAAGAAAAAGGTCCGGAGGGAAATTGGGTACGGCGTGGCCCACATCCAGTCCACGTTCAACAATACGATCATCACCGTCACCGACACCCAGGGCAACACGGTCTGCTGGACGAGCGCCGGGACGGCCGGGTTCAAAGGCGCCCGCAAGGGCACTCCGTTCGCCGCCCAGCTCGCCGCGAAAGAGGCCTCGAACCGGGCCCGGGATTTCGGCGTCCGGTATATCGACGTCCTGATCACGGGACCGGGCGCCGGCCGGGAATCGGCCATCCGGGCCCTCCAGTCGTCCGGGCTCGAGATCAGGTCGATCAAAGACGTGACCCCCATCCCGCACAACGGCTGCCGCGTCCGGAGACGGCGGAGAGTCTAAGGAGCAACCATGTCGCGATATCGAGAACCCATCTGCCGCCTGTGCCGCGTGGAAAAAACGAAGCTGTTCTTGAAAGGAAACAAGTGCCTGACCGATAAATGCCCGATCGAACGGCGGACCTACGCCCCGGGCCAGCACGGCCGGGCCCGGAGACGGATCCTGGGTTACGGGATCCAGCTCCGGGAAAAGCAGAAGCTGAAAAGGTACTACGGGATGTCCGAGAAGCAGTTCCGGCTGTTCTTCGAACGGGCGGAACGCCGCAAGGGCGTCACGGGCGAGACGCTGCTGGCGATGCTCGAGAGGCGCTTGGACAACGTCGTGTTCGTGGCGGGATTCGCCCATTCCCGGGCCAACGCCCGTCAACTGGTCACGCACGGCCATTTCCGGGTCAACGAGGCCCGGGTGAACGTCCCCTCGTTCCAGGTCAAGGCCGGCGACGTCGTGACGTTTCGGGCCCGCTCGGCCAAGTCCGAAGACATCAAAGCGCTGGTCGAAGCGCACAAGGCCAAGACCGTCCCCGGCTGGCTCGAGGTCGATTGGGACGCGATGACGACGCGGATCGTGGCACTCCCGTCGCGGGCGGATATCACGCTGCCCGTCGAGGAGCACATGGTCGTCGAGCTGTATTCCAAGTAAAGACCGGAGCGAATTCCGAAGATCCGAAGAAGGAGGAAGGATGAGCGAAAACGGTTTTCAAAGGCCCAAATTCCTCGAATGCGATTATGAGACGCTGACCGCGACGTACGGGAAGTTCACGGCCCAGCCGTTCGAACGCGGCTTCGCGGTGACGGTCGGCAACGCCCTGCGCCGCATCCTGCTGTCGTCGATCAAGGGGGCGGCCATCACCGCCCTGCGGATTGAGGGCGTGCTTCACGAGTTCTCGACCCTGCCGGGCGTCGTCGAGGACGTGACCGACGTTATTCTCAACCTGAAGAGCATCCCGCTCAAACTCATCGGCGACCAGCCGAAGATGATGACCTTGAAGGTCACGGGGCCGACGCAGGCCAAGGCCTCGGATATCATCCACGACACGGACATCGAAATCCTGGCCAAGGACGTCGCGATCGCCTCTCTGGACAGGGACGGAAAGCTCGATATCGAAATGGTTGTCGAGAACGCCCGCGGCTACATCACGACCGACGAGAACTTCGACGAGACGCGGAGCATCGACTACATCCCGCTCGATTCTTCGCATTCGCCGGTCAAGAAGGTGAACTACCGGGTCGAGCCCGCCCGCGTCGGGAAACGGATCGATTACGAGTCACTGACGCTCGAGGTCTGGACGACGGGCGCCATCGCCCCCGTCGAGGCCATCGGCCAGGCCGCCAAGATCATGCGCGAACACATGGCCATCTTCCTGAACATCGTCGACGAGCCGATGGAGAAGGAGCAGGTCGTGGCCAAGCGCGAGATCCCGTTCATGGGCCAGGTCGACCTGCTCGCCAAGCCGATCGAACACCTGGAGCTGTCCGTGCGGTCGAACAACTGTCTCCGCTCGGCCGGGATCGAACGGATCTTCGAGCTCGTCCAAAAAACCGAGGACGAACTGCTCAAGACCAAGAATTTCGGCCGCAAGTCCCTGAGCGAGATCAAGGAGACGCTGGCGAACCTCGGGCTCGGCCTCAACCTTGACCTCCATCCGAAGCTCGTCGAGAGGCTGCGGGGTGAGCCGAAAGTCGAGAAAGAGGTGAAGGAGTCGGAGGCATGAGGCACCGGTACCAGGGAAGAAAACTTGGGCGGACGACGGCCCATCGCAAGGCGCTGCTCCGCAATCTCGTCACGTCCTTTCTCGAAAAAGAGCGCGTCCAGACGACGCTGGCCAAAGCGAAGGAAGCCCGCCCCCTGGCGGAAAAAATGATCACCCTGGCGAAAAAAGACACGTTGCCGGCGCGTCGACGGGCCCTGGCCGTCCTGACCAAAGAATCCGCCGTGACGAAACTCTTCGCGGACATCGGCCCCCGTTTTTCGGAGCGGCCGGGGGGCTACACCCGGATCGTCAAGACCGGCCTCCGTCAGGGGGACGGGGCGGAAATGGCGATGTTCGAGCTTATCGGCGCAGAATACAAGAAAAAAGAAAAGAAGAAGAAAGACAAAGCCAAAGCCAAAGCTAAAGCTGGCAAGAAGGCGTAACGCTTTCGTTCCCGGCTGCGGCCGGTTCGAGGTCAAATAATTCCGGAAATATTCCGGGCGCTTGCCGGAACTCCCTTCCTTTAGGATTCTGAGGGGTTCGGCTTGCGGACCACCCGGACCGTTTTAATTTCGTACGGCTCGAGCGAAAGGGTCACGAATTTATCGTGCGCCTCGATTTTTTTGAGCGGCCGCTCGATGAGGTCCGTTTCCATGGCTTCGACCGGCCAGGGCAGTTCGATCCTGGCTTCCGTCTTCCGGCCGAAGGCTTCATAAAAGCGTAAAATCAAGCCCCGGTTGTCATAACCCATTTCCTTCTTCATGGCCGAGAGAACGACGTTGTCCGGCTCGACTTTGAGGAACGCTCGGCTCGCTGGCAGCTCGCCGCCGTGGACCATGGCCGGCCTCGGCAGAAGCGGATTGTTCAGCTCGTATCCGTGACGGATCGCTTGCCCTTCCCTCCAGTCGCCGCGATGGGGATAGAGCGAATACGCGAGCTCGTGGGGTCCGCGGTCGGCCTCCGGGTCGGGGTTCGTGGCGCCGTGGATGACCGATAGCCTCATGACGTTCTCCTTCACGTCGAAGCCGTACCTGCAATCGTTGAGGAGGCTGACGCCGAAGCCGCCGGAATCGTCGCTCAGGTCCAGCCAGCGCAGCGCCGGGACCTCGGTGCCGTCCGTCCTCCGGGATATGGAGCCGTAGGGGATCTCGAACTCCGCTTTTTCGCTCTTGACGTTCAGCGGGAAAACGGCTTTGACCATCAGATTCCTCTCCTGCCAGTCGAAACGCAGGTGGAAATCGACCCGCGGGATTTTCCGATAGAGAATGATGTCCTGGTCGAAAAAGGAGGAGCGGAACGGGCTTCGGACGCGGACGACGGCGCGGACGGGACCGGATTCCAGGACCTCGACCTTCGCCCCGTCTTCGCCGATGTTCCATGACTTGTCCTTCAATCCCAGTTCCCAGGCGGACATGGATTCCGGCTCGTCCACGATGGCCTGAAGGACGTTGGCGGGACCCTGGAGAAGCTCCCGGCCGGCGGTTTTGTCGAAGAGGCTCTCGAGCCAGCCGGTCTTAGGGTTGAGTTTGACCCTGAAATATTCGTTCTCCAGGGATCCTTCGCCGGCCGCCGTCGGCGATTTGAATTCCTCGGCCTTTTCATCCGCAAGGACCCTGAAAACCTTATATCCGAAGGACGGTATGCCCTCGGCAATGAACACGACGCGCAGCGGAGAAGGGCCGGTTCTGGCCGGGGTGGGGATGATTTGATAAGTCACTTCGGTGCCTTGGGGGTCTATAAGTCTGAACACGCCCGTCTTGCCGGGCCGCGGAATGTCGCAGACGACCGGCTCCGTTCTGTCCCAGGCCAGCGGATTGTAAACGACCAGCGGCAGGCCGCCTCCCCGAGTATCGATGCCGTTCGTGATCGTCTCGAGGGAGAAGTCGAGGGCCCGCTGTCCGCGGTCCATGGCCGCCTTGTAAAAGCCGCGGACCTCATCGTAGACCGGGCCGATGCTCGAACCGTCCAGGATGTCGTGGAACTGGTTGCGGAGGATGACCTTCCAGGCCTCGTCGATATCCCTCTCGGGATAATAGTCCCGGAAGCCCGAGGTGACGGCCAGGGCCGAAAACCTTTCCGCGGTCACGAGCAAGGCCTCGCCCTTCCGGTTGTTCTTCTTCGTCTCGGCCTGGGTCGTGTAGCAGGCGGGAAAGGTGAAATTCAATTCCCGGGCGAAACTCGGCAGGTCCGCTTTTTGCCGCTCAAGGACCTTGAAATAATTCTCGGGCGTGATGAAGTCCAGGCGGGGATGGCTTTTGTCATTCTTGTATGTTTCGATCGCGCGAAGGTCGGAATCCCGGGGTCCTCCGCCGTGGTCGCCTTCGCCGTAGAGGATCATGAGGTCCTTCAGCGGCGAGACCTTGGCCGCATCTAGAACGATCTCGCG
>Ga0315291_10007429_pt1 | contig 13545 bp, 24 predicted proteins | sample YL17G12_20_MG_FD_203070 | JGI IMG/M metagenome (GOLD analysis project Ga0315291, IMG submission 203070) | Sediment microbial communities from Yellowstone Lake, YNP, Wyoming, USA - YL17G12_20 | ecosystem: Environmental > Aquatic > Freshwater > Lake > Sediment | place: USA: Wyoming | collected...
AGGATTTAATAGACGAGCTTCACTCATTTTGTTTAGTGCCTCTTGAGTGTATACTCTACTTCTTCCTTTATTCCAAGGCGTTAAACCTTTATGAGATTTACTCATGTTCTTCTTATGTTCTTCGGAAAATTCTATTCCGATTCTTCCTTTAGATATATTTCTTTTATGTTCTTCTGTTAGAATTTTGCCTTTATGTTTTTTACTTATTTTTCTTTTGTGTTCTTCTGATAAATGTTTTCCTCTCATACCAAAGTTAGGGTTTATTAAAGCATTTTGGATTATTTTATTTTTATGTTCTTCTGATTTTGGTATTCCTTGAAGAGACTCGCTTATCTTCTTCCTGTGTTCTTCTGACAATTTTCTACCTAAATTAATATTATTTCCTTTTTGAAATACCATTATTTATTTTCTCCTCTCATGTGTGTTCTGCCATCGAAACATTTAAATATGGTCTGCTCTTTAATACTTTCTTGATGAGGGTGGGAAGGACAGCCAGTTTTATATTCTTTTTCATTTTTGTTTTACAATCCTTTTGCTCATTTTTAATAATCTTCTCAAAACATCCTCATAACTCTCTCTTGGAACTAACTTTTTTTGGTTTAGGTTCTCTGCAACTTCTTTGCTTATTTGAATATAGGTTTTTTCCCCCTTGTTTAGTATTACCATAGTATTACCATAGCATATTTACTTTATATATCTTTCTATACCAATTCACAATAGTGAATACACCCCTTTTGTAGGCTCGAAGATTTTGCCAGTTTGTTTTAATTGCTCTAAAAAGTCATAGACTTCCCAATTTTTAATGTCTTTCTGCTGTGCTTCAATTTCTTTTTGAATCTCTTCATACGAAATTAATTTTCCTAATCTTTGGTTTAATAAATATATTATATTTAATAAATCTTCAACATTTTTCCTTTTGCTGACTGGCACTTTGTTGATTATTCTTGATGTGTCCACTAATCCAGTTTCATTATCAATACCTATCTGTTTTAAGCAAAACATAAATATATCTTTCGCAACTTTTAAATCTTCTATCTCAACTTTTTCACTTAATCTTAATTTAGCATGAGCTTCTGCTAATTTTATGATACCTTCCATGTTTCTAAGGTTTATTGGAAGTCCTTTTTGCCCATCTTTATTTGAACATTGCCTCAAATTTACATAAAAATTCTTTATAGATTCAATTAAATTTTCGTTTAGTTTTGGCTTGATTTTCCTGCAAAATGAAACATATTTCTTGAACATTGCTGTAGAAATATCGCAAGTTCTTGGCTCTATATAATTATTGAATACATGCTCAACTGAAGCAGAATCAAACTCTGCATTTGGCTTGTCAATTAACACAAAAACCAAATCAAATCTATTGAGTATTGGAGAAGGCAAATCTATTTGCTTTGGCAGAGGTTGTTCGGTATCATAGTTTCCATAGATTGGATTCGCAGAAGCAAGAATGCTTGTCCTGGCTGGAAGAACTGCTGAAATTCCAGCACGATTCACCGATACAGTCCCAGAACTCATTGGTTCGAGCAATTCGGAAAGATGTTCTTTTGGAATTTTGTCAATTTCATCCAGGCAAATCGTCGAATTGTTTGCCAATACCAATGCCCCAGCCTCAAGACTCCATACTCCAAGCAGTTCATCTTTCACGCACATAGCACCAAGACCTACTCTGCTTGTTCTTGTCCCTATAAGCATTTTGCTTTTTGGAGTTTTTGTCTGGACAGATTTAAGTATGACAGATTTAGCTATTCCGACATCTCCGCACAAAAGAACATGAATATCCTCTCTACTTAGACTTCCATCGCTTCTCTCTCTTGGAACTCCTTTTGCCATTTGAAGAACAAGTGCTTTTTTAATTACTTCATTTCCGTAAACTTCTGGTGCTAAATTTTCAGACAGTTTTTCAAGAGGATTATTTGAAGCTATTTCTCTTATAATTTTCACATCTTCTTCCGATGTTTGTGTTTCATCCTCTTCTTCCAAATTTATGATGTTTTTGGCAAAAACCATAAATTCTGACAGATTCAATTCTTCGTCTTTTTGATTCATGAATGCTGGAAGTTTTTCTATTATGCCAATAATTTCAACTTTCTTTCCTGGCTGTAAGCGTGTGCTGAGAGTTTTGTCTGTCAATTCATCTTCAACATAAATTCTAATCTGCTGGGGTTGTCTGCCTTCTAATTCTTCTGGAGCTTCTTCAAGATTAATTTCTTGTATATCTTTGATATCTTCTAAAATAATCTTGAACTTGCTTTTCCTTCCGCATGAGCATCGTGAAGGCTCTTGTTTTTGTTTTTTGCTTTGCAATACCGAAATAACCGCACCACAAGAAGGGCATTCATACTTAATATTTTTTGTTCTTGGAACTATTTTAGTAATTCTTTTTATTGTTCCTTTTAAAGAACAGAGTTTTCCAAGATGAATAGTCCTTATTTTTCCTATCTCAATTTTGTTGTTTAGATTAAAAATATGTATTTTTGCGTTTTCATGTAGAACTTTTAATTTCTCTTGAATTATGGGCATGATACTTAGTGGGTTGTTTATCAGACTCTCAAATAAAGTTGGACTAAATTCTAAAATTGATTCGGCGTTAATTTCAATAACATTCTCATTCTTAACAAAACTATTCTTGTAAGTGTCTATAAAAGAAGAAATCGCCTCGTCTGATTTGTTTGATTCTTCATCAACAATAAAATTACTCATTTTAAACTAATTAATTTATGGGTATTGCGGTATCCCCCCTTTGATAGCTCAATTATTCCAAATTTACTAAGGTCTGAAATTATGTTCATAGACTTATTTCTACCGATATCCAAATTTGTTTTTAAAATCTGAATAAGTTCTTCTTGACTATTTGCTTCACCTTTATATTGATTTTTTAAAATATTTATAACTTCAAGATACATTTTTCTTTTTAAGGGTTCTTCAATTCTGTCATGTATGATATGGGTAACATACTCCTCTTGAAGAATTATTTCGGCTTCTCTTCCAGTAACAATTTCTTTTTCAAAAAATTCTTCAACTAAGTTTTTAGATGCACAAATAATATTTCTGGGTATTCCTTTTGAATATTTAAATATCATTTTGTATGTATCCTCATCAAAATAATTTGACGACCCAGCCATCAGCAATCTTGCTTTAATTAGGCTTGATGTTTCTTCAAAGTTCATTCTATCTATCCTAAATTTATCAAATTTTCCGAATATTTCTGAATAATCAAATGATTTGCTGAAGTGACTTATGTTTAAAGCAAAAATTAGGCTTATATTCCCATGATTTTTATGTGTGATTATATTCCAAAGATATTCCAAAAACTCCTTAAACTTTTTAGGAGAGATTCTGTCAGGAAAATCTATTAAAATATATGTTGGTTTTTCTGTAACTTTTATAAAATTTTCTCCACTTATCATCTCAAATTCTTCTGGACTTGAAAATATTGTTGAAAAAGGCAAAACATTGCACTTCTTACACTCTGTCAGCATGTCTTTAATGAAAAATAGAGATGTGGTCTTTCCAGCTCCTGGTTCTCCCAAAATCACTAATCTTTCTGGAAACATAAAGTTGTCTCTTATCTGAGAATTCATTTTGTTTCTTAATCTTCTGATGCTCTCTGTTTCTAAGAAGGGAAATTTTTTGTATTGTTCATAGTCAGTAACACCATATTCAATAAACGGATTGAATCTTAAATTACCCATTTTCCTCTTTTTATTACTTTTTATATTATTTAATCTTTATAAAACCTTCTATCTGTTTGTGACTACTAATAAGTTTTATGATATATTTCTTGCAAAATAGGGGTTTTGTTTTAATTGTTTAGAAAAGTTTAATACATTTAATGTATTCTTAGCCAAAATAACCCTTTCTTTAGAAATCTGGGTTGGGTTTGACAAAAAAATTTTAGTTATATCGGATTCCTTAAACAACTCATGCTTATTTAAGCACAAAAAAGGGCTTAAATGTTTAAGTAAATGTTTAATTGTTTAAGAGAATCACTTACGAACAAATAAGCACAAAAAATCTTTAATTGTTTAAGGATATCGGTATAACTAAACATAAAAAAAAATGCTTTACTCTCTCTCTCTCTCTCTCTCTCTCTGCAAAATTGCGAACTTCTCTTGACCCCATCATTTCTTCTGGAACATGGATGCCATATTAAGTTTTCACTGCATTAAATCTAAATCCCATATTAAATTTATAGAATCAAGCAATAAGGGAGATTTTCGGTATACCGATTTCTTTTTTCAGTTTCACCTTAAAAAATAGGAGTTGTTCGTTATAACGAATACTTCCTCTTTTTAAGTCTTTTGATACTCTGTTATGATGGTTGGAGTATAGACAAAGTATTGTATCTAATCAAAGATATATTTTCTGTAATACTTGTTGTAAAATGGATAAAGCATTATAATTAATTGAATATATGTTGAGTAATATCTGTTAGAATAGGGACAAATACAAACAAAATGTCGGATTTCAACCAGACAACTCTCACAATTCCAGCAATTCTTGATTAAGACTTACAGAGTTTCCAGATTTGTTGATAAGACCAAGAGTTTTTAATCTTGACAAGGAATTATTGAATCCACCAGAGTTGCATGAATATTTTGTCTGTGTTAATTCTGCAAGAGATTCTTTAGAAAACTCTTCAGAAGGATTATTAAGAAGAACTTCATAAATTTCTTTCTCGCATTTATTCAAAACATTTGAGATATTTTTAATTGAGAAATCAAAAGCTGTTGCTATCTCTGAATCCATTCCTTTGACCTGGATGCTATTTCCGTTTTTGTTTATTAAATCAAGAGAACCCAGTCTTGAAAGAGCATTGTTAAAACCCCCAGAATTGCAGGAATATCCAGTAACAGCTCCAATCTGTGATTTTGTAAAAGCCCTGTCTGGATAAGCATAAAGAAAAGAATAAAGCTTCTTTTCGCATTTTCCTAATTTTCCAGAATCAAGCTCACTTGTTAACACTTGATTTACATGTGTAACTTGTGGAACACTTCTAACTGGAATGTGCAACTTTGGTTTCTCTATAACAACTTCTTTCTTGTTTTCTTGAGGGTATTTAGTCAAAGCAGAGGAGATTGATTGTCCTATGCCTTCCAATAGCCTTTGTAATTGATTATACAGATGTTTTATTCTATTTATTTCCGTGAGATATTGAGATTCAGCGTTTCTGTAAGCTTTTTCTGACACTTGCTGTAATGTTTTACTGTCAGGTTCGGAATGAATTGGTTTGTTTTGCTTTGAAATAGTCAATTCGTTCTTCAGTCTTAATATCTCTCTTTTATAATCGGCTATTTCCTTTAATTCTATCTTAGAATTGTTCATCATCTCGGTCATAAATTTCTGCAATTTTTCTATGTCTACTTTTGACAACTTTGCAACTTGTTCCGTCTTTTTTCCTAACTCTGGAGTTGCACTTGTATCCATAGTTGATTTTTTTGCAAATTGAACTTTCTTAAATATTTTTAACCATGATGGCGACCAAACATATCCTTCTCCTCTTTGAAGACTTGGCAACTCCCCAACTATTTTCCTGTCTTCTCCAGCTTCTTGAACCCATTCTTCGAGAGCCTTCCTTTCGTGTAAACCATTAATCTGAAGAACACACAAACATTCAACTTGAGATAATACTTCTTTATTTACCGACTGAGGTCGCTGTGAGATTAAACTACATCCGATTCCATAGTTTCTTCCAAGTCTAACTATATCTTCCCAAGCACCAAGCATACGAGCATCGTCTTTTTGAACCATTTGTGGAACAAATTTCTGTGATTCTTCTAAAAATATATGAACTGCCGAAGGCTTTGATTTCTTTAAATGATAGAATTCTTCAGCAAAATCTGTGACAAACTTCTTCCTTTCGTTTTTTCTAAACTCAGATATATCTAATACCGCAGAAATGCTTTTTTCAGTAAGTATCTTGGCTATTTCTTTTCCTGCTTCTGAAGAGATTGGAATATCTCCATGTCTGCCACCTATAACAAAAATATCTTTTCCTTTTGATTTTCCATCAGAATCTACACGAAGTCCCCACCAATTACCTATTGGGTCTATAACAATGACTTGTGCTTTTGCATCAAGCATCTGTTCTGCAATCATAGAAGCAAGATAAGTTTTACCAGCACCTTTTCTGCCTATTTGGGCAAAAGTCTGAGTAACTGCTTCCATTGGCAAACTTAAATCTTTAGATATTTTTATCATTTCTTAATCACCTCTTGCTTTTTCCATATAAACTCTTTTCCTCTTTTTATCCATATTAATTCCATATCGCTTCTTGTAGAAGAACTTTCTTTTACTTTCTGTATTGCTTCTTCATCCGAAGACAAATTTTCAAACTCGAGATGGCACAATAGAGCATTATTTTCTCCCTTCATGTAATAACTGCATTTATTTGACGGCTTCTTTATTTTAAATTTTTGAAATAGTGTCTTTTGTTTTTCTTTATTCATTTCTCCTTAATCACCTCTGGAATGTAATAATATCCATCTTTATCTTTTTTATAAAATCTCTTTTTTCTTGGAATATAAGTTGAACTTAACAATTCAAATCCTCCACTTTCCATCAAACTTTTAATAACAATCGTCATTGGATAACGAAAATGTCCGCAACAGCTTGAAATGGTTCTGTATCCCTCTAAATTAAGAAATTTAATTAAAGGTTTCATGCATTTGTCTATATTTTGAATGTTATGATATTTACACATTTTTCTTCCTCCAGTTAATCGCCAAGTCAATAAAAAACCATACAAAAAACACAGCAACTGGAATTAAGGATATCATTCCAAAAGGATTTTTTCCAGTTCTACACAACAAGTAACAAAGAGTTTCATAAGGATAAATTGCCAAAGCTCCAAAACTTAAAAACATTCCAATCAAGACTCCAATTCCTATGCGATTATCCATATTTCCTCCTTTCAAGCCTTTCAACTGCTTTTGCGATACTTTCTCTGCTGTTTCTTGCCCTTCCACAAAGTTTTATACCAAGAACCCACAAAAGTGAATTTATGTAAGTATTATTAATCCGTATAAGCGAATAAGTTTGAAAATACTCTTTATTTATTCGTCTTTTAATTTCCCTAATCACCACTTTTTCAGACCTCATATAATATTGACTGATTTTATAGTTATAAACTTAATCCTATTCGTGTTATCATTTCATAATCACAAAAGTTTATAAATATTGATTAATTTAAGTTGTTATGAAGATGTGCCAGGACTGTGGAAAACAACAGGCTGTCAGGAATTATTATAACTTCTTGAAAAGAACAAAAGTTTTTGTTTGCAGGGAATGTTATAAAAAGCATACTTCAAGCAGAATCACTCCTTTGTATCTGTCTCGCTGTTATCCAATCAATTAAATCGCCAATTTCTGTTGAGAAATGTAAGGTTTCAATCTGGCTTCTGCTATTTTACAATACTCCTCAGATTTTTCAATACCTATCCACTTTCTGTTTAAGATTTGACAAGCTACTGCTGTCGTGCCTGAGCCAAGAAAAGGGTCTAAAACCAAATCTCCTTTATTAGAATGAATTTCAATCAAATGTTTAATTAAAGATAGTGGCTTTTCTGTTGGATGTTTTGTTTCCTTATACGAACTGCCATTAGCAGTCTCAAAATAATTATGCATTTCGGTTTGTTTTTTGAAATTAAATGTCCATTTTTTATTACCTTTACTACCTATCCACAAGAATTCACAAGCTGAAAGATAATTCACTTTTCTAAAAGAAGGTGTTGGATTAGTTTTATGCCAAGACAAGATTGTTCTTGTTCTAATTCCCAACTCTTTAGATTCCCATCCAAGAAAACTTATGTCCTCTTTATTGAAGAAACTAATTATTGTTCCTCCATCTTTTAAAATTCTACAGCATTCCTTTAACCATCTTTTAGTAAACTCTAAAAAATCTTCTCTTGATTTATTATCCCATTCTCCAAAATCAAAATTTAACTTGCTTTCTCTTCGCATTACTGGATTCCACGCTTTACTTCTGTCACGATTGTTATTCTCTTTTGATATGTTGTAAGGTGGGTCTGTCAAGATTAAATCTACTGAATTATCTGGCAAAGTTTTCATTATGTCCAAACAATCCCCTGTTATTATTTTATTTATTGGAAGCTCCATTATTCACCTCTAATTTAGTTTGAGTAAGATATGGTTCAAGTCGTTTTTTCGCAATCTCAATATATTTTGGATTTAATTCAATCCCAATGAATTTCTTATTTTGTTTTAATGCCACAAGTCCAGTAGTTCCAGCTCCAAAGAAAGGGTCAAGAACTATGCCTCCTTCAAATTTATTATCTTTGCATCCACAATCTGATAAACCTTTAAATTCTTTTGGAGCAGTTTCCATTTTCTCTGAATTTCTACTTAAATGTGCCATACCATATTCAATAGGGATGTGTCTTTTATAATTAGAATCATTTGAGTAATCTTTATCAGATAAACTTTCAATAATCTTTTCTCTCGCAAACCCACATTTATTACAAACAAATTCTGGACATCCTGCTTTAATCGGAGTTTCGCAGAGTTCTTCTGGATAAGTAGCAAAGTGTGCTTCTTTAAATGGTTGAGTTGTAATATCCCATACACATCTTTTATTTCTTCCAAACGAGTTTATACAGCATCCTTTCATTCCTGCTTGATTTTCTTTCATAATTGCCTTGCCCGATTTATGTAAAACTAATCCCTTGTCTATTCTTGAATCATTTTTACTGCTTTCTGCGATTGGTTCATACTGAGTTTCAAAAAAGTATTTTTTGGATTTAACAAAGAAAAAAAGATATTCAAAATCAACAGTAAATCTGTCTTTTACCGAACTGGGCATACAATTTGGCTTGTGCCATATAATAACATTTCTTAAAACCCATCCACGATTCTGCATTTCAATAGAAAATCTTGCAGGAATATTGCAGAGGGACTTTTCCATTCCTTTAACATCAGGTCTGTCTTCAGATTCATATCCTTTTCCTGAACCATAGGAATCTCCTAAATTAACCCAACAAGTTCCATCAGAACGAAGAACTCGCTTGACTTCATCAAAAATATCACAAAGATGTTTTATATACAAATCAAAAGTCGGTTCTAAACCTAATTGTCCTTTCCAAGCTCCACATTTTTTACAAAAATTAGAAACTTGCAGAGTATTTTGTCTTTCTTCATTTGAAAGAGTGTTTAAACATTCTATTGAACAAAATGTTTGATTAGGTTTTCCTTCAAATTGTTTTTTGCATACTGGACAGATATTAAAAATAGTTCGATTCTGAAATTCTGTTCTTGATGGTCTAACCCAAGCATCAGTAGGTTTGTATCCTTCATTAGCAACAAATTTGCTTTTTATATTATTTTTTTCTTTTTGCAATCTTTCCCTTATTCCTATCATTCCACCAGTTACTTTTTGGATATTTTCTAACCATTCATGTTCGCAATCTTCTTTTTCATCCCATATTATTTCTTCTGTTGAATAATCTCTGAGACTCCAATAAGGAGGTGAAGTAACCATACAATTCACACTTTCAGTTGGAAATTTCTTTAATTCAGTTAAAGCACCTCCAAGAAGTATTTTATTTGTTATTTCTTTGATGTTATACATTTTCTCAACTTCAAAAACTCTTTGTTTATTTTATAAATATTCATCTCGTTCCGTCTTATCTTTGTGACAATCCCATTACAGACCAGCCAATTCAGAGCATCGCTTACATAAGTGTTAGTTCCAACACCATAATGTTCTGACAAATTAGTTTTATATGTTCCTTCTGGAAGCTCTGAAAGTATGGTTATTATCCTCGTCAAATGCCTTGTATTACCTCTTCTGTTTGAATCTGAGACATACTTGTGTCCATTTCTTCTATGTTTTTTCATTGTCATAGGCACTCAAACTCCTTTTTCCATTTTTTTATCTTGATTTCACTAATTGAAGGCTTCTTTTCTCCAGTATCTCTCCCCATACTTCTGTGATATTGACGATGACATCTATCGCATAGAATTATCGAATTTGACCAGTAATATCGACAAGAAGCATACCTCCAAAAATCCATGTAGTGCTTCGCTTCCCTCATAATCAGATGATGTATCTGCAATTCTTTTTCAGAATGACATTTCTGGCATTTAAAGTCTGCAACAGCCAAAATAATTCCTTCATTAAATTTCTCTATTGTTCCGATATAATCTTTGTTTTTCTCCCTGACTAACTTTGCTATTGACCTCTTCATTATTACTATTTCTTCCTCTAATTTTTCTTTGTTCATTCCTGTTCCTTATCGCAAGAGCTTGATTTGAACAAGACCCGAAGCTCATGGGGCTTCTGTGCTACCAGGTTACACCACTCTGCGATTATCATTCTTTATGCCTCTCTCCTTTAAACCATGAGAACATATCTCTACGAAGTTTTGCCATTCTTCCATCAGGATGAGTAAACACTATTCCTTCTACAAACATCTTCCTACTCTCACTTTTCCAAGTTGCAGAATCTATTTTTCCGTCTTCACCATGAACCATACTTTGATATAAAGAGAATAAATCTGTTTCAAACCACTTGGATATTGTCTCAAAATCTTTAGGATATTTTCCCCAAGACTTATATTTCAAATGTTTTTGTGCAAATGTTGAAAAAGGAATCCATAAATGTCCCTTAATCTTGTAAGGATTTCCATTAACTTTCTCTCCAATTAATTCTCCATAGTGCTGTCCATCTAACAAATCTTCCATATATCCTCTTTCATAACTATTAAGTAAACCCTCAACAAGATACTTCTTTCCTTTATTGAAAAAAGGGATTCTCTCTGTTCGATTATAAATCGCAATAATAACGCCCTCTCTAACAATGATGCTTACATTAGTTCCATGCAGTTTTTCAATAGCCATAACAGATTCGTCATTAAACACCCATTCATATCCTTCTACTATCTCTGGAGTTAAGATATAATTTCCATCTATTTCTTTTCTTACAAATGGCGATTCTATTTTCGGCATATCCTCTATTTTGTTTATTGTCATTTTGAGTATAATAGTGGCATAAAATTAAGCCACCGAATAATTAAGCATCAGTTTTTGCAGAAGCGACATCATTCTGCATCGTTTGGACTGGAGTTTTTGGTTCTGGCAGTTCTGATGATATCGGAGCTTGAATTGGATTATCTGCCTTTTTGCTCATACACCACTTACATTGACAATCTTTTTTGTGTCTACCCCTTCCTCGCTTAACTGATTCAATTGTTTTTTGTTCTTCTGGCATTTTATCTTTTTTCTATGATTTATAGTGTTATCCAGCAAACCCAGATGAGACCAGCCAACATCATCTGCGGATAAAAGAGATGTAATACGCTTACAAATTACACCTGTTACCACTGTTTGGTTTGTTGCTGTTCCGTGAAACTTTCCACAGTCAATTTGCTGAATAACTATCATTTAACCTCTTGAAATTTGAATTTATTTATGTAATTATTAATATCTTTTTCGGTATGCTTTTTAAAAACCAAGTCTTGTGCCAACATATTTAGTCCTAACTCTATAACCTCAACTATCTTAATTCTATTCTTGCTAAATCGTGCAATCTTCCTGATTAATTCTTTGCTTACTTTATTCATTTTTCCTCCATTTGAAAATCTGGCTTGAATTCCATAGAAAGAAGCTTTAATTTTATTTGTTCAAGTCGATACAAAACTATAGCAACCTCACTTAGAGTGCAATGTTGGTTATTTAATCTATCAAGAACCTTCTCCCCATTTGTTTTTATTATTACTTCTATCATATTATTTTTTCTCCTTTATTTAAACCTTTTTATTAATTTTTTTAAATTCTTAACATAACTGTTACTTGCTTTTCTTACTTTAACTATTTCAACTTCTTGACAACATTCTCTGCAAAAAGCATTATCACCAACTTTAGGTTTTGTATAAATTTTGCTCATAAACGCAATATTCGTTGCTCTTTGATGTCCGCAAGACAGAAATCTAATCCAAAGTATTTGTTTTGTTTTCATTTTTTCTTCTCATCACAAAAAGGTTCTTGCTCTCCTTGATTATTACTTCCTCCTCTATCTTTGTCTTCTTTATACTTTAAATCAATAGAATCTATTTCAAGTCCGATGCTTCTAAAATCCTGAATTGACTTCTTAATCTTTTCAATAACCATTTCATCAGTAACCTTGCCCCATACCCAGATTATTTCGTTGGATTCTCTCATGCTCATTTTAGTTTTTCTCCTTTGATTTTATATTCTCTTTGATGTTGCTTTGTGATAGTTTTCATAACTCTTTTTATTCCTTGGCTATCAGTTAATTTCCCGCAATCTACCAGATTAATAATCTCAACAATTCTTTCATATGCAATTTCTTGATTTGTTTTCATTTCCCTTTTTCTCCTTTGATTTTCTTCTCTACCCATTCTTTCAACATTTCTGGCGGAACTTCATCATTAGTTTTATATAATGATTCATAAATCCTCAGTATTCTTGCTTGTTCTTCTGCTTTGCCAACATCTAATGCTTTCCTAATCTCTTTTCCGTATTCTATTCCTGCTTCTGCCTTGCCTTCTTGAAAACACTTCTCACAATAAACTTCATCATCTTCTCCATCAAGACCATCGTCTACTAATATTCTATGGCATTTAGCACATTTGCATAATATCTTTTCTTTATTTAATTCTTCTATAGTTGTCATTTTCCTTTTTCTCCTTTCTCAAGCTCTTTTAAGAGTTTTTTTAATTCATAAATCATTCCTTCTAATTCAGTTATCCATTTGTCTAACTTTTCACTTGTTTTCATTTTCCTCATCTCTTAAAATCTCATCAAATTCCTCTCGGTGTCTTTCTTTTAATAATGCGATTGCTCTGCTATACATTCTATTCCGTCTTTTCCTGCCTTTCTTGCCTTTCTCGGAATTATAAAACTTGGTCTGGAGATTATAAATATTCTCCTTTGAACACTTTCTTGAGCATGTTTTCCTATTGCGTCTTATGTCTTTTATTTCATTACCACAAATCACACACTTTTTCATTTCCTTTCTCCTAAAAGTTCTTTGCGAAGTTCTTTTCTAAGTGACTTTGGATATTTTTTTAAGAAACTTTTGATTATTATTTTACATATTTGAAGAGTGTTAAGTTCAGAAAATAAATCCATGTAATGCAAATTCCTTCTTTCTCTCTCTGATTTTGCAGTTAGATATCCATAACTTTCTTTATCTTTATCAAATCCAAAAAGTATAATTCCTTCTCGGCATGTTTTTATCATTTCTTTAATTGTTTTCATGATATAACATAAAAAATGTTTATTAGGCACAAAATTATCTCCAAAGCAAGAATGATTGAAAGCATTGAAATCTGCCTATAATCCTCACTTTCATCCATCTCTTTCTCTTTTTGAATTAGCAGTCTTTCTATCTCGGCTTGTCGTTTTGGATTTATTTTACTGAACATCAATTTTCCTCTCCCAGCATTTTTAATGTTTTGATAATTGAACGCAGATTGTAAACTAAATTGAGTATAACTTGAGGTTCAAATATGTCATCTCTCTCGCAAAGAGAATACATCATCTCATACTTCTTTTTTATCA
>Ga0315291_10007430_pt1 | contig 13544 bp, 12 predicted proteins | sample YL17G12_20_MG_FD_203070 | JGI IMG/M metagenome (GOLD analysis project Ga0315291, IMG submission 203070) | Sediment microbial communities from Yellowstone Lake, YNP, Wyoming, USA - YL17G12_20 | ecosystem: Environmental > Aquatic > Freshwater > Lake > Sediment | place: USA: Wyoming | collected...
CCTTGCCGTCCAGCGCCTCCAGGCGGCGCTCGAAATGGTCCACCAGGTCTTGGGCGATCAATCCGACGCGCTTTTCCGCGCCGACGATGGCCTCAAGCTGCGCCCACCTGGTCTTGAGCCGCTCCTTGTGTTCGACCTCTTCGCCCTCGGTGGCCTCCTCGAACTCGGGGTCAACTTTGGGCCGCTCGGCTGCGTCGAGCTCCAGTTTGGCCAGGCGGCCTTCGTAGTAGATCGGCACCGTCGCCCCATCGTAGACCGCCTGCTGGATGTCGTAGACGCTGACATAGTCGCCAAAGACGGCGCGCGTGTTCCTATCGGTCAGCTCGATGGGCGTGCCGGTGAAGGCGATGAAGGAGGCATACGGCAGCCCGTCGCGCATGTGGCGGGCAAAGCCATCTATAAAGTCGTATTGGCTGCGGTGGGCTTCGTCGGCGATGACGACGACGTTGCGCCGGTCCGAGAGCAGGGGGTACTGGTCCTCGCCTGGGCTGGGGAAGAACTTGTGCACGGTGGTAAAGACCACGCCGCCGGAACCGGTACGCAGCAGCTCGCGCAGATGCGCCCGGCTGTGGGCCTGCACCGGCTGCTGGCGCAGCAGCTCGTGGCAGCGGCAGAAGGTGCCGTACAGTTGGTCGTCCAGGTCGTTGCGGTCGGTGATGACCACCAGCGTTGGGTTCTCCATCCTTGCGTGCAGCACCACCCGCCCGGCGTAGAAGGCCATGGTCAGGCTCTTGCCCGCCCCCTGGGTGTGCCACACCACGCCGACGCGGCGGTCGCCGGGCCGGGTATCGCGCGCCGGCCCGGCCAGGTAGGTGCCACTCGGTTCACGGATGGGGGGGTGCTCACCGGCGGGAAGGGAGGCGCGCACCGTCTCCTCGACCGCCACGTTGACGGCGTGATACTGGTGGTAGCCGGCCATCTTTTTGACCGGCTCCCCGCTGCCCGCGTCCTCGAAGACGATAAAGTGGCGGATCAGGTCGAGGAAGCGCCGCCGGTCAAAGGCGCCCTGCAGCACCACCTGCAACTCGGGCAGACTGGAGGCGGCCAATGTCTCGCCGGTGATGGTGCGCCAGGGCAAGAACCACTCCCGGTCGGCGGTCAGCGTGCCGACGCGCGCCTGCACGCCATCGGAGGCCAGCAGCGCCTCGTTGTAGACGAACAGGGAGGGGATCTGTTGCTTGTAGGTCTGCAGTTGGTTGAACGCCCGCCAGACGTCGGCGTTCTCGTCGGCGGGGTTCTTGAGTTCGATCACCGCCAGAGGCAGGCCGTTGACGAACAGCACCACGTCGGGCCGCCGCTCGCGCCGCTCCTCGACCACGGTGAACTGGTTGATGGCCAGGAACTCGTTGCTTTCGGGATCGTCGTGGTCGAGCACGCGGATGAGGTCGCCGCGGAAGGAGCCGCCTGCCTGCCGCGCCCGCCCCGCTGCTATCTCTCGCTTGAGCCATTTGCGCCCATAGCCGGTCTTGAGCCACTTTTCGCGTGCTATGGCATCCTTGCGAGAGGGATACTCTTCGTAGTGTTCCAGGCGCAGTGGCCTGTGCTTGCGTGTGTGGTCGGCGGCGGTGCCTGCGAGATGTTGATGCCAGCGACGCTCCAGATCTTCAGTCTGGCCTATGTAAATACTGTCGTCATCGCAGCGAACCGCGTAAACGAAAAACAGGCCAGGGCGCGGCGCAGGCAGGTCGGCGCGCTGGTACTCGACCGGCACGCCTTCGACCAGGTAGCGGTGGACGGCGTGGTTGTTGGCCACCAGCGAGGGCGAATCGGGCCGGGTGAGGCGGCGGAAGGCCTCGTCCAGGGCGTCGGGCGGGGCCTGGGGGTTGAGGCGGTGGAGCGCCTGGCGCAGCCGCCGCTCCAGAACCACCTGGCCGTAATCGTCGCGCTCGGCGAACGGCTCGCCGGGGGCGATGTCGGGGCCGTGCAAGATGGCATAGCCCAGGCTTTCCAGCCAGGCCAGGGCGGCTTCCTCGACAACCGATTCGGTAAAGGCGCTCATGACTGCTCCCGCATCCGATAGCCTCCCGTCTTGCGCGCACCGGCAAACTCGATGAACTGGCGATCGTTTACAGGGACATTTATAGGGACATGACTACTTCAGCGGCTACCGCCGGGTGTGGCCGCAATTCGGTCAACAAGTGGTTCATCCTGGGAGTACCCCCTTAGCCGGGTATCGTCTTATCCGGTGTGTACGGTTCGTCAAAGGCCTCCGCGCACAGCCGCCGGACGCGCTCGTAGAGGCTGCGCAGCGCGGCGTAACCGGGCGTCGAGTGGTCGGGATACTCGGCGGGGTCCTTCAACGCCAGCGAAATCACGTCCTGCAGACATTCGATGTCCCAGCGGTACAGGCCGATGGGACGCTTGCCCAGGTAATCGGCGATGCGCCGGTCCAGCCCAAACGACTCGGCCATCCAGCCGGTGAAACGTTGGAGTTCTTCCAGTTCCAGGCCGGTAATCAGAATGTGGAACTTGCGGTCACGCGAGCCGGGTTTGATCATACCGCCGCCTCCACGAGCATCTCGGCGTCCGGGACGCGCAGCTCGCCGGAGATGAGCCTGGGCAGGAGGGTGTCGCGCAGGGCGGCGAGAGTGCGGGATTCTTCAAGCTTCAGCCGAATTTTGGCGTACACAGGTTCCGCGATAGCATCAAACGCAGCCATCACCTCTTGCGATGGAACCAATACCGGGATAGGCCGAAAATTCCTTTTGCTGATCTCGGCAAACGTAGTTCCGCTGGCGCGCCTCTTGATTTCCGGCATATGCACTTGTGTCCAGTTCAACACATAGTAGTTTGAGACTGGCCCATCACAGATCATCGCGATGAATCCCTGGTTAACGCAAACGGGAATTTGAGCGATTGCGAGATACCCAACTGGCGCGCGGGACGAGAGGAGTACTGTTCCCACAGGCAGAAGCCCTGAGCTGATCTTGGCCAACCCAGCATCTGTTACCTTTCGTTCAGTATCCAGGAGCATTGGACTTGGTAGGCCTGATAAGTCCTTGGGTGTCACAAAGCAATGGATGCCTTCATCCCAATAATCCGGATTCTTGGTGCTCGGTGTGCCTCCACCTACAGCTTTCAGAATGCTGCCAATTGATTCAACCACCCACCCTCTTGGAATCTTCCCCAACTCCGACTCCACAAACTCGTCCGGGAACAGGTCGGCGATGTGGCGCGCGAGGCCAGAGGGCTGCTGGCCGGCCGCTTTGGCCCGCACGGGGTCAAAGTCCACGAACCAGGACTTGAAGATGGCCCGCGCCATTGCCTCCAGCGTCTCGTTCATGCGTCGGTTCAGTTCGACCTTGTCGTCCAGCGTGCCGAGGATGTGGGCAATGGCGTGTTGTTCGATAGGCTCTGGGACGATCAGCGAAACATGCCGGAGTTCGCTCTGCTTGATCCCAAGGACAGTTGTGCCGCTAGATCTGGCCTTCAGCTGCGCTTGCACAAAGGGAGATTGCATCAGGAACTTGAGAAAAGTGTTATCAAGCAGGCCAGGCTTACCGCGAAGAGTGATGAGACGTTGGGCCAATGCTACTTTGGCATCTCTAAGTTGAGCGACTTCTCCAAGCGGGGCCTCTGTGGTAACGAGAACATCACCACGTTCTGGTAGACCTCGGCGCATCCACTCCTCGTACTCGGTGGGATCTATGAATTCTTCCGGCGTCTCAATGCGACCGTTCTTCACGATCTTGGCGGTGATCAGAGGAATCCCTGCCGAGGTCTTTCGGGGAGTCTTGCCTCGGTAATCAATGATAGCTGCCATACAGTCCGAGAGGGGCATCAGTCTCCAGGTGCTCGGCAAGTCACCCACCATACCCGATCCCCTCCAGGTTGGCCTTGATGAGCTGGTCGAGCCAGGCTGAATCACCACATACTCCTGCTTGATGATGCGGCGAAAGTCTTCCGCAATGGCCGCCCAATCCAGCACATCCACGCGAAAGGGTAGGTCGGACTCGGAGAAGGCCTCCTGCAAGTCGGCCAGGCGCGCCAGGTCCAGCGGTGCGTCCGTCATCACCACCAAGTCAAGGTCGGAAGTCTCTTTGGCCGTCCAGCGTGCACGCGAGCCAAAAGCGTGCACTTCGTACTCTAGGACGTGCCCGGCCAGAATATGTTTTACGAGTTCCAGGTGATCGGGACGCAGGTCAACCATCACACCTTTTCCCTGAGCCGTTCCAGCAGAAAGCGCGCATCCCGCAAAAATTCGCTGGCGCTTTGATACACCGCTTCGGCTGTTGCTGCATCATAGGTATGGCTGGTCAGATTGCGTTGCTTGAGAAAATCCAGCCAGGCTTCGGCATCGCGCAGCATGCCCTGTTCGCAGCCTACCCGGAAAAGGTCCCGGTTGGTCAGGCTGTCCACTCGCTCCAGACCGTATTCCTCCAGGTAGCGTTTCAGCATCTTCCACGATAACTCAAAGGTATACTCGAAACGTTGAATGACGCCATCGCGCATCACCTCGCGCTCGGTGGAGCCTTCCGGGTGCACCACATTCGCGTAGGCTTCCAACGCCGCTGCCAGCGACTCAATGGCTTTCTCTAGATTGCTGATATTGATCGGCATCTGGTCAACCTCCCAATGGCTCCTAAACGCTGTATCTCAACCTGCGCAAGTTTTCCCGGATCGCCTCCTCCAACTGCGCGCTCTCCGCAAACTGCGCCTTCAACTGCGCTGTCAACCGCTCCATCTTTTCCTCGAACGGCTCGCCGTCGTCCTCCACCTCGGCCGCGCCGACGTAGCGGCCGGGGGTCAGGATGTGGTTGTGATGGCGGATGTCGTCCAGCGTGGCGGCCTTGCAGAAGCCGGGCACGTCCGCGTAACCCCCTCCCTGGCCCTCCCCCGCTTGCGGGGGAGGGGAGGGGTGGGGGTCGCCGCGCCAGGCGTGGTAGGTATCGGCGATGCGGGCGATGTCGTCGCCGGTCAGTTCGCGGTGGACGCGGTCCACCAGCGTGCCCAGTTTGCGGGCGTCAATGAAGAGCGTCTCGCCGCGCCGGTCGCGGAAACCCTCACCCCCGGCCCCTCTCCCACGGGGAGAGGGGAGTTTGCTGCGGGCGATGAACCACAGGCAAACGGGGATCTGCGTCGAGTAGAACAGTTGGCCGGGCAGGGCGACCATGCAGTCCACCAGGTCGGCCTCAATGATCGCCTTGCGGATCTCGCCCTCGCCGGATTGGCCAGACGACATCGAGCCGTTGGCCAGCACGAAACCGGCCAGACCGGTGGGAGCCAGGTGGTAGATAAAGTGCTGCACCCAGGCAAAGTTGGCGTTGGAGGCCGGCGGCGCGCCAAACTGCCAGCGCCGGTCGTCCTTGAGCAGTTCGCCGCGCCAGTCGCTGTCGTTGAAGGGGGGATTGGCCAGCACGTAATCGGCCTTCAGGTCGGGATGCAGGTCGCGGTGGAAGCTGTCGGCGTGCTCCTGGCCCAGGTTGCCCTCGATGCCACGGATGGCCAGGTTCATCTTGGCCAGTCGCCAGGTGGTGTGGTTCGATTCCTGGCCAAAGATGCTGACGTCGGCCTTGGTCTTGCCGCCGTTGCCGTTGCCCGTCGCGTGCGCCTGGACGAACTCGACCGATTGGACGAACATGCCACCGGAGCCGCAGCAGGGGTCGTAGACCCGGCCCTGGTAGGGAGCGAGCATCGTGACGAGGAGCTGCACCACGCAGCGGGGGGTGTAGAACTGGCCGCCCTTTTTGCCCTCGGCGCTGGCGAATCGGGAGAGAAAGTACTCGTAGACCCGCCCGAGAACGTCCCGGGAGCGGCTGGCCTCGTCGCCCAGGCCGATGTTGCCGACCAGATCAATGAGCTGGCCCAGGCGCTGCTTGTCCAGGCGTGGATGGGCGTAGTCCTTGGGCAGCACACCCTTGAGGGTGGGGTTGTCGCGCTCGATGGCCAGCATCGCTTCGTCCACAGTCTTGCCGATGGCCGGCTGCCTGGCGTTGGCCAGGAGGTAGGACCAGCGGGCTTCCTGGGGCACCCAGAAGATGTTGACGGCGCGGTACTCGTCGGGGTCTTCCGGGTCGGCGCCCTGAGCGCGCTCGGCTTCGAGCCGGGCGTGGTACTCTTCGAAGGCGTCGGAGATGTACTTGAGGAAGATCAGACCGAGGACGACGTGCTTGTATTCAGCGGCGTCCATGTTGGAGCGCAGCGCGTCGGCGGCGCGCCAGAGCTCGTTTTCGAAGCCGATGGTCGCAGCGCTGTTGTTTCCTTTCGTCATGCTTCATGCCCCTTCAATCTGCATTGCTCGCACGTCAGACATCCTTGGCCTCACAAATAGTATACAGCAAAGTGACTGCAAGTCAAGGTTTTTTAAGGATGGACATGGGACAGCGCACCGGGGGGCAGGGCCAGGGGATCGCGATTGTAGCCGGGAGGGGACTCGTAGTCAGCGTGGTCTTGCATGGGACGCCCCTGGGGTGAGGGCTGAGAGCTTCACATGCCGAGCGATCGGGAATTCGGGATCGGGGATCAGAGGCCAGGGGGTGAGTGGCGAGAGGAGGCCCTGGCCACTGCTCCCTGCTCCCTGCTCCCTGATACCGGGTGATCTCTGACATAGGTTGCCTTGACACTTGTTCAGAATGGCCTATAATTCGCCGCAGGCGATGAGGCTCGCCAGCAGGCTCGTCCTGCCAACTGTCGCGTAGTGACTGATAGCCTCTACCTGGCAAATCAAGGTAGAGGCTTTTTCGTTTTTCGGGAAAGGCGCGCGGAAATGACCAAGAAAGACAGGCTGTATTTGGATCTGCTCGAAGCGTGCGCAAAGCCGGGTTGTCCCCTGTGCCGGGTGTCGCTCGCGTTCGTGCGCAGTTACCTGGACAGCACGATGTACGAGCGCGTCAACGACTTTGGCGTGCGGGCCGCCCTGCGCGACGCGCGCGGCTATTGCAACGCTCACGCCTGGATGCTGACCGAAGGGTACGGCGTCGTGCTGGGCACCGCCATCATCCAGCGCGACGTGCTCAATGCCGTGTTGAAAGCCGCCGACGTCGCGCCGCTGGGGCGGGGCACCCGCCAGTATGCTCAGTACATCCTCCGGCGGCTGCGCCCCACCGCCGAATGCCCGGCCTGTGCGAACCAACGGACGATGGAAGACATCGCAGTTCAAACGCTGCTCAAGTACCTGGACGACGCGCGCCTGGCGGCGGCGCTGGCCGAAACGTCCGGCTTGTGCCTGCCACATTTCTCGCGCGCGCTGGAACTGGTCGAGGATTCCGACCGACTCCAACGGCTGCTGCGCTTCCAGTGGCAGGCGCTGGAGGGGCTGTGCGACGAGTTATCGGAACTGATCCGCAAACACGACTATCGCTTCAAAGACGAAGGGTTCGGCGAGGAGGGCGACAGTTGGCTGCGGGCGACCGGCATCGTGTCGGCCGAGCGTGGAGCGCGATGAGTCACGACCAAGTCCCGATCGTCACCTGGGTCAAGTTCAAGGAGGCTTTTCGCGAGCCGGGCTGTCCGCTCTGTTCTCTGAGACAGGAGGTCCTGGATTGGTATTTTTCTCGCTGGGTATGGGACTATATCAGCGATCCCGATATGCGCAATCGTATGAGACGCAGTCTCGGTCTCTGCCCGGAACACACCTGGCAATTGTACCGCACGGACATCCGGGAATACGACGACGTGCTCGGAGTGAGCATCGTTTACCAGGAACTCGTTCCACACATCGCGGGCGTTCTGCACGATGTTGCGATCAAGGCCGAGGAGCGGAAATCTCAGGGCTTGCCCTGGCAGGAGCGCCTGTGGCTGTTCCTGCGCCGGCGTTCCGCGTTGCGTCGCTGGTTCAAACCGGCGTCCTGGCGGGCCGGCGACATTCTGCGCGCCGACCGTTGTCACGTGTGCGCTTACAACGAGGAGGGCGAAAGAAGAGACCTCTACTGGTTGGTGCAGATTCTCGAAGGCGGGACCTATCGCACGCTGTACGCCGCTTCAGACGGACTGTGCTTGCCACACTTGCGCCGGGCGCTCGAACTGGCGATGCAGATTAACCCCGACGCGGCACAATTCCTGGCCGAGACGGCGGGGCGAAAAATGGCGACGCTGGCCGCTGATCTCGAAGGATACATCCGCAAGCGGGCCTACGACCGCCGCCACGAAGCGATGACCGACGGCCAGCAAAACGCGCCGCGCAGAGCGTCCGAATTCTTCGGCGGGTTGGATGGGTGGAATGAGCGGAGAAGGCGGATTGACAGCATCTAGCGGCCTGAACCGGTTTCAGCGGACTGCGCTGGCGGTCACCCTGGAGCAGTTGGAACGGTCGCTGGGCGAAATTGAGCGCCTGCTAGACGGTGCCCCTGCCGGCGTCACCCATGTGACCGTGGTGGACTTGGAGCCAGCCACGATCCGGCAGGTCCGCGAGCAGTGCGAAACCGCCCGTTGTCAGGTTGCAGAAATGGTGGCGGCCTTTAAACTGCCCCGGCAACGATCAAACGTCCGCCAAGTGATCGTCGCCGAGATGGGCGCCGTCTGGTCCAGACTGGAAGACTTGCGCCCGTCCAAGTTGCGGCGTTACGGGAGCGTGGATCCGAGCCTGGATGAGACGCTAGCACCCCGGTTGGAACAGCTCATTCACCTGGTACTGGCGATTGGCGAACTGGCCTGCAGTGGCGAGTAGGGGGGTGTCCATGGATGGTTCTAATCGTCCAGCCTTGCTGGATGAGATTGACGCGCAAATACCGGCGGCGGATTTTGAAACAGAGTGCTTCCCTACCGGTCTGGCGCGTGTCACGATAGACCTGACTGCCGAAATGGTGGAGCAGGTCACGGCCGCAGCAGAGAAGCAGGGTTGGCCCAAGGGAGAGGCGTTCGTGGCCCTGCTGGCCCTGGGGTTTGGAGCGCTTGAGGAGGAAAGGGCCCGCGCCCTGATGGAACAGAACGATCAGCCGGCGCGAGACGAACTGGACCTGTTGGTGCGCCGTATGCGTCAATTGGAGATGCAGTACGCGGTGATGAAGCGCCGCTCCTGGGACTTCTTGAAAGCCTACCAGTCTGCCAGTCTGGCTGACGGGGCGCTCCGCAATCAGGTGGCGGGGTTGTCGTCATTAGTCCCCACCCTGTGCGCCGAAAGGGATGAGGTGCGGCGACGGGTGATGGCATTAGAGGCCGAGCGCGAGCGCTGGCAGAGGCCGACCAGTGACGAGGAAGAAAGCGCCCTGGATCCAGCGGATGAACCTTTGTGGCGGCGTCTCATTCGCCGGTTGAGAAAGTGACTGGAGCAGTCGTGATCGTCCACTATTGTCCCCGGTGTTGGGCCGAGATGTCGGAGCAGCGCGACCGCTGCCCGGTCTGCGGGTAGTCGCTGGCGGCGGGCGACGAGAATTTCGTGGACAAAAACAAACTTCAGGAGGCAAGGATATGTCAACGACGATCAAGCAAGTGCATGCGCGCGAGATTCTGGACTCGCGCGGCAACCCCACCGTCGAGGTGGAGGTATGGCTCGAAGGCGGCGCGTGGGGCCGCGCGGCGGTGCCTTCCGGCGCGTCCACCGGCGTCCACGAGGCGCTGGAACTGCGCGATGGCGAACCGAGGCGCTACGGCGGCAAGGGCGTGCGCCAGGCCGTCGAGCATGTCAACCTGGAGATCGCCACGGCCATCCAGGGCCGGAATGCGCTGGATCAGGCCCAGGTAGACCAGGCCATGCTCGACCTGGATGGCACGCCCAACAAGCGCCGCTTTGGCGCGAACGCCATCCTGGGCGTCAGCCTGGCCGTGGTCCGCGCGGCGGCCAGCGCGCAGGGGCAGCCGTTGTATCGCCACCTGGGCGGCGAAGCGGCCACCACCCTGCCCGTACCGATGTTCAACATCCTCAACGGCGGCGTGCATGCCAACTGGCAGGGCACCGATTTGCAGGAGTTTATGATCGCCCCCGTTGGCGCGCCGAATTTCCACGAAGCCTTGCGCTGGGGCGCTGAAACCTATCACGCACTCAAGAGCGTGCTCAAGGACGAGGGGTACTCGACCGGCGTGGGCGACGAGGGCGGCTTTGCCCCGGCGCTCAAGACCAACGCGGAAGCCGTCGAGTTGATTTTGCAGGCCATTCAAAAGGCCGGTTACACGCCCGGCGAGCAGATCGCGCTGGCGCTGGATCCGGCTTCCAGCGGCTTCTACGAGGATGGACTGTATCACCTGCGCACCGAAGGCCGCCAGGTCACGTCGGCGCAGATGGTCGAAATGTACGCCGACTGGGTGAGGGAATACCCCATCGTCGTCCTGGAGGACGGCCTGGCGGAAGATGATTGGGGCGGCTGGAAGTTGCTCAACCAGATGTTGGGCGGCCAGATTGAACTGGTGGGCGATGACCTATTTGTCACCAACGTCGAACGCATTGAGCGCGGCATCCGAGAGAACGTCGCCAACGCCGTGCTCATCAAGCTTAACCAGATCGGCACGCTGACCGAGACCATCGCCGCCATCGAGATGGCGCGCCAGGCGGGTTGGGGTGCGATGGTGTCGCACCGCAGCGGCGAGACGGTAGACAGTTTCATCGCCGATTTCACCGTGGCGATGGGCACCGGCCATCTCAAGACCGGCGCGCCGTGCCGCGGCGAGCGCGTGGAGAAATACAACCAGTTGCTGCGCATCGAAGAGGAATTGGGCAAGCGGGCCATGTACGCCGGACGCCAGGCGTTCGTGCGGTAACGGGCGATTCTTGACACATACGGGCAACAGGGTATGATTTGTCTGGGTGATGGGGCTCGCCAGCGGGTTGGTTCCGCCAATCGTCTGCGATGGCTAATAGCTTCTACCTCCGTGACGCGATGGGCGCCACGGCCGGTAGAGGCTTTTTTGGTCTTGGGGACGTGACAACATGCCAGGTAGTACCACGACGGGTTCGGAGAGAGAGCGCGCTGCCCAGATTGCTGAGGATCGCTTGCACAAGGGAGATATGGTGCTCCTGCAGGCGGGAGACCTGGTGCCCGCTGACCTTGAGCTCGTCGAAGCCAGGGGCCTCGAAGTTGACGAGTGGGAGTTGACCGGAGAACTGAGGCCGATTGAGAAACGAGTCGGCGAAGAAGCCGTCTATCTATACAGAGGAAGCAGGGTCACCAGGGGCAGCGGCAAGGGTATCGTGGTCGCGACCGGGGCAGAAACGGAATACGGAGAAATCCTGAAGCAGCCACGGGAGCAAGAGATGCGCAGAGTGCCGCCCCTGATAAGAGGGCAGTACTGCATACTGCTTGTCCTCCTCTTGCCGCCCTTCCTTGCTGCCTTGGGCCGATACGACAGAAATGCTTTGACTTCGTTGCTGTGCCTGGCAGCAGCAGTCATCATGGTCCTGTTGCAGAATAGTGCGCTGTTCAGATACCTCCTGACCTCGAGCGAAGCAAGAAGGCTTGAGGCTCAAGGCATCAATATCCGCGATGCAACCTGCCTAGATGATGTGAGTCGCCTCGACGTCGTCTGTCTCGACAAGACGGGCGTCTTGACCACGCTGGACATTAAAGTCGGAGGCATCCATTTCGCAGGCGAGACGCCGGATGCAGCGTCGTTCTTGCCGGGTGACGAGCGTGGCACGCTGACTGGCATCGCATGTGCCCTGTGCAACGATGTCTTCTTTCTCGAAAGGCGGCACCAGGCAGACCCCATAGATAGGGCCCTGATATCGTTCGCCCAGCAGCATGGATTTGACATTGATCAGCTCGCAGCGCAGTACAAAAGGGTCTATGACAAGCCGTTTGATTCCGAAGACAGGTACATGGCCGCCGGCTTTGAGCTAGGCGATCAGACGCTGTATTTTGCCAAGGGGGATCCGGAAGTCATTTTGAAGATATGTACAGGCTACATGACGGCGTTGGGCAGCGTGAGAAGGGTGGATGGAGACTTTCTTGTGTCGATCAGAGCCGCTACGGACTCGGCAAACCAGCAGGGGGACATCGCCATAGCCCTGGGGTATAGCCCTGGCACAACAATCCCCCCCAAGCGTTACTCGTTTCTTTGCCTGATTCAGCTGCAGAACCCCTTGAGGCCGGAGGTTCCCGATGAGGTGCGCTGGCTGGAAGATGTGGGAATCAGACCTATCATGCTGACCGGCGACAGACCTGAGGCAGCCATGGCGGTCGGCAAAAAGGCCGGGATCGGACCGAGGTACTGCTTGACCGGGAAGGCTATCGCCCAGATGGCCTCGGAGGAGGTCGCACGGCAGGCTGCTTACGTGTCCATCTTTGCGCGTTTGTTGCCGTCGCAGAAAGGAATCCTTGTCAGGCTGCTGCAGAGCAGGGGTCATTCCGTGGCGATGGTTGGTGAGGGGGCAAACGACGCAGTTGCTCTTAGAGCTGCGGACGTGGGGATCTCCTTTGGAGAGAGCAGCTCCCCTTTGGCCAAGAGAGTGTCGAGAATCCTGATCCATGATCTGGCCGATCTGCCGACGATTATTGCAGGCGCGAAGCGGATCGAGCGGTGGCTCAAGTACTTGATGCTATTCAGAGTCGCCGCACTGATTTCCATGCTGGTGGGTTTGTACGCGTGGATGCTGGGCTGAGTCCGATCTCTCCCCTCACGAAACACGCCACACACTTCACAGGAGCAATTGATGACACGCATGATCCTCGTTCGTCACGGACAAACCGAGTGGAACCGCGTGGAACGCTTTCGCGGGCGGGCCGACGTGCCGTTGGACGAGACCGGCCTGGCCCAGGCCGAAGCGACCGGCCGGCGCATCGCGGCGGAATGGCAGCCGGCAGCGGTGTACTCGAGCCCGCTCTCGCGCGCGGTCAAAACCGCCGAAGCGATTGCCGGGCATTTCGGCCTACCCGTCCAGGTTCACCCCAGCCTGACCGACATTGACTATGGCGAGTGGCAGGGCCTTACGCCGGACGAGGCCCGCGAGCGGTGGCCCAGGGTGACCGACGCCTGGCTCAATGCTCCCCAGGTCGCGCGAATTCCCGGCGGCGAGACGCTGGACGATGTGCGCGACCGTGCGATGGAGGCCGTCCGCGCGTTGGCTGCCCGCCACGAAGGGCAGACCATCGTCCTCGTGGGGCACACGGTCGTCAACCGGGCCATACTCCTGGCCGTGTTGGGCCTCGGCAACGGCCGCTTCTGGCGGCTGCGGCAGGACACCTGCGCCATCAACGTGTTCGAGGCCGAAGGCGACGTCTTCATATTGGCGCTGCTGAACGATACGTGCCATCTGCGCGATTTGTCTTGATAGCCGGTATGCTCAATCCATCCAAAGAGCAATCCGATCACACCAATCCAGAGGTGGAGGTTTGACCATGCTATCATTCGTCCAGCAGATTGCACAGAAAGTCAAGGACAACATCGCTTGCGTGATCATCGGCAAGGATGATGTCGTCGAACTGTTGCTGATTGCGCTCTTTTGTGAGGGGCACGTGTTACTCGAAGATGTGCCCGGCATTGGCAAGACGACGCTCGCCAAGTCGCTTTCGGGCGTGGCATCCGTGGCCCGGTGCGCGACGCGATGCTGTCCGCTGCCTATGCTGCGCGCGGGCCGGGTCGTCGGGGTGATTGACCGCGCCGATGTAGTGCGGTGGCGAAATGGTCAAAAAACGAGTGAGAGGAGTGCAACTAGAAGTGACTTTCCACAGCATACT
>Ga0315291_10007436_pt1 | contig 13541 bp, 6 predicted proteins | sample YL17G12_20_MG_FD_203070 | JGI IMG/M metagenome (GOLD analysis project Ga0315291, IMG submission 203070) | Sediment microbial communities from Yellowstone Lake, YNP, Wyoming, USA - YL17G12_20 | ecosystem: Environmental > Aquatic > Freshwater > Lake > Sediment | place: USA: Wyoming | collected...
GTCTTGACTGGAGCCGGAACCCTCCGCCCTGGTCCTAGTTGGCAGATTCTTCTGCGACATGGGCGGAACTTGCTTTCCTCATTCCTTCATGCCTGATTAGTGCGGAGCTGTTCCATCCTGCGGCGCAAATCATGGGGTCAGGCCTCTTCGCTGAAGTCCGAGCAAGGTTGCTGAGGCCAGACCCCTCTAGGTCCGCGCCGCAGGAGACCATTCAACAAACGGGCAAAGATGGGGTCAGGCCTTTTCGCGGATGTTTGACTGCGATGATAAGGCCAGACCCCGGCCCGTTTGTTGAACCGGCTCTCTGCACTGCCGTTCGTCCTGTCGATAATCGACAGGACTTCTCCTCCCTCTATTAATAGCAAAAAATGTTCGCCTGATTCGCGACTAAAGTCGCTCGCACATTTAAGAAAAATAAGGAGAATCTCGGTTTTGTGGCAATATCGCACCGTTTCAATCCGGTTAAACGAATTTTATCCGCCTTTAGAATCAATGCGTTGCAGGCAGGTTTCGACTGCTCGAAAGAGGCAATTCGCAGGGGTCTGAAAATGATTCGCGACTCCCACCTTCGCTAAAGCTACGGTGGACAGGTCCGCCTTCGCCCAAAAGGCGCTTCGGCGGACTAGAAAGTCGCTCGCACAGAAGAACAATTGAATCGCGAGCAAGCTCGCTCGCACAATTTGGGCGAGCGCCCAACTTCGCCGAGGCTATGTCGGGCAGGCAACTCGCTCGTACACGCGTTCATCGTTTCTCGTTTATCGCCTGCGGCGAGCACGCTCGCGGAAGAGCTGATAAAATTATTTACGGAAGATACCCGCCGCCTTAGTTGCAAACTTTGGGAAGAGCACCAGAAAACAGCTCCCCTGCCCTTTAAAACTTGCGCCGCTTATGGCACAATTGTCCAAGTGTAGCTGGCTGGGCTAGGGTCATAGGTGCCGCCTCCGTCAATCGCCCGCACCTGAAAATTGTGGGTCCCAAGGACAAGACCGGAATAGTTCTGCGGACTCGAACAGGAAGAATACATCCCGCCGTCAATTCGGCATACAAAAGTGCAGAGAGGTTCATTGCAAATGAATTCAAAGCTCGCTTCTGTGCTCCCGGTTGGATCGGGAGGGTTGGAGGTTATGATTGTTTCGGGCGGGAGATTGATGACGTCTACCTGGGAATAATCCGAAGCCGGAGGATTGACGCCGTCGTTAAAGGTCGCGGTCACGGTCGCGGTTCCGCCGCCCATCACCCCCTGGAACAGGTTAGGCGGTGTAAGTTGCGTGAGCGCGCCGGTGAAGGTCCATGAGGTGGAAGTGCCCATGAGCGAAGAAGTGCAGTTGGCGGTGGAAAAATCGCTGAGTGTGCAGGTGGCGGCAAATGCAATCGTGTTCCCTTCATCCACGGTTGCGGGATTGGGAGTCACGGCCAGAGAGGCGACGATTTCATCGTTGGTGAGGGTTACGCTTGCGGGAGTTGCGGCCGGAATCAAGCAGGCCACGTTGGACCCGGTGACCGTGCCTGCACCGCCGGCCTCGCCTGGAATGTGCGAAGCGTCAACCTGCTGGGTGGCGGCCTTGGGTCCCAGGGTCAGATTGCCGGTGACGCCGAAGGAGGTTTCCGCGGTGCAGTCCGTAGTTAAGGAATCGATCATGGTGCAGATCGCGCGGAATTGCGCGCTCCAAAGCTCGGGGATGGTGGCGCTGGCCGGATCAATCGCAAGCGAGGCGCAGTTGCTGATAATCCAACTGTAGCTTGCAGGGATGGATTCGAGATTGCCTGCAAGGTCGGTTGCCCGGACCTGGAAGGTGTGGCCGCCTTCGGACAATCCCTCATAGTGTTGGGGCGGAGAACATGCCGACCATGTTCCATCGTCCATCCGGCACTCAAAGCTGCAGGGCGGTTCATTGCAGGCGAATTCAAAGTCAGCGTAAGTCAAAGAGGTCGGGCTGTCGGGACCGGCGTTTATAAAGGTGTCCGGCGGTATCCGGTCAATGGTCCAGTCGAAGCTGGCGGGGGTGGGGTCAACGTTCAACTCAGCGTCATAGGCGCGCACCGAGAAATTGTGGCTGCCTTCAGACAGGTAATCTGGGTAATACCTGCCGCCGGTGTTAAACTCGGATGTCCCATCATATCCGCCCCAGGCGATCATTTCCTCTCCGGTCCAGACCGCGGTGTGCCCAGACCTTGCGGTCGGCGCGTTGATCAGGGAGATTGCATTCCAGGCATCCGCAATCGGGTTATACTTGCCGCCGGTGTTGAAATAGCTTGTGCCGTCATCCCCTCCCCAGACGATCATCTCGCTCCCGGTCCAGACCGCAACGTGGTCGGCTCTGGCCGAAGGCACATTGGCGCCGACCGAGGTTGGCAGCCAGCTATCCGATACCGGATTATACCTGCCGCCGGTGTTAAGGTAGTTGCCGCTTGCAAAGCCACCCCAGACAATCATCTCGCTTCCGGTCCAGACCGCGCTGTGATACTCCCTGGCGGAAGGAGCATTGGTGGTTGAGGTCGGAGTCCAGCTATTATTCCCCTGGTTATATCTGGCGCCGGTGTTCAGACAGCTGCCTCCTAGGTGGCCTCCCCAGATAATCATCTCGGTCCCGGTCCATACCGCGGTGTGTTGAGACCTTCCTGTCGCGGCTGGGGTTTTGCTCCAGGAGTTGCTGACTGGATCATATAGCAGGGCGGTACCAGGATAGGTCCCAAAAACATATTCTATCCCGCCATATATAATCATCCTGTTCCCGGTCCAGACCGCGCTGAAACCATTTCTGCTAATGTTTCCAGGGACCGACTGCCAGGAATCCGTGGCCGGATAATAGCGGCCACCTTGGCCAGGGTAGTTATGCAAAGCGATATAATACCCGGCCCATGTAATCATCATACTGCCGGTCCAGACCGCGGTGTGGTACTGCAATGACGAGGGTGCGCCGACAGTTGAGGTTGCGGTCCAACTGTCGGTTACAGGGTTATACCTGCCCCCGGTGTTGGAGTAACAATCGCCTCCCCCCCAAACAATCATCTCGGTCCCGGTCCAGACCGCGGAGTGTCCGGTCCAGACGGGCGGAACATTGACCAGGGAGGTGGGAGTCCATATCCCGCCCTCGCCGTATGATTTCGGGGATATGCACGCGGCCCATGCCTCCGAATCCAGGCTGCATTCGTAGGTGCAGGGCGGAACGGTGCAGGTGAAGGTGAATTGAGCAAGTCCGGAATTGGTGAGGTCTGGCGGATAAGTGAGGAGGATGGTGTCAACCGGCGCATCGATCACCCAGGTGTAGCTTGCCGGGGTCATGTCGGTGTTTCCGGCCTCGTCCCGGCCGCGGACTTCAAAAGTATGCGAGCCGTTGAGCAGGTTGGAATAGTTCTTGGGGCTCTCGCAGGAGGTGAACCCTCCGCCATCCATGCGGCACTCATAGGTGCAAGGCGGCGTGCTGCATATGAATTCAAAGGTGGCGGTGTTGACATTGGACGGGTCGGCTGGCATTGAGATTATTGTGGTTTCCGGCGGAATGGCGTTGATTGTCCAGTTGTAGGCCGCGGGCACAGGGTCGGTGTTGCCTGCCGGGTCAGTTGCCCGCACCTGGAAGTTATGCGCGCCGTTGGCCAGAGCGAAGTATTCAACCGGCGATGCGCAAGCCGACCAGCCTCCGGCGTCCAGATTGCATTGGAACGCGCAGCCGGCTTCACTGCAACTGAATGTGAAAATAGCGAAGTTGTTGCTTGAGGGGTCGGGTGGAGCGGAAGTGATGCTGGTGTCCGGCGGAGTAAGATCAATGGTCCAGGAATAGCTTGCGGGGGTCGGATCGGTGTTTCCCGCCGGGTCTGTGGCTCGCGCCTGGAAATCATGCGGGCCTTCCAGAAGCAGGTCATAAATGGCCGGAGAGGTGCACGGCTCCCAGGCGCCGGCATCCAGGCTGCATTCAAAGCTGGAGCCGGGCTCGCTGGAATCAAATTCAAAATACGCGCTGGTGAGATTGGTGGGGTCTGCGGGATAGGCGCTGATGAAAGTCTCCGGCGGGAAGAGGTCAATAAACCAGGTGTAAAGCGCCGGAGTCTGCTCGGTGTTTCCAGCGGCGTCCGTGGCCCGGACTTCGAAGACATGATATCCAGGCGTCAGACCCAGGTAGTCCTTGGGTGATACGCAAGCCTCCCATGCCCCGTAATCCAGGCTGCATTCAAGCGTGCAGGGAATTTCATTGCAAATGAACTGGAACTCTGCGTCCTGCGAAGTGGTCGGGTCCAGAGGCCCGGAAGTTATGGTAGTAACTGGCGTGGTGAAATCCACGGTCCAGGTGTAACTTGCGGGCGTGGGGTCAACGTTCATACCAGCGTCATAGGCGCGCACCGAGAAATTGTGTTCGCCTTCGGCAAGCCAGGAGGTTTGGTAGATGCCTCCGGTGTTCAGGTAAGTACCGCCGTTACCTCCCCATACGATCATTTTGTCGCCGGTCCATACCCCGGCCATATCCCGCCTGGCCGACGGGGCATTGGTCAGGCCGGTCGCGCCCCAGGAGTCTGCCACCGGGTCATATTTGCCTCCGGTGTTTGTGGCTGGAGAACCGCCCCAAACAATTATCCTTGTTCCGGTCCAGACTATGACCGGCTCAATTCTCGCGGAAGGCGCGTTGGTGGTGGTAATCACCGTCCAGGAATCGGCTAAAGGATCATACCTGCCTCCAGTATTCAAGGGCAGGCCCCCACCTCCCGCTCCATCTCCTCCCCAGACCAGCATTTTGCTCCCGGTCCAGACCATGCTTGCCTGCTGCCGGGCCGAAGGCGCATTGGTAACTGTCACCGGTACCCAAGAGTCAGCCAGCGGGTCATATCTGCCTCCGGTATTCACGACGCTTGACCCGTTCCAGCCTCCCCAGGCGATCATTTCCGTGCCGGTCCATACCGATCTCGGCCACCAGCGCGCCTGCGGGACATTGGTTCCTGTGGAGGTCGCAGTCCAAGTGTCATCAGAGGGATTGTATTGGCCGCCGGTGTTAAGAGCGGCGCTTGAGGATCGTCCACCCCAGACAATCATTTCGCTCCCGGTCCAGACCGCGGTGTGATATTGCCTTCCCTGAGGCGCATTGGTCAGAGAGGTTGCGGCCCAAGTATCCGTTGCCGGGTCATATCTGCCGCCGGTGTTGACATAGTCGTAGCCGCCCCAGACGATCATCAGGCTGCCGGTCCAGACCGCAACGTGGTAACGCCTGGCGGAAGGGGCGTTGGTGGTTGAAGTCGCGGTCCAGGAATCAGTTGCCGGGTCGTATCTGCCGCCAGTATTGGTGATTGGAGCCCCACCCCAGACAATCATCTCCGATCCGGTCCAGACCATGGTGTGGCCTTGCCGGGCCGATGGCGCATTGGTCAGGGAAGTGGGAGTCCAAAGCTCGCCCCCGCCAGGAGGGTATGACTTCGGCGATGAGCATGACTCCCAAGCTTCCAAATCCAGGCTGCATTCATAAGTGCATGGAGGCTGGGTGCAATCGAATGCGAAGCTCGCCGAGGTCTGGTTGGTTGGATCCGGTGGGTTGGAAGTTATGATTGTGTCCGGCGGGGTGTCCACCGCCCAGGTGTAGCTCGCCGGAGTGGGGTCAACGTTGCTGGAGTTGTCAATCGCCCTAACCTCAAAAGTGTGGTTGCCCTCAACCAGACCGAAATAACTTTGCGGACTGGAGCAAGTGGCAAATCCGCCGCTATCGATCTGGCACTCAAACGTGCACGAGGCTTCGTTGCATTCGAATTCAAAACTCGCGTCAGGGCTGCTGGACGGATCAGGAGGCTGACTGGTGATGGTGGTCTCGGGCGGAGTGACGTCTTCAACCGTAACATCAGCCGAGCCGGTAAGGTAAGGATAAGAAGCAGAGCTCGAATTGTAGGCATAGGCAAAGACCCAGGCCAGACCCGCGCCGATGTCGGCTATAAATAAGTTCGGAGGCGTAAGCTGCGTAAGCACCCCCACCGCGGACCAGGCCGTGGCCCGGCCGCAGTAAGACTCGGTGCAGTCAACCTGCGACTCATCCTCAAGCGTGCAGGTGGCAATGAAGGATATGGTGTCGTTCTCCTGAATGGTCGGGTTGTAGGGACTGAGACTTACCGAAGTAATTTCCAGGCAACTCGGCTGCCCAACGGTGATCTCAAGAATGGTGGGTGATGATATGGTCAATCGCGCCGGGTTTCTTTGGCCGGGGATAAGGTATTCCATGTCCGCCGGGATGTAGGCGGTCAAACGGATGATGCTGCCGAGAGCGCAGCCCACGCCTCTAACCTTGACCGCGGCGATGCCGAGCTCAGGGTTCACCAAAGTCGGCTGATAGTCATAGCCGAGCGGGTTGCGCCAGGCCCAAACCGTGGCGCCGCCCGCAGGGTCGAAGCCGTAAATTTGAGCAGTGGATGCGCACTGGCTGGTCGGGTCAATGGCAAATATGATTCCGAACCCGGTCCTGGGCCAGTGGCCCGCGCCCGCGGAGGAGTAGCTTATCGCGCTGATCGCCACCGAATCGCCGGGAAGGTTCCCGACCGTAAGGCCGGAAACGGGGCCGGCCCACTCCAAAGTCGCGGGCGCGCCGTAAGTGTTCCAGTCTCCCACAAACCAGCTTTCCAGAAAGCTGATGTCCGCGCCGCTGATCAAGCCGTCGCCGTCAAGGTCTTGACGGTACCTGGACTGCGGGTATCCGAAGTAGAGACCGGCGTCGTCTTGCGTGTTGTCCATGTAAACGGAGACCAGGGTCGCGTAGTCGTTGCCGGAAATGATGCCGTCCATGTCGGAATCGCCCCAGTAGAACGACCCCGGCTTCTGAGCATGGGCGAGGATGGGAATCAGGAAGAAAAGAAAAGCCAGAAATCCCCGAAGCCTTTTGGCAGTCACAAGCTTCAGCATTTTCGCCCCCTTTTTTGCGAGGAAAACCGAATTGTTTTCCTTATTAAACAATCTATAGAAACCGGCATCAGTTGTCAAGTAAAAAAGTAAAAAATCACTAATTTGACGATTGGCGTATGCGGCTTTGCGGTTATAGTTGAATCGCGAGCAAGCTCGCTCGCACAATTTTTGCACCTTGATGGCCGCGGACTTTGAGGATTTTGATTTGGGCAACAGGCCCTCCAGCTTTGAACCGAATTTGCCTTGACAGGTGCGGGATTGGCGACTTAAATAGCAAGACTGGAGAGCCGATGGAAAAATCAAGTTCGGAAATATTGACTGATCCAGTCGGCGCCGCGGTTGTGTGCCGGGCGGTGAAGAAGTATTACGGCGAGGTCAAGGCGGTTGACGGGGTTGAGCTTGAGGTCCGTCTGGGGGAATGCTTTGGCCTGCTCGGTCCCAACGGCGCGGGCAAGACCACCCTGGTTGAAATCCTGGAAGGGCTTACCAGGAGCGACAGCGGGGTGGTGGAGGTGCTGGGTTACCAGTGGGGCAAAGGCGATGACCGCGCTTTCCGCGACCGGATCGCGGTGCAGCTGCAGGAGACGCAGTTGGCGGACAAGCTGACCGTGGCGGAGACCATCCGCTTGTTCCGGAGCTTTTTCCGGCGTGGTCGGAGCGTGGAAGCGGTGATCCGCGATGCGGGTTTGGAGGAAAAGCGTAACGAGCGGGTATATCAGCTTTCGGGCGGGACCAAACAGCGGCTGGCCCTGGCCTGCGCCCTGGTCTCGGACCCGGAACTGCTTTTCCTGGACGAGCCCACCACCGGCCTTGACCCGCAAGCGCGCTCCCGGGTGTGGGAGGTTGTGGAAAAATTCAAGTCAGCCGGGGGCACGGTCATGCTCACCACCCATTACATGGAAGAGGCGGCGCGGCTGTGCGACCGCGTGGCGATCATGGACCACGGAAAATTCCTCGCGCTCGGAACCCCCGCGGCCCTGGTGGAGTCCCTGGGCGGACGCGAGATCATCGAATTCACCGCGCGCGACGGACTTGAACTGGATGCGGTCCGGGGGCTTCCCGGCGTCAAATCGGCCGCGGACAACAACGGCAATTTCTCGCTCAAGGTTTCCGCGATCAACGACACCTTGCCCGCGCTGATGAGCCTGGTCGAGCAAAAGGGGCTGCGGTTGGTTAAGCTGGTCACTCGTCCGGCGACGTTGGAGGATGTTTTCATGGCCCTGGCTGGAGGAAAGCTTCGTGAAGAATGAGGTGATGCATCCTCTGATCGAGCTGATCATCGCCCGGGTCAAGGAGACCATCCGGGAGCCGGAGGTCATCTTCTGGGTGTTTTTTTTCCCGGTGCTGCTCGCCTTTGCCCTGGGCATCGCTTTTCGGGAAAAGCCGGAACCCGTTCTGCGCGTGGCCGTGCTCAACCAGGTGGGAATGGAGGATGTGGTCAAGGTCCTTTCGCGCTCGCCCAACCTGAGCGCGGTAATGGTCGACCAGCGCGAGGCATCCTCTGATCTGCGCGCCGGCCGGGTGGACATCGTGATCGGAAGAGCGGATGAAAATTCCCCCACCCCGGCCCTGGCCGGCAAAATGGTCTTTACTTATGACCCGGCCCGGTCCGAAAGCGAGATCGCGCGGCTGGCCGTGCATGACGCGCTGGAGCGCGGCCTGGGCCGCGAAGATTTGATCGCAATTGAGGATCACAAAGTGACCGCGCCCGGGACCAGGTATATCGATTTTCTGATCCCGGGTCTGATCGGGATGAACCTGATGGGCAGCGGCATGTGGGGCGTGGGCTTTGCCGTGGTGCTGGCGCGCACGCGCAAGCTCTTGAAGCGGCTGGCGGCCACGCCCATGAGGCGCTCGCACTACCTGCTCGGGTTCATGCTCTCCCGGCTGCTTTTCCTGGCGCCCGAGGTCGCGGCCCTGGCGCTCTTCGGCTGGGTCATTTTCAAGGTCAAGGTTTACGGCTCGGTGCTGGACCTGGCAATCGTCTCGATCCTGGGCGGATTGACTTTCGCGGGCATGGGGCTGCTGGTGGCCTCGCGCTCCAAGACCGTCGAGGCGGTCAGCGGATGGATGAACTTCATCATGCTCCCCATGTATCTCCTGAGCGGGTCATTCTTTTCCTATGAAAGGTTCCCAAAAATCGCCATCCCCTTCATCCGCGGCCTCCCGCTCACCGCGCTCAACGACGCCCTCCGCGCGGTGATCAACGAGGGCAAGCCGCTCACCGCGTCCTGGGTCGAACTCGGAGTGCTCTCGCTCTGGGGCCTGGCAAGTTTTGCCGTGGCCCTGCGCATTTTCCGCTGGCAGTAAAATAGCGCTTTAGAATCACTACTGTCCGGGGAAAGATTAAGAGGATTTTCCATAGGCGCTCGGCGCAGGCCCATTTGACGGCTCCGGGACGAGTTGCAATTGCCAAATCCCATCAACTGGACAATGATCCACGCGTCTTAGCCTGCGGTTGAAATTCGATTTCGATAGCCCGGCCAATATGCTCATCTACTAATTAGATGGACAGGGCCGGTCCTGCATTTCATCAGCCCGGCCAGGCATGGTTTAACCCGGGGCTGGAATTCAGTTTCGATAGCCCGGCCATTCATGGCCGGGAACGGCGACGGCCTAACCCTTTTGCTGCGGTCCGCGCCGGGGCGCGGGCCGCAGCAGTAAGAGGAGAGCGCCGATTCCCCGGCGCTGAAGCGCCGGGCTATCGAATACGCCTATTCAAAATCCGAGGAAGCGCCGGGCTATCGAATCCGGCAAAGAGCGGAAAATATTTCCCCGGACAGTAGCGCGTTAGAATTCGGAATCAGGAATCAGGGCGGTTTCAATAACGATCCCCCAGACGCGCCCGGAATTGACTTGATCAGCCTTTGCTCATAGAATTTAGCACGATGAGGGGAAATTTGGGCAGACTGTTCGGGCTATTTTTCATTTTCCTGGCCCTTTCCGGAGAGGCGAGCGGGGATTCCCCCAAGCAGGTCCGGGTGTTGCTGGGCCATTTGGGGCAGTCCGCGGTGATCGAAGGCGAGGGGCTGAAAATCCAGTCGCCGCGTCGCAAGTATTCCAGGCCGGGGAGCAAAATTGAACTGACCGCCAGGAACGGCCGTCTCTGGTACAAGGGCAAGGAACTCGGGAGTTGGGCTAAGATCACGGGCAAGGACGCGGTGACGGTCAACGGCGGCGCTTATCCCGGAATGATCAGGATTGAAAAAAACGCGGACAAGTTCCTGGTCATCAACTATCTGGGGCTGGAGGATTATCTGCAGGGAGTGGTCAAGAACGAGATGTCCTCCAAGTGGCCGATGGAGGCGCTCAAGGCGCAGACCGTGCTGGCCCGGACCTATGCGCTCAAGAAAATTGAGCAGCCGCGCTCGGAAAAATATGACCTGGTGGCCACGGTGGAGGACCAGGTTTACTCCGGCGCCGCGGCCCAAGACCCCTCGACCGCGCAGGCGATTGAAGCGACCCGCGGGGAGGTGCTTTATTATAACGGCGTCCTGGCCGAGGTTTTTTACCATTCCTGCTGCGGGGGCCGGACTGAGGCCGCGGAATTCGTCTGGAACGGACACGGCACAACCTATTTGCAGCCGGTAAAATGCGAGAGCTGCCAGGAATGTCCGTATTATTTCTGGCGGTTCCCGGAGACCGGGGTGATCAGCCCGGAGGAGTTGGCGGCCAAGCTGGGGTATCAGGGCGAGTCGGTGGAGGAGGTCGCGGTTTCGGAGTTGAGTCCGTCGCTGCGCGCGCTCAAGCTCAAGGTGAGGTTCAAGGGCGGATACACCACCGAGATCGCGGGCGGCGATTTCCGGCTGCGGCTGGGCCGGGAAGGGGTGCGCAGCAACTTCTTCAAGGTGCAGAATGCGCGGGACGGTTTTGTCTTTTACGGTTCCGGGTCGGGCCACGGCGTGGGCCTCTGCCAGTGGGGCGCTCGGGGTCTGGCCGAGCAAGGCGAGAGTTACCGGGAGATTTTGAAATATTATTTTCCAGGGACGGAAGTGAAAAAGATCTACTAGGGTCGGAGATGAGCGAGCAGGAAAGACTGAAGAAAGAAGTGCAGCGGCTGATTGAGGAAAACGTCAGGCTGGAGGAAGCCAACCGCAAATTGAACGAGCGGCTGATTGAGCTCTATATCCTTTACCAGCTCACGCGCCAGCTGAGCCTGAGCCTCAACATCAATGAACTGTTCGAACGGACCATGACCCTGATCCAGGAAATGCTTCACCTGGACGAGTATTCGATCATGCTTTTGAATGAGGAAACCGGTTTGCTGGAGATCCGCGCGAGCAAGGGGATCAAGGACGAGGTTGTGGAGAAGACCCGGGCGCGTCCGGGCGAGGGCCTGAGCGGCAAGGTCGCGGCCCTGGCCAAGCCGGTGCTGGTGGCGGACCTTTCCATGGTCAAGGACCACGTCTATTTTTCGGCCAGCGGTTACAAGCGCGGGTCTTACCTGGGGGTGCCGCTCATGGCCCGGGACGGACGGGTGCTGGGCGTGATCAATTTTCACAACCCGGAGCCGGCCAGCTTCAACCAGCAGGACTTGAAGCTGTTCGAGGCGGTGGCCGAGCAGATTTCAATCTCCCTGGACAACGCGCTCACCTTCCAGTTGACCAAGGAACTCACCAACCGCGACGAACTGACCAAGCTCTACAACCGCCGCTATTTCTTCGAGCGGATGGAGCGCGAGGTCGAGCGCGCGAAAAGATACAACCGCAAGCTCTCCCTGCTCATGATCGACATCGACCATTTCAAGCATTACAACGACAGCTACGGCCACCTCTCCGGGGACGAGGCGCTCCGACAGCTGGCGGTTGCCCTGGAAAAAAATTTGCGCAAGGTGGACATCGTCGCCCGCTACGGCGGCGAGGAGTTCCTGGCGCTGCTGCCCGAAACCGACAAGCGCAGCGCCCAGCGCGTGGGAGAAAAACTGCGCAAGGCCGTGGAGAAACACGACTTCCACCATAAGACCCCCGCGCTCGGACCCGGAAAAGTCACCATCACCGTGGGCGTGAGCTCGTTCCCCGCGGATACCTCCGATTCCTTTGACCTGCTCGACTTCGCGGACAAGGCCATGTACTTCGGCAAGGCTCAGGGCCGAAACCGCGTCTGCGCGGAAACCCCTTCCGCGAAATAGGAACTTTTTTCGACCGCCGCGGCCGCCAAGAGCCGGGTTGCTATGCTAAACTAGGAATATGCTGATCTCCGAGTTCGACTACGATCTTCCTCGAAAGGCCATTGCCCAGCATCCGCTCAGGGACCGGGACCAGTCGCGGCTGCTGGTGGTGGACAGGAAAACCGGGGAATTGCTGGACCGGAAATTTGTCGAACTGCCGGAATTACTCTTTGCGCCGGACGCGCTGGTAATCAACAACTGCAAGGTGATCCCGGCGCGTCTGTTCGGGCGCAGGAGCACCAACGCCCGGCTGGAGATAACCTTCATCGAAAAAAAATCACCGGGGCGTTGGCTGTGCCTGGTCAAGGGCAAGAAGCCAAGAGAGGGTGAAGAGGTTGAGATAAGGAAGGGCGGATGCCTGATTTTCGAAAAAGAGATGAACCTGGACGAGGCCGCGGGAATTCTCGGCGGGTTATGGCTTGCAAGCTTCAGCGGCGTAGGCGAGCAAGTGCTGGATGAACTGGGTGTGGCCCCGCTTCCGCCTTACCTCAAGCGGAAATCGCCTTCGGAATACGCCGCGGACCGCGCGCGCTATCAGACGGTGTTTGCGCGGGAGCGCGGAGCAATGGCCGCGCCCACCGCCGGGCTTCACTTCACCGGCCGGGTGATCAAGCGGATCAGGGACCAAGGCGTGGAGATGCCGGAGATAACGCTGTTCGTGAGCTACGGCACGTTCGCGCCGGTGCGGGTCGAAAGAATCGAAGACCACAGAATGCACTCGGAGAAATTCCAGGTCAGCCGCGGCGCTGCTCGGAAAATAAATCAGGCGAGACAAAAAGGCGGCCGGGTGGTCGCGGTCGGCACCACCGTGGCCAGGACCTTGGAGGCGGTGGCCGCGGCCCGCGGCGAAATAGCCGCGGCCGAAGGCGAGACCGACTTGTTCATAACCCCCGGCTTCAAGTTCAACGCCGTCGATGCCCTGCTCACCAACTTCCACCTGCCCCGCTCAACCCTGCTCATGCTGGTCTCCGCGTTCGCCGGAACCGAACTCATCAAAAAAGTCTACGCCCACGCCCTCCAAACCGGCTACCGGTTCTTGAGCTACGGCGACTGCATGCTGATTCTCTGAATCGAGTCAGTAGAAAGTCATCATCCAGGAGTCTTCCTGGCTCCACATGCGCTCGAATTTTGGGCGGGGTATGACCTGGTCGGGTTTTGAGCCGGAATGGAGGATGAGGTATTGGCGGTTGGCGGAATCGAGGTATCCGATGGCGACCGCGAAGTGCCGGGTTGGGAACGGCTCCACGGTGAGACTGAAGAACACGATCACGGGATTTCCGTTTCGGAGCCGGTTGGTGATCTGCTCCCAGTTTCCGGGCCCGTGCTCGGGCTTGAACCCGAGTTCTTTTGCCGCGGCGATCATGTCCACGGTGAAAAGTCCGCCCGCCTCGGCCTGGAAATAGCGGGCCGCAATCTCGTCCTGCGAGACCTTGACGCCATAATAGTTCGCGACCATGGCCAGCGAAGCCGGTCCGCAGTAAAGCTCTTGCTGGGATATGAAAGGGACCTGGA
>Ga0315291_10007438_pt1 | contig 13540 bp, 13 predicted proteins | sample YL17G12_20_MG_FD_203070 | JGI IMG/M metagenome (GOLD analysis project Ga0315291, IMG submission 203070) | Sediment microbial communities from Yellowstone Lake, YNP, Wyoming, USA - YL17G12_20 | ecosystem: Environmental > Aquatic > Freshwater > Lake > Sediment | place: USA: Wyoming | collected...
ATTCTCCGGGCGCTATTTTTTGGACAATGCGATTTGCTTGTGGCACGATCCACATCAAAGCGCGGGCGTGCGGCCCCGGCGCCGGGCCTTGCAAGTCCCCCATCCGCGCGGCCGCGCCACGGGAGGTCCGTGATGGCTGAAAAGGTGACCCGCTTTGGCGTTTCGGTCGAGTCCGAGCTTCTCGACCGATTTGACCGCATCCTCCGCCGCCGGCACTACACCAATCGTTCCCAGGCAATCCGAGATCTCATCCGCCACGAGCTGATTGGCAAAGAGTGGGAAGACTCGAATACGGAGGTGATCGGCACCGTCAGCATGGTGTACGACCATCATGTGCGGGGCCTGACGCAGCGCCTGGTTTCCCTCCAGCACGAATACACTGGAAAGATCGTTGCGGCAACGCACGTGCACATGGATCACCACAACTGCCTGGAAGTGCTGATCATGCGCGGCCGCGGCCGCGAGATCAGCGATCTCGTCAAGCGCATCCGGAGCCTCAGAGGCGTCAAGCACGCCACCCTCTCGATGACCACCACGGGATCTCATCTGAAGTGAGCGGTCCAACTTTTGCAGTGCGGGCTTTAGCCCGTAAGTGAGCGGTCCAACGTTTGCAGTGCGGGCTTTAGCCCGTTACCTTCGCTTCGCATGGGACGGCAAGAATGCACGCGTACCTCATCTCCCTCTCGCCCGGCCTCAAACTTGGGCTTACCCTGTTGAGCATCGTCCTTCTGATGCGCGCGCGGGCGGCGATGGGCGTCGCCCTGCTTGCCGGAACCGCCGTGCTGGGGTTGCTCTTCCCAATGTCGCTTGCGGACTTCGGCCGCGCGGTACTCAAAGGCATCTTCCAGGAGAAAACCATTCTACTGATGGTGATTGTCGGCGGGCTTCTGACATTCTCGGGCAGTCTGAACGCCACCGGCCAGATCCAGCGCATCATTGACGCCTTCACCAAGATGACCGGCAAGAGCAGATTAACTCTCGTGACGTTCCCCGCCGTGATCGGGCTTCTGCCCATGCCGGGCGGCGCGATCTTCTCCGCGCCCATGGTCGAAGCCGCAGTCAAGGGCGCCCCGATCACGCCTAGCCGGACCACCGCGGCCAACTACTGGTTCCGCCACATCTGGGAATACTGGTTCCCGCTCTATCCCGGCATCATTCTGTTTCTGACACTCACCAGGGTCAACAGGGAGATGTTCATCCTCGCCCAGCTTCCCATGACTCTGTGCGCCCTGGCCCTTGGTTACGTGATTCTTCTGCGCGGCATCCGGCTGGGCCAGGAGCGGACCCGCAATTTCACCGCCGCGAATCTCCAGGTCTTCTTCAAGGAGCTTATTCCCATCCTGCTGGTGGTGGGCTGCGTCCTGTTTCTTTCCACCATCCTGGATTTTCTCTTAGGGGTGGCGGGACCCGATAAGACGTCCCCTGCGCAAGCGAATCCCGCGGACGCGCACCCTTCCGGGGAAGCCCGCGCCGCTCTGGGCGGGGCGTTTCTCAAAGACATGCCGGTGGTGGCCGGGCTGCTGCTCGCCTTCGGATGGTTGTTTGTTTTCCGGGGACTCACCTGGCGCGCCCTTGGGTCTCTCGCGTTTAAGAAGAACACCGCCTCCATGCTGTTCATGGTTGTCGGTGTCGTGATTTTTCAGTCGGTCCTGGAGAACGGCAGCGCAGTGAGCGACCTCAACCGGCAATTCGAGAGAAGCGGAGTACCTCTGGTCGCCGTCATCTGCGCCGTGCCCTTCGTGTGCGGCCTGGTGATTGGGGTGGCGTTCGGGTTTGTCGGAGCCAGCTTCCCGCTGGTCATCGCGCTCCTCGCGTCCATGCCGGAGAGCGAGCGCCTGCCCTACTACTGCCTCGCCTACATCATGGGTTACACGGGGATGATGCTGTCGCCCGTTCACATTTGCCTGATCGTGACCAACCAATACTTCAAGTCGCACCTCGGGCGGGTCTACGGCTACGTGGCGCCGCTTTGTTTTCTCTCCGCCGGCTTCGGCGTGTTGCTCTTCCTTCTCTATCGCACGTTTTGAGGAGACCGGAGGCTGGAGGCTTGAGGCTGGAGACTGAAGACTGGAGACTGTAGGCTGTGGGCTGTAGGCTGTAGGCTTCAATCTGTAATCTCGGGCTCCAGCCCCCAGCCTCAGGACTCAAGCCTAAGGACTCAGGACTCAAGACTCAAAACTCAGGGTCTTCCAAAGAATCTGTGGGTAAAACAAAGATGAGTTTTTCGCTTTTCAACCAAGACACGGATTTGAGAAAAAGCCCCTCACCCTTCCCTCTCCCCCAGGAGAGGGAGTTCTTTTCCCCCACTATTGTCCAAAACGTTTCCCCGAAGGGGAAAAATGTGAATAGCCGTGGGTGAAACCCACGGAAGGAGGCCGCCTCTTTTCGCCCGACCCTGAAAGGGGTCGAACACCCAAATCCGGATGGTTCAACCCCTTGCGGGGTTGGGGCGCTTTTTTCAACCTGTCCCGCGGGTTTCACCCACGGCTATTCACATTGGACTCCTGTCGGAGTCCCAGAAATCCGGTTTGTGCTTTGATCTATGATGATTTCACCCTTTTCCATCAAGGATAATCTCATGATCGCAGGTTTTATTCTGGACAAGAGTGCTTTTCCCCATTGCTTTCTGGTCATACGCTGCCCTTACCTGAGAGGTCGGCCTTCTTTCCCCTCTCCTGGGGGAGAGGGAAGGGTGAGGGGCCTTTTCCTCGGCATGGGGGAGGGACAGAACAACGAAGTGAAACCAGCCCCAGGAAAACGTATGGATTTCAGACGTTCAAAATGTTGCAGGTGGCCTTGTATCATGCGCTCGGCAATCTACCCGAGTCCAAATTCACCCACGAATTCTCTTGAGGAAGCAAAACTTAAGACTACAGCCTACGGACTACAGACTCAGGACTCCCTCTCGAAAACCCACTGGGTGTGTCCAGAGTTTGTCATGATATCCACACCTGAAGGAAGGCGAAACTTTTCGTCCCGGTCACATACCATACGTGCACATACCACGCGCCCAAGCCAGACAGGGATGCCACCTGGTACTCGTGGTAGGAAAGGAGAATGCCGGGGAAAACAGGAAAACACACCTCGGTCATCACGTACGGCGAGGTCGCACGGTTTTCGAATTTTTGAGCACTCAGATAGCACCCGATAGCCTTCTCGTGGAGGGATGATTGAACCGCCGGAGCGCCGAAAATCCATGTGAGGAAGAACAGGACGACAAAGGTGTAAAGGAAAGCACGTACCCAACGCGGTGCAGGAACGGAGACGGGGGGTGTCGGCAATTCGCCGTCGAGTTTGCCCGCCCGACGAAGTATCCACCCTACCAAGCCGAAAACCAGCAGAGCGCAAGCAGTTGGGAGGATGAGCCTCAACGCAATCGAGACGAGCGAGTACCAGACAGAATACGCCGTGTCCGATCCTGAGATCTCGAACCGGCCGAAGGGCCACAAATCTCTCGCGACGAGACAGGCAATCACAAAAGCCGCTGCGCAGCACACGAATGGGAGGATTCTGCGAAACAAGACTTTCATAGCATTGTACCTCCTTCGAAATGGACTGTCTGAACCCGGTACGCCCGCAGCCGCGAGCGAATAAACTCAGTCCAGCTTCTCCTTCGCGCGCTTCTGTTTCAGAAGCCATTCGTAAAGCTCGGGATTGTTGTACGTCTCGGTCCACGAGTCGTGTCCGGCTTCCGGATACACGGTGAATCTCGCGTTTCCGCCCGCCTTCTTCAGTGCGGCCACCATCGCTTCCGAAGCCCTGAGGGGCACGGTGCCGTCCTTGGCGCCGTGAAACACCCACACGGGCAGATGCTTGATCCGCTCCGCCTTGGCCGGGTCTCCGCTGCCGCAGATGGGCGCGATGGCCGCGAATCTGCGGGGATAGTCAACGGCGAGGCGCCACGTGCCGAAACCGCCCATGCTCAGGCCCGTGACGTAGATTCTGTCCACGTCCACGCGGTATCGCGCCACGATATCGTCCAGGAGCGCGCTCAAAGCCGCGATCTGAAGGTCGCTGGCCCACCACCCTTTCTCCGGGCACTGGGGGGACACAATGATGAAGGGGAATTGCCTGCCCTCTTGCGCGATGAGCTTCGGTGGACCATACACCTTGAGCTGCTCCAGATCGTTGCCGCATTCCCCCAGGCCATGAAGAAACAGCATCAGCGGCCAGCGCTTCCGGGACTTGGGATAGCTCTCGGGGAGATAGAGCAGATAATTCACACGCGTCTTTTCGTCCCCCTCCTTCACGTAAGACTGCGGATACTGGCCCGTGAGCACCTGCGGTTGCCTGCTCACCGGGGCGCATCCCATGCCGCCGAGGATAGCCATCGCCATCCACACCAAAAAAACTCGTTGCATTTTCATCCTTGCCTCCTTGTTCAGAAACTGTGCGACGCACCAGATGCTTTCGAAGGACCTAAAGGACCTAAAGGACTCAAGAGACATAAGGGACGCCAAGGGACTTTTTCCCCCCGGGTTCAGGAGCGCGCTTTCCGCGCTTTCCGCTCGAGCTCCTTCATAACGGACAATGCCTTGGGCAGATCCTTCGGCGGGTCGGGTATCTTGCCCTCGATCGAAACGCGGCCGGTGTATCCCGCTTTGGCCAACGCATCGAAGAAAGGCTGGAGATCGCATTCCTCCAGCCCGGGCGCAAAGCGGTTCGGGACGGTGGCGACGTGGACGTGCGCGAGGAGATCGCCGTATCGGACAATGTCCTCCATCGAATCACGGTCTATCAGAAGATGATAGGAATCCACCAGCAGCCGCACGGCGGGGTGGTTCACCTCCCGCGCCATCTCCCCGCATTCCCGCACAGTGTTCAGCACGTTGCACTCCCTGCGGCACAACGGCTCGATCGCGACGATCACGCCGTGCTGGGCCGCGATGGGGGCGAGCATGCGCAGAAACTCCACGATCTGCCCGTGTGCGCGCGCCCGGTCGAATCCGTCGGGAATGCGCCGGGCGGCACCCGAACCAAAGACGATAACGCGCACCCCCGCTTCTTGCGCCCGCTCGAACGCAGTCGTCACGTACTGTTTCAAGGCGGCGGGGTCCACGTTTTCGCCCGTGATCTTGAGGTCGCCTGGCACAAAGACGTTGAGGACGGGACAGGGCAGGCCTGCCGCGCGCGTTTCCTTGAGCGCGGAGGCGAAGGCCCCGGAGTTCTCACGGGGTTTCAGCAAACTCCCAACGCCCATCTCCACATAATCGAAACCAGCCCGCGACGCGGCGGACGCCATCTCCGGACCTCCGCAGACCCCGTATTGCATGTTCCTCTCTCCCGTCCTCTTGGTGAGGTCGGGCACCGTCCGGGATCTTTGCTGAAGGGCTTTCAGGGCCGAAAGGGCCTTGGGCAGATCCTCCGCCGGATTCGCGATTCGCGCTTCAATCGAAACGCGTCCGTCATAGCCCGCCCGGGCCAGCGCATCAAAGAAAGGTCCAAGATCGCACTTTTCCAGACCCGGCGCAAGGCCGCTTGGGACCGTCGAGACGTGGACGTGCGCAAGGAGATCGCCATAGGCAACAATGTCCTCCAGCGAATCTCCGTCCACCAGAAGATGGTAGGAGTCCACAAGCAACCGCACGGCGGGGTGGTTCACCTCCCGCACCAGTTCCCCGCATTCGCGGACGGTATTCAGCACGTTGCAGACCCTGCGGCACAGGGGCTCGACTGCGATGGTCACGCCATTCTCCGCGGCGATCGGCGCGAGCATCCGCAGAAAATCCACGATCTGCCGGCGGGCGCGAGCCCGGTCGAATCCGTCGGGAATGCGCCGGGCGGCTCCCGAACCAAAGACGATAACGCGCACCCCCGCTTCCTTGGCTCGCTGAAACACCACTGTCACGTACTGCCTCAAAGCCGCGAGGTCGGCGGTCTCGCCGGTGATTTTCAGATCACCCGGCACGAAGACATTGAGCACGGGACAAGGCAATCCCGCCGCGCGCGTTTCCTCGAGTGCGGCGGCGAAAGAAGCGGCATCCTCACGGGGCTTCAGCAGATCTCCAACGGTCCGCTCCACGAACACAAAACCGGCGCGCGCGGCAACCCGGGCTGTCTCCGGACCACAACAGACGCCATACTGCATGTTTCTTCCTCCCTTTCTCACGAGGCGCGGGGATGCCGTCTGGATTTCCTGGGCCGCGGATACTGTTTCCTTCTTGTTGCGGTTGGCAGAGATGCAGCCCGTCTCTTGCGAGCAGCCCGGAGACAGGAGCAGCATCAGAAAGGCGACTGTCCTCACGGGCGGCACTCTCATGACTTTTTCTCCCCAGTCACGGTGTCCGCCGGATACCGCCTCACGCGCCAGCTGAGCCACAGGAGCAAAGCCCCGAGAGCGGCCCCCCACGGCCCTTCCGAGAGCCGCCAGTAGCGCGGCATGCCCTCCACGAAATCCACGCCAAGGAGGATCAGCCCGAGCGCGACGCTTCCGGCGCCGACGTAGCACAACGCAAGGCGATGGCGGCGCACGTCAAAAGAGAGGACCCACAGAAGCCCGCCCAGAAAAGCGTAGAACGCCGACAAGGACCGGGCGAGATAGCCCACAATGGGCTCCGAGGGCAGCGTGCCCATCCCCAGATACTGATGGATGGCGTTCATCCAGGAGTAGGGCATCATCGCGCAGGGCAAAGCCAAACACACCACGCTGCCCATGATCCGGAGGAAGATTTGTAGAAAACGCTCTGTCTTCGTCATTGCTCGCAACCTCGGCTCAGGAGGGGCGCTTGGGACTGTCCTTTTTGACTACGTTGTTCGGCGCAGCGGTCCTAGCTTTGCTTTCCGCGAGGATCCGGCGAATCTTCTCCAGGATTTCTGGAGAAGGGACCCGCTTTTGCTCCAGGACAATCATCGCGAAGTTGTCCGCAAGAACTTCCTCGGGATGGATGACATAAGATGTGTTTCGACCGATCTGCTCAAAGAACCCGGACACGCCGCTCACCTCGACGAGTTTCGGCGCGCCCTGATCATAGAGCGGTTTCCACGTCTTCCCATCCGCACCTTTTTCCACGACCATCAGTTGAAAGGTGAGGTATTCAAAGAATTCCATTCCGGCCTTTGCGTCATACGGGGACTTGCTGGAGAATAGCACCGGCGTCACACACGCGGGTTTCCCATTCAACGTGACTTGGATGTAGTGCTCGTTCGCGGGAGCATCCGGATTGGTGATCTTCCGGGGGGCGAGAGCGCTTGGGTACTCGATCTCGCCGCATTTCCTGAAGCCGATGCTCTCGTAAAGCCGGTCCCGCAGCTCCGGATCGTTGCGCGAGAGCACGTGAAACAACTCGTGGGCAAGAATCCTCTCCAGCGTGGAATCGCTGCTTTGAACCATTGATTCCGGCAACACCACCGCATTGCTGCGTGTGTAGGGCGCCCCGCCTTCTTCTTTCCCCGTTGTCTTCATCAAGCACACCGTTGTGGGAAAATCCAGAGAGTATCTTGCGATGCCAGTCGCCACCGGTTTCAATATGGCGGATATTTTCGCTATCTCATCCGCATTCCACGCGAGCACATTGCGCGCCGCAAACGCGAGATACTCGCTCTCCGTCACCGTTCTATCCGTCTTCATCCTGGACGCCCGGTCAAACGGGCTCATGTGTTCAACAAAGACATCCCGTTGACCCAGGATACTCCTGCCCTGCTCAATCGTCGCGAACACAATGGTCGTGCGGTCGCCAAGTTTCACATCCGCGCCCGCCGGGACAACGGACTGCAAGAGAAACAGAAGGATTAGTATGGTTGAACTCAGGCGCAGCATGTCTCGTTCTCCTTTGCCTTGCTCAGGCGGGCACGTGCTCCCACGAGCACGGCGGGTCCACTGCGGCGATGTCGCTGAAAGCGTCCCGCGGCGCGACGTCGAAGGCATAGATCCGCGCGTGCAAGTCATAGACGCCCGCCGTGGTCGCGTCGCCCCCTCTGCAAAGCGAAATCACCATCATGTAGGTGGTCGCGGACAGGTCCACGCGGTTGATCCGGAACCGCAGCTCGCCGCCCGCGGGATACGGACGGATATCCAGCCCCATGTCGCGTGTCGAAATGCACCAGACCTGATGGCTCCGGTAGGAGAAGACGTCAATGACGCAGTCCATCTTCTCCGGCGCCGGCCCGTGGACGTGGTAACGCAGGCGGAATTCCATGGGCTCGCCATTCTCGAACACGTGCCTGTGGTTGCCCGCCGCGTCCAGTATCTCCACGCAATCGAAGGTCACCGCTCCGTCTCCGAAACGCCCCACGGCCCCGCCCGAAACCTGGCCGAGATGGTAGAACGGCACGGGCCGCGGGTAGCAGGTCTTGAGCATCTCGCGCTTGTACCGTTGCGTGATAGCCGAAGGTTTGCCTTGCGCCACGATGCGGCCATGATCAATCCACGCCGCCTCGCTGCAAACCTGTTCGATGAGCGGGAGATGGTGTGAAACGAGGACGAACGTGCCGCCAGCCCTATGGTACTCGATCATCGCCCGGGTACACTTCTCCTGGAAGTACATGTCTCCCACCGAGAATGTTTCATCTATCAGAAGAATATCCGGCCGCATGTGCATGGAGATGGCGAAACCCAGCCGCACGTACATCCCGCCCGAATAATGGCGGACCGGCGTGTGGATGAAATTGCCGATCTCCGCGAAGTCCAGAATATCCGGCAGGACGGCCTCCACCTCCCGGCGGCTGAGGCCGAACAGGCTGCCCTGGAGAAAGACGTTGTCATAGCCGCTCAGCTCGGGATGGAAGCCCGCGCCGAGCTCCAGCAGAGGAATGATGCGCCCGCTCGCGCGTATCTGCCCGGTCGTGGGCTCGGTGATGCCAGCGATGAGGCGCAGCAGCGTGGTCTTGCCGGCGCCGTTCATGCCGATCAGGCCGAGGGCTTGCCCCTTGGGAACGTCGAGACAGACGTCGCGGGCGGCGCACACCGTTTCCTCCGCGGATTTCCTGCGGAACGGCGAGAGAAGAAGGTTCTTCAGACTGCGCGAGCGCGAGCCGCTGCGCCGGTGGATCTTGTCCACGTGCGAGAGTTGGATGACGGGAGTTTCCATAGATCGGAGTTTGCCGGTTCGCCAGTTCGCCGGTTTGCCGGCTCGCAAGTTCGCCGGTTGGCCAGTCGGATCGGTCGGATCGGTCAGATCAGTCGGATCGGTCCTCAGCACTCAGCACTCAGCACTCAGCACTCAGCACTCAAGACTCCATCGCCCGGTAGAGGTTGGCCATCTCGATGGCCGCCATCGCCGCTTCCGCGCCCTTATTGCCCGCCTTGGCCCCCGCGCGCTCGATCGCCTGCTCCAGCGTGTCGGTCGTCAGCACGCCAAAGAGCACCGGCACGCCGCTCGACAGCGCCGCCTGAGCGATGCCCTTGGTGACCTCGCTGCTGATGTACACGTTGTGCGGCGTGGAACCTCGGATCACCGCGCCCAGGCAGATGACCGCGTCATGAGCGCCCGCCTTGGCCACTTTCCCGGCCACAAACGGAAGCTCGAAGGCCCCCGGCGTGCGGAATATCGCGATGTCGCTTTCCTTGGCGCCGTGGCGGTAAAGCGCGTCCAGCGCGCCCGCCTCGAGCTTGGATGTGATGAAGTCGTTGAAACGGCTGGTGACGATGGCCACCTTGAGTCCGGCGGCGTTCAGCGCCCCTTCATAAACCTTTGGCATTTTCCACTCTCCTTTCTTCAGTCTTCAGTCTTGAGACTTGAGTCTTGAGTCCGGAGACTGGAGGCTGAATGATCTCTCCTTTTTTGTTTTTCCTCAAGACTCAAGTCTCAAGACTCACAACAGATGTCCCAGCTTCGTTTTCTTCGCCCGCAGATAATCCTCATTCCGCGAGTGGCGCCCCGCCTTCAATGGAACGCGGTCCACCACCTTGAGCCCGTAAGCTTCGAGCCCGACTATTTTGCGCGGGTTGTTGGTCATCAGCCGCAGATGGTGGAGACCGAGCTCCCCCAGGATCTGCGCGCCGATCCCATAGTCCCGCAAATCTGGTCGGAACCCCAGCGCCTCGTTCGCCTCCACCGTGTCCTTGCCCGCGTCCTGGAGGGCATAAGCCCTGATCTTGTTCTTGAGTCCGATGCCGCGGCCCTCCTGGGACATGTAGAGCACCACGCCCGCCCCCTCGCGCGCAATGTTCTCCATCGCGCACCTGAGCTGCGGGCCGCAGTCGCACCGCAGCGAGCCTAGCGTGTCCCCCGTAAAGCACTGGCTGTGCACGCGCACAAGCGCCGAGTCCTGGCTCGCCGGGTCCCCCATCACCAGCGCCGTGTGCACCTCGCCGTTGGTGGTGTTCTCGAAGAGGATCATCTTCCATTCCCCGAATTCATTGGGCAAGGTGGTTTCCGCCACGCGCTCCACAAACCGTTCGGTTGCGAGACGGTGCGCGATCAGGTCCTGGATGGTCACGATCTTCAGGTTATGCGCGGCGGCGATCTTCTCCAGGTCGGGCATTCGCGCCATGGTGCCGTCGGCGTTGAGGATTTCGCACAAAAGCCCGCAGGGCGCCAGCCCCGCCAGCCGCGCGAGATCCGAGACGCCCTCGGTGTGCCCGGCGCGGCGAAGCACCCCGGCGCGGCGCGCGCGGATCGGGAAGATGTGCCCGGGCCGGGCCAGGTCCTCCGGCCGCGAGTTGGGATCGGCCAGCACGCGGATCGTCTGCGCGCGGTCGGCCGCCGAGATGCCCGTGGTGGTGCCGTGGACCGCGTCCACCGACACGGTAAAGTTGGTGCCCATCAGGGCGGTGTTCCTGGTGACCATGAGGGGGAGGCCGAGGGCTTCCACGCGCTCCGCCGCCATGGCCACGCAGATCATCCCGCGGCCGTGCATGGCCATGAAGTTGACGATCTCGGGCGTGACGCACTGTGCCGCGCACACGAAATCGCCCTCGTTCTCGCGATCCTCGTCGTCCACCAGGATGAGCATTTCACCCCGGCGGAAGATCTCTATAGCCTCTGGCACGGAAATAACACCCACAATTTTACTCCTTTCAACCACGGATACACACGGATTGACACGGATATGTTCGGGTTGAGCCTGTACCCCTACACCGAGGTTCGCCGCAGCCTATTCGCCCTTCTTCGTCCCCAAATCCGTGTGTATCAGTGTCTATCCGTGGTTGAGAGCGGGTTCGGTTCTGGTTCTACGGCCTCAAGTATTCCGTGGTTTTCCTTTGTTTTCCCCTTTTTCAGAGCAGATCGAACACCGTGCCCGTGCGGACGTCGCGCTGTGGGCCGGTGTTCTCGCGCGCGCCCAGGATCTTCGCCACATATTTCCCAATCAGATCCGACTCGAGATTCACCCGGTCTCCCGGATGTCTCGCCCGCAAGGACGTGTTCCGGAAGGTCCGCGGGATGATCGCGGCCGTAAAGTCGCCCACGCTCACGTCTACCAGCGTCAGGCTGATGCCGTCCACGGCAATCGAACCCTTCGAAACGGACGCGGCCAGAATCTCCCTGGGCGCCTCCACCCGCAGCAGGTACCCCTCGCCGCGCGGCTCCAAGGAAACCAGGACCCCCGTGGCGTCCACGTGCCCCGCCACCAAGTGACCTCCCAGCCGGTCCCCGACCCGCAAGGCCCGCTCCAGGTTGACCTCGCGGCCGGGGCGCGCCTCGCCCAGGGTGGTCCGGCAGAGCGTCTCTTCCGAGGCAAAGGCCAGGAAGGAGTCGCCCTGTGCGCGCTCCACCGTCAGGCAGGCGCCGTCCGCGGCCACGCTTTCTCCTTCCGCGAGTTCCGGAGCCATGCCCGGCGCCGAAATCCAGAACCTCGCCGTGCCCCCCATCGGCTCGACGCGCTCCAGGCGTCCCACTTGCTCTATCAGGCCGGTAAACATGCGGTGGAAATCCCCGCCGGGTTCTCCGGAGCGGGGCCAAGACCTCCTCAGATAGAATTCCCCGAAGTGCGCCGACGCGCACCACGGGGAATGGGAAGGTCCATGCGGGCCAGGAATTCCGCACACACTCTTTCCCATCCTGACTTTCACAGTCGGCCCCGGAGTCTCACCGGATCGGTCCCTCGCGGGACTCGCGGGCTTTCACCGCCGGTAGGGAATTGCGCCCGTCCCCAAAAGTGTTGCGCCTATGTCTTTACTAATCAGCGTTTTGCGGATGTCTTCATCCGCGCTTCAACCTCCTCCAAGCGCTGTTCCGCCGTCTTCTGGAAGCTGCCGAACATCTTGCTCTCTATCAGGTTCTTCCGCAGGAACACCGTTTTGCCGCTGCGGCTCATCTTGTCCCATGCGCTCATGTCCTCCAACGTGGCCGTAGTCAACTTTTCATCCAGGAAGGGCCGGTCCTTGATGATTCCCTCGTACACCGTCTTTGCCCCCGCCAGGTCGCCCATCCGGGTCAGAACCTGGGCGGTTCCCATCAGGGCCTGGTAGTGGAGATACGACCCCTTGCCATTGGGCAGCATACCCAGCTTCCCGGCTTCGGCGTAAGCCTGTTTCGCCTTCTCCAGCAAGGACTTGTCGCCGCTGTCAAAGGCTTGGTTGCAGAGCGTGTCCCCGATGGCGATCTTCGCCTTGGCCTTCTGCTCATCCGTGCGCGACTCCTGGATGAACTTCTCGTAGGCTCGAAGAGCTTCCACGTAGTCCCTTTTCAGGCTGTAGCAGTTCCCCTTCACGAACAACGCCTCGTGACCGGCCACAGACGAAGGGCGATCCCTGTAAAGACGATCGCATGCTTCAACCGCGGCGTTCAGGGTGTCCTTGCGCTTGGTGGCGTCCGTCACGAGGAGGGCGTCCTCGTACTGCTTCTGGGCCGCATACAGCTCGGCGTTGTCCGCGAAAGTGCGCGACAGGGAATACTTGCGAAACGCCACGACCGCCAGCAGAATCGCCACCACCACCAGGATCACGGTCAGGATTTGGTGAAAATGGGAGGACAAGTAATCATAAACGGAGACGCCGGCTTCTTGAAAGGCATCTTCCTTCATTTCTTTTCGCGTGATATGCGCCATGTAGGACCTCGGTTCCTATCTCGAAACGATGACAAACCCACCCGCCCCCCCCGGAAGGCGCAAAAGCTGCCGCAAGGGCGAACATCGTTCATATCAAAGGATGATGCGCCGCGCAAGGGTTTTTCTACTGAATTGCGGGGCGCCTGCGCATCTCAGATTTGCGGTTACCGTTTGACCATGTCCTTCACAGCAGAGTTCATGTGTAGAAGATGTCCCCGGAGGGGGCCAACATGAAAGTCTTCGACGGCTTCGCCAGCCCCAGGTGGAGCGAAGCGGAACCTGGGGTAGGACGCAAAAAGATGGGGGTCCCCGGAGGGGGCCAACAAAAACCTCTAACCGGGAACGGCGTGCCTATCGGGAACGGCGCGCCTATCGTGTCCTGTTTTGCGCGAAGAGGGGATAGCCTTCGAGGAGTGTTATCTCGCATGAGATGGATCAAGATCGAGAACGGGATTGGAATTGGGCATGGGTTTGGGATGTTCGCCCCCTATTCAAGGTATGGCCCCTCTGATAGTGACATATGTCCCACCGGTGGGTGGAATACCGGAGGGAAATGGAAATGAGGAAGGAACATGATCGTTTGCTTTGGCGAAAAAGCGATAAACTCACCCCA
>Ga0315291_10007441_pt1 | contig 13537 bp, 10 predicted proteins | sample YL17G12_20_MG_FD_203070 | JGI IMG/M metagenome (GOLD analysis project Ga0315291, IMG submission 203070) | Sediment microbial communities from Yellowstone Lake, YNP, Wyoming, USA - YL17G12_20 | ecosystem: Environmental > Aquatic > Freshwater > Lake > Sediment | place: USA: Wyoming | collected...
AAAATTGGTCGAGTTAGGCCGGGCCCTGGCTTTGGAGCCCAAATTGCTTCTTCTCGACGAGCCTTCATCGGGAATGAACATGGAAGAAACAGAAGATTTGATCTTCCACATTTTGGACATCAAAGAAGAGCTGGGGATCACCATCTTACTGATTGAGCACGATATGCACCTGGTCATGGAGCTTTCCGACCGGATGACGGCATTGAACTTCGGGCAGGTAATTGCTCAAGGTCTCCCCAGGGATATTCAAAAGAACCCGGAAGTCATTAAAGCGTATCTGGGCGAGGAGAATGTCACTCTTAAAAATTAGGAACATCGAGACTTCTTATGGCCCGGTTAACGCCATCCGGGGGATCTCCTTAGAGGTCCGAGAAGGGGATCGGGTGACCATTCTCGGCGCCAATGGAGCGGGGAAGACCACCATCCTGCGGACCATTTCCGGGCTTTTAGAGCCGGAAAAAGGAACTATCGAGTTTATGGGTGAACGGATCGATGGAAAGGAGCCCGATGAGATTGTGAAGATGGGAATCTCCCATGTTCCCGAGGGCCGCGAGATCTTTCCGGATCTCACGGTCCGGGGAAATCTCCGTATGGGGGCCTTTATCCGGAAAGACAAAGACAGAGTCTGGACCGATGCGGAAAGGGTTCTGGGATACTTCCCGGTTCTGAAAGACAGACAGAACCAGCGGGCCGGAACGCTGAGCGGCGGCGAGCAGCAGATGCTGGCCATCGGCCGGGCCTTCATGTCCAATCCCAAATTGATGCTTCTCGACGAGCCATCGCTGGGACTGGCTCCTTTTTTAGTCGGAGAGATTTTCCGCATCGTCAACCGGATGAACCAGGAAGGAACCACCATCCTATTCGTGGAGCAGAATGCCCGCGTAGCCCTGGAAGTGGCCCAGTATGGTTATATCTTAGAAGTTGGGCGGGTGGTTTTAGAGAACACGAGCCAGGAGCTGATGGAAAACGAGGACGTTAAGGAATTCTACCTGGGGATCAAGGATGAAGGGGTCCGCGGCACCCGGCGCTGGAAGAGGAAAAAGAAGTGGAGATAGAATAACCACAGCGCGGCAGAGCCGCAACCAAAAAAATCACCCCCTCCCTCCCCTCCCCCCTCGAGGGGGAGGGAGAGGGTGGGGGGGAAAATTCTTAACAAAATTTAGAGATTCTGAACGTTAGTAGTACAGAGAGCGCCGGGGTGAATTGAAAATGAAAAACCAAATCCCGCGGGACAAAATGCAAAAGGACAATGAAAAATTAAAAATTTTATTCATTTTGAATCTTGGTTTGTAATTTTGATTTTTGATCCTTGACTTTTGGATTATTTCTCTCTGCGTTCTCGGCGGTCTCTGTGGCGGAAAGCTTTTTGAGAAGGGGGAACCCCCATGGGCAAGAAAGGGAAGAAGGAAAACATTATTGTCGGTTTGGATATTGGGACCACGAAAATCTGCGCCATTGTGGGGGAGGTTCGCGATGGGGGCGTGGATATCGTGGGCATCGGCACCCATCCCTCGAAAGGGCTGCGCAAAGGGGTGGTCATCAACATTGACGCCACGGTGGAGTCGATTCGGAAAGCCGTGGAGGAAGCAGAATTGATGGCCGGAGTGCAAATCACGTCGGTCTACTGCGGGATCACCGGGAACCATATCCGGGGGTTCAACAGCCACGGCATCGTGGCGGTTAAAAACCGGGAAGTCTCGGGGAACGACATAAAACGGGTCATCGACGCGGCCCGGGCAGTGGCCATTCCCATGGACCGCGAAGTCATCCATGTTCTTCCCCAGGAGTTTATCGTGGATGAACAGGACGGAATCATGGAGCCCCTGGGAATGTCCGGAGTTCGGCTGGAGGCCAAGGTGCACATCGTCACGGCGGCTATGACGTCGGCCCAGAATATCATCCGCTGTTGCAACCGGACGGGGCTGGAGGTGAATGACATCGTTTTGGAACAGCTGGCCGCCAGCGAAGCCGTGCTCATTCCCGACGAGAAAGAGCTCGGCGTGCTCCTGGTGGACATCGGCGGCGGGACCACGGACTTCGTCGTTTTTTCCCAGGGAGCCGTCCGGCAAACCGCCATATTCGGCCTGGGGGGCAACCATCTGACCAATGATATTGCCGTAGGTCTGCGGACGCCGCTGGTGGAGTCGGAGAAGATCAAGACGAAGTACGGGTGCGCGCTGGTCTCTATGGTCAAGAAGGAGGAGACCATCGAAGTGCCCAGCGTGGGAGGAAGGCGGCCGCGGGTGATTTCTAGGCAGATCTTGACCGAGATCATCGAGCCCCGGATGGAGGAGATTCTAACTCTGGTTCACCGCGAGATCCTCAAATCAGGGTACGAGAACCTTATTCCTTCAGGGGTGGTGCTCACGGGAGGGACCGCTTCCTTAGAAGGATTGCCCGAACTGGTCGAGGAGATTTTCAACCTTCCCGTTCGGCGAGGGTATCCGTCGGGGGTGGGCGGCCTGTTGGACGTGGTGAACAACCCCATGTACGCCACAGGCGTGGGTTTGGTTTTGTACGGGAAACGTCACGGCTCAGAGGGCCGTTTGAGAGACAGCGACCGCGGACTCTGGAGCAGGGTGAAGCGCTGGTTCAGCGAATTTTTTTGAGGATTTTTCCAGGGGTTATTTCGTTTCGAAATGTAGATTACAGAATGTGGACAGGGGAAGGGACATCAGAATCAGAAATTCCAAATCTGCAATTGGGAAACTGAAACCTGGCCGAATTTTTTATCAGCTCCATTTTAATTTCCGGGAGGTGGGGGAATGATTGAACTGGAAGAGAACACGAATTCTGGGGCCAATCTGAAGGTGGTGGGCATCGGCGGCGGAGGGTGTAACGCCGTCAACACCATGATCAAGGCCGGCCTGAGCGGGGTGGAATTCGTCGGGGCCAACACGGATGGCCAGGCCTTGGCAGGCTGCGGCGCACCCATAAAAATCCAGCTGGGAACGAAGCTGACCAAAGGACTGGGGGCGGGAGCCAATCCCGAAATCGGGAGAAATGCCGTCTTGGAGGATAAAGACCGGATCCGGGAGGTCCTGATGGGCGCGGACATGGTCTTCATCACGGCCGGCCTGGGAGGCGGAACGGGGACGGGCGGAGCGCCGATCCTGGCCGCCATCGCCAGGGACGTGGGGGCTCTAACCGTGGCCGTAGTCACCAAACCATTTCTTTTTGAGGGCAAGAAGAGACAGCGGCAGGCCGAGGAGGGGCTGAAGGAGCTTAGGAAATGCGTGGATACGTTGATCACCATCCCCAATCAACGGCTGCTGAATCTCGCCGGCCGGGATATGTCTCTCCTGGAGACTTTCCGCAAAGCAGACGAGGTTCTCCTGCAAGCGGTCCAGGGGATCTCCGATCTGATTACCGTCAACGGCTTGATTAATTTGGACTTCGCCGATGTCCGCACGGTGATGTCCGAGATGGGATTGGCCTTGATGGGGACCGGGGCAGCGAGTGGGGAGAATCGAGCGATCGAAGCTGCCCAGCGGGCTATCTCCAGCCCTCTGCTGGAAGACATTACCATCTCTGGAGCGCGGGGGATCTTGATCAATATTACGGGAGGGACGGACCTAACCCTCTATGAAGTGAACGAGGCATCTACTCTCATCCAGGAGGAGGCCCACGAAGAGGCCAACATCATTTTTGGGGCGGTGATCGACGAGACTCTAAAGGAGGAGATGCGCGTCACCGTGATTGCCACCGGATTCGGCAGGGCCGAGGAAATGGAAGAGCGCATCCCCGAATCCCGAGCTGCCTCCCCTGAGAAGGAGAAGACAGTCGTCAGCTTTACCCGCAGGGAGAGCAATCGGGACATTCCTACGTTCATTCGCCAGGAAAAAACTATTGAGGTCCAGGAAAAACAGGCCAAATCAGCCCGGGGCCGGATGTCGGTTAACTTGAAAGAGGAGGAATACGACATCCCCACTTTTTTGAGGAAGCAGGCGGATTGATCCGATAAACATGGATTTACCGCGGAGGGCGCAGAGATCGCTGAGATGTATTGAAAATCAAAACTCAAAAATCAAATGCAAAATGACAATGGAAAATTCAGAAATTTTTTCCATTTTGGATTTCGGTTTGGGAGTTTGATTTTTGATATTTGACTTTTGGACTATTGCCCTCTGCGTTCTCCGCGTTCTCTGTGGTTAATCATTCCTTCGAATAAAACCGTGTCTAACAAGCTAACCGAAAAAGCCAAGAGCCTCCTTTCCGAAGAACGGAGGATCTTTCCAGCTGGCAAGCCGTTCGCGGCAAAGGGCCGAAAAGGAAAGTTGTCCGTTGCCTTGGCCTATCCTCATCGGTATTACACGGCCATGTCCAACCTGGGGTTCCAGGCGGTTTACCGGCTTTTTAATGAACAGCCGGACACCGTGTGCCAGCGAGTTTTCTTGCCGGAGGCAGAAGATTTCCAAGAGTACCGCCGAACCGGGACTCCGCTCTTTTCCCTGGAATCTTTGCGTCCGGTCCATACCTTCGATGTCCTGGCCTTTTCCATCTCCTACGAGAACGATTATCCCCACCTCCTCCAGATGATGGAATTGGCCAGGATTCCCATCCTGAGAAAGGATCGAAAAGAGGGCGATCCGCTGGTCATGGCCGGTGGGGCCACGATATTGATGAACCCTGAACCGCTGGCAGATTTTGTGGACCTTTTCGTGGTCGGAGAGGCCGAGGTGGTCGTGGGCCCCCTCACGGAGATCCTGCAGCGGGGGAAGGAAACGGCGAAGGCCAAAGAAGCATTAATGGCCGAACTGGCGACGTTGGAAGGGGTTTACGTTCCGCAATTTTACGCCGTCACCTACAAGCCAGAGGGAACGATTGATTCCTTTCTCCCCCAGGGGTCTTTTCCCGGCCGGGTGAAGAGAGCCTGGCTCAAAGACCTGAATGACTCCCTGACGATTTCTTCCCTGGTGACACCCAACACAGAGCTTTCCCGGATGCTTTTGGTGGAACTCAGCCGCGGTTGCCGGAGGGGGTGCCGATTCTGTGCGAGTTGTTATACCTATTTCCCCCATCGCGTGCGGGACGGCCCGCTTCTGAGAGAGGCAGCCCTTAAGGCCTCAAGCCCGGCGGACAAAATCGGGCTGGTGGGCGCGGCCATTTCAGATTACCCCGAACTGATCCCCCTCGGACAAGAGATTCTCCATATTCCCAAACCTATCTCCTTTTCTTCCTTGCGGGTAGATTCCCTCACCCCAGAATTGGCTGACCTCGTTTTCGCCAGCGGACAGAAAACAATCACTCTCGCCCCGGAGGCCGGCTCTGAGCGCATGCGTCGAGTCGTGCGTAAAGGTTTTACGGAAGAGGAGATCCTCCGGGCGGCGGAGATCCTGGCCGATCACGGAGTCAACAGCTTGCGCCTTTACTTCATGATTGGCTTGCCCGAAGAAAAAGCTGAGGATGTCAAAGCCATCGTTGACCTGACCAAAAAAATTAGGCATCACCTCTTGAAAAAAAGTCGCGGCCAAAAGGGAACGGAAAGGATCCACCTCAGCCTGAACTCTTTCGTTCCCAAACCGGCCACTCCTTTCCAATGGCATCCCTTTGAGGATGTTCGCAGTTTGAATGATAAAATCAGGGTGGTGAAAAAGGGGCTGCAAAAAGAGAGGGGAGTCAGGGTAGCGGCCGACGTGCCCAAATGGGCTTATTTGCAGAGCCTATTGTCGCGGGGCGATCGGCGGGTGGGCCGGCTGTTGTTAACCGCCCACGGCCTCGGTGGGAACTGGCCGCAGACCTTCCGCTCCGTGGATGTGAATCCGGATTTTTATGTTTACCGCAAGCGGTCTTTCGAGGAGATTCTCCCCTGGGATTTTATCGACCACGGGATCCCAAAAGAATTCCTTTGGAATGAATATCAGGAAGCTTTGAAAGAAGGGTCCGAGGGGTCTGGGGTCCAGGGGGCGAGGGAATAACAAATAAAACGCGTCCAGGGGTCAAGAATTCAGGGGTCAAATACAAACAGAGGCCACCCTTTAACCCTGGACTCCTTGGCCCCTTTTTAGAGGGGTGGGCACCTGCCGTATTTTTTGGGGAATAGGGCATGTGTCCCCCGAAAAGCCCTCGGTCCTTCTCTCACGATTATTCCCCAGCACCCGTTACTCATAGCTTTTTGTGTCTTCGTACCTCGTGCCCCGGTCCTCGATCCTGTTTTTCTGGGCCTAGGACCTTGGACAGACCTTGGACCGTTTTTTGACTTTCTCATCCATTGCTGCTAAATTATGCTAACCTGACAATAGGGGGCGGGAAAATGGGCAGTAGATAAAAAGCCTGTTCGAAATATGGGATGGGCTTTTTTATTTTTGGGGCTTTCTATAAGACCTGATCCAGGAAACCAAATTGAGGTTGTTGGGATGAATGAGAAAATACGATACTGGATGGAAATGGCGGAATATGACCTGGAAACCGCAAAGGTTATGCTGGAGGGCCGGAGATTTCTCTATGTCGGTTTCATGTGTCATCAAACCATCGAAAAAGCCCTCAAAGGATATTATGTCTCCGCAAAAAATGAGAATCCCCCTTACACTCATAATCTGGCTTTTCTGGCGAAAGAGGCAGGGTTGTATGATAAGATTACGGAAGCACAAAAGGATTTCATTGACCTCGTCGAACCGCTGAGTGTGGAGGCGCGCTATCCGACGCATAAAGGGAAGCTCATGCAGACGCTTGATTATCAGCGTTGCAGGGAGATTCTTCGTGAGACCGAGGAGTTATACCGATGGATAAAGAGACAGCTATTGCCAGGGTGAAGCAATACGCCGCCGTGGTGAGGCAAAATTTTCCGGTCAAAAAGGTCATCCTGTACGGGTCCCACGCGAAAGGGAAAGCAAGCGGACATAGCGACATTGATGTGGCGATAGTGGTCCGCCGGGTTGAAGGCGATCTCTTGTTGTCCAATGCGCTACTCTTTAAGCTGCGGCGGGATATTGACCCGATGATAGAGCCGGTATTACTGGAAGAGGACAATGACCCGGGCGGCTTTCTGGCTGAAATATTGAGAACTGGCGAGATAATTTATAGCGATGATTAAGATAAAACCCCGATCTCTTTTCCAATGCAAAGCTGATCTTTGAGAAGGCGACCACAGAGCGCGCATGCCTTGTCAGGGAAGATCATGAACTTTTCGATGTGCGCCCGGCGAAGAAAAAATTAGACTAAACCATTAACAAAGGAAATCACGTCCGACAAGAGACCTTTTTCTGGGTCGAGGATTAAAGGCGAAGCTGAGCAGGGAATTGACACCACAAAAAGGTGGGAGGGCGAAGAAGAAAAATTAGTATGGTGTCCCCAGATATCAATCCGCACCCCTGATGACGAAAGGGGACACAAAGGGGACAAAGGGGCCATGGAATGAGGATAAGGAAAACGGCTCATAAATGGCTCAAAGGGGTCGTCAGGGCGGCACATCGGGTGCGAATCTGCTGTCCCCACACGTTCTTAGGCCCTTGAGCCATTTGCCCGAACATGTACGCATCCACAATCCCGCGGCGAAGCTTAACCCTTGCCAATCGGGAGATCCTTGAGATGCGGGTCTATGAGATCTCGGTGGAGGCTGTGGAACAGGCGGCCCGTGTTCATGGAGGTTCTTTTTGATGGCGGCGGCACGAATAGGGCTTTTTATCGGCAGCGTCTACGAGATTGCGGTAGATGCAGGCTGAAGGCTGGAGAAAGAGGGGTGTAAGAATGGGAAACAAACGCACTTCACAATCGACCCATACGCGCGAGCAAGGGGTTTTGGATGAAGTGGTGAAGCGGACCGTGAAGGCGGTCCAACCATTTTGCATCATCCTCTTTGGTTCGGCGGCACGGGGGACGATGGGACAAGACAGCGATCTTGATCTGCTGGTGGTGGTGCCTGACGGCGTTCACCGGCGGCGGACCGCCCAGGCTGTTTACAAAAGCCTCAAAGGAATCGGCTTCGCCAAGGATGTGGTCGTCGTGACAGAGAGCGATATCCGGGAGTACGGAGATAACCCGTCTCTGGTCATTTATCCAGCCCTCCGTCAGGGTAAGGAGCTTTACCATGCCTGAAGACAGGCCGATTCCCGGCTCACCGTAAGACTGGCTGGCCCACGCCAGGAGCGATTTGACTTTTGCGCGCTTGCCATTGCCAGAAGGGGCGTTTTATGAGGGTTTGTGTTTTCATGCCTAGCAGGCGGCGAAAAAGGCATTGAAATCAGCGTACCAACATTACGGATGGGTTTTTCGCTATACCCATGACTTGGAAGAACTGGTAAGCGGCTTGAAAGGGCATGGCGTCAAAATCCCGCCCGAGGTCGATGAGGCCATCGTATTGACCAGCTTCGCGTGGGAGGCCCGCTATCCGGGTTTGGCCGAACCCGTCACCCGTGAAGAATACCAAGAAGCACTAAGACACGCCGAAGCAGTTGTGGGGTGGGCTGAACATGAAATCGGTGCACGATAAATTATGATAACCTCACAGCAGGGGGGCGGGAAAATGGGCGGTAAACAAGAAGCCTCTTCGAAATATGGGATGGGCTTTTTTTATTTTTTAGGAAATTATTAAAAATTTTTTGTTGGGCTAATTTTAGGCATTCCAGGCACTTTAGCGCCCTTTAGACATTTTTTATTTTGGGGTCTTCAATGGCGATGCTTTCCTTGGGTTTCTTAAGGCAACATCCACTTAAGAAAGAGGGGATATCCAAAAGTATCTAAAAGAAAGGCTTGAGCCCGGGCACATAAAGAGTAAAGAGATGAAGTATCGCATTTACATTGATGAAGTCGGAAACCCGGACCTTGAGAGTTCAGATAATCCAAATCATCGGTTTCTGAGCCTTACCGGTGTTATCCTCGAACTTGGGTATGTTGCCGCTGTCGTTCATCCGCAGATGGAGGAGATTAAGCATAAGTATTTCCGGGCACATCCGGACGAACCAATCATTTTTCATCGGAAGGAGATGATGAGTGCATACCCCCCTTTTGAGGGGTTGAAAGATCCACAAACCAGAGCGGACTTTGATCAGGACCTTCTCCGGCTGATGACGGATTGGGAATATACTGTGATCTCGGTGTGCCTTGATAAGAAAAAGCATAAAGAAACCTACACCACATGGAGGTATGATCCCTACCATTATTGTCTGGCGGTGTTGCTTGAGCGATTTATATTCTTTTTGAATCGAAGAAAGGTACAGGGCGACGCTATGGCAGAATCGCGGGGCGGCAAGGAAGATAGACGGTTGAAGGATTCCTTTGAGCGGCTATGGCAAAATGGAACGGATTATTTGGCCCCAGAGGAATTCAGTACAAGCTTAACCAGCCGTCAACTTAAGGTGTAAACAAAAGCAAATAATATCGCAGGGCTACAACTTGCCGATCTAATTGCTCATCCGAGCCGAAATGAAATATTAGAGGAGCATGGTTTTCTATCAGGGAAAATATCACCGTTTGGTAGGGAGGTGATTAAGATCCTTCAGGCAAAATATGATCGGCAGGGAGGGCGTTGCTTTGGTAAGAAATTTCTTTAAAGAATAAAAAAAAGGCCCTTGCGGGCCCGATGGCTAAGCCATCCACCTCCGGATAACCGGATTAATTATATAATGTTCAAAGGCTGTTCAATTGTCAAGTATTATTTTTTAGAATTCGTCAAGTTGTCTCGATCCGGCGCCGGGATAACGCTGTAATATGAAAAAGTCTCTCTCTGAACGCGACATCTGTACCAAGTTCATCACCCCCGCCGTCAAGCAGGCGGGTTGGGACGTCCTGTCGCAAATTCGCGAGGAGATCTCCTTCACGAAAGGCCGGATCATCGTCCGGGGCAGGCTGGTCACCCGCGGCAAGGCCAAGCGCGCCGACTATATTCTTTACTACAAGCCGAATATCCCAATCGCCCTCATCGAGGCCAAGGACAACAATTACGCCGTCGGCGACGGCATGCAGCAGGCTCTCGAGTACGCCGCGACCCTCGACATTCCCTTCGTGTTCTCATCAAACGGCGACGCCTTCCTTTTCCACGACCGCACCGGCCAGAGCGCCCAAACCGAAACTGAGCTTTCCCTCGACGCCTTCCCGGCACCCGAAACCCTCTGGTCCAAATTCCGGGCATGGAAAAACCTGGCCCCGCTACAGGAAGAAATCTTCCTCCAGAACTACTTCGAGGATCCCGGCGGCAAGGAGCCGCGCTATTACCAGCGAATCGCCATCAATAAGGCCATCGAAGCCATCGCCAAGGGCCAGAACCGCATCCTCCTTGTCATGGCCACCGGCACCGGCAAGACCTACACTGCCTTCCAGATTATCTGGCGGCTTTGGAAAGCCGGGCGCAAGAAGCGCATCCTCTTCCTCGCCGACCGCAACGTTCTCGTCGACCAGACCATGGTGAACGACTTCCGGCCCTTCGGGGCTGCCATGGCGAAGCTCAGCACCAGCTCAAAGACCATCGAACGTGAGAACGGCACCGAAGTGCAGCTGCCTACCGCCGTCCACCAGAAGTATCGGCGCATCGATACCTCCTACGAGATCTACCTCGCGCTCTACCAGGCCATCACCGGCCCTGAGGAGCGCCAGAAGATCTACCGCGAGCTATCACGGGATTTTTTCGATCTCATCGTGATCGACGAATGCCACCGCGGCAGCGCGGCGGAGGATTCCGCCTGGCGGGAGATTCTCGATTATTTCTCCGCTGCCACCCAGATCGGCCTCACCGCCACGCCGAAGGAGACGGAATACGTCTCCAATATCCACTACTTCGGCAAACCCGTGTACAGCTACTCGCTGAAGGAAGGCATCCGCGACGGCTTCCTGGCGCCCTACAAGGTGGTGAAGGTTCACCTCGATGTCGATATCGAGGGCTACCGCCCGGCGCAGGGCGAGACCGATAAATACGGTTACGAGATCGAGGACCGCATCTACAACCAGAAGGACTTCGACCGTAATCTCGTCATTGACGAGCGCACCAAACGTGTCGCCCGGAAGGTGTCCGAGTTCCTGAAAGAAAGCGGCGATCGCTTCCAGAAAACCATCGTCTTCTGTGTGGATACCGAACATGCTGCAAGGATGCGGCAGGCCCTCATAAACGAAAACCCGGACCTGGTCCAGCAGAATGGGCGCTACGTCATGCGCATCACCGGCGACGATGCTGACGGCTGCGCTCAGATCGGAAACTTCATCGACCCGGAAGCCAGATACCCGGCCATCGTCACGACCTCGCGCCTGCTCTCCACCGGCGTGGACGCCCAGACCTGCCGCCTAATCGTCCTGGACCGAGAAGTGGGATCAATGACCGAATTCAAGCAGATCGTGGGCCGAGGCACCCGCGTCCACGAGGACACGAAGAAGTATTACTTTACCCTGATTGACTTTCGGAAGGCCACGAACCACTTTGCCGACCCCGATTTCGACGGCGAGCCCGTGCAGATCTACGAACCGGAGGAGGATCAGCCGGTGATACCCCCCGACGACGTGCCCCCGACGGACGACGGGGAAGAGCCCATCCCCCCGAAACCCGGCGAAGATGAAGAGGTGATCGTCTACCCCGAACCGCCTGATATCACCATCCCGCCCGGCACCGCGGAGACCCCTGCGAAATACTACATTCACGGTAAACCTGTCAGCATCCTGGCCGAGCGTATCGAATACCTCGATGAAGATGGCAGACTGATCATCGAGAGCCTGCGCGACTACTCAAAGAAGACGCTCCGGAAACACTTTGCCAGCCTGGATCAGTTCCTCAAATGCTGGGACGGCGAAATTCGCAAGCAGACTATTATCGAGGAACTGGAGAACGAAGGCCTGCTGCTCGATCCCCTGGCCGAGGAGGTTGGGAAGGACTTAGACCCCTTCGACCTCATTTGCCACGTGGCCTTCGATCAGCCGCCGCTCACCCGGCGGGAGCGGGCCGACAATGTGCGCAAGCGCGACGTCTTTACCAAGTACGGCGCCCAGGCCCGGGCTGTGCTCGAAGCCCTGCTGCAGAAATACCAGGATGAAGGAATCACCGGCCTCGCCGATCCGCGCATCCTGAAAGTTGCCCCCTTTGACACCATGGGCACGCCAATTGAGCTATTGAACCAATTTGGCGGACGCCCCGGCTTCGAAAAAGCCGTTTACGAACTCCAAACCGCACTCTACTCTCCATTCCCCTCTCCACCGTAAACTGGGGAGAGGGCGAGGGTGAGGGGGGAGGATAAAAAGGGAAATTTCCATACAATGAATGTACGAACCACCGTAAAATCCATTCAAGACATCATGCGCCAGGATGTCGGCGTCGATGGCGACGCTCAGCGCATCTCCCAACTCTGCTGGATGTTCTTCCTCAAGATCATCGATGACCAGGACAAGGAACTGGAACAGATACAGGACGGCTACCGCTCGCCCATCCCCAAAAAGCTCGAATGGCGATCCTGGGCCGCCGACCCCGAAGGCCTGACCGGCGACGCGCTCATGGCCTTCATCAATGATGAGCTTTTCCCCAAGCTCAAAGAACTGCCCGGCACCGGCCAGAACGGCCGCCGCCGCGTGGTGCGCGAGGTCTTCGAGGACGCCTACAACTACATGAAATCGGGCCAGCTCATGCGCCAGGTGATCAATAAGATTACAGCCATCGACTTTAACAACCTGGCCGAGCGACAGCACTTCGGCGACATCTACGAGCAGATCCTCAACGACCTTCAGAGCGCCGGGAACGCGGGCGAGTATTACACCCCCCGCGCCGTCACCTCCTTCATGGCCAACCGCATCGACCCGAAGCCCGGCGAGATCCTCTTCGATCCCGCCTGCGGTACGGGCGGATTCCTAACCTGCGCCATCCGCCACATGCGCGAGCGCTACGTGAAGACCCCGAAGGACGAACAAAAGATGCAACAGGGGCTGCGAGCCACTGAGAAAAAGCAGCTCCCGCACATGCTCTGCGTCACAAATATGCTGCTCCACGGCATCGATGACCCGTCATTCGTCCGCCACGACAACACCCTGGCCCGTCCCTATATCAGCTACACCCAGTCCGACCGAGTGGACATCGTCCTCACCAATCCCCCCTTCGGCGGGCGCGAGGAAGACGGCATCGAAACCAACTTCCCGAAACACTTCCAGACCCGGGAGACCGCCGACCTCTTCCTTGCCCTCATCGTGCGCCTGCTCAAATCCGATGGTCGCGCCGCCGTGGTCCTGCCCGACGGCACCCTGTTCGGCGAAGGCGTCAAGACGAGGCTGAAGGAACACCTGCTGGAAGAGTGTAACCTCCACACTATCGTCCGTTTGCCGAACAGCGTCTTCAAACCCTATGCCTCCATTGGCACCAACCTCCTCTTCTTCGAGAAAGGCACCCCCACCCAGGGGATCTGGTTCTACGAGCACCGCGTCCCTGAGGGGCAAAAAGCCTACTCCATGACCAAACCCATCCGCTTCGAGCACCTCCAGCCATGCATCGACTGGTGGGACCAGCGGGAGGAAAACGAAGTAGCCTGGAAGGTCAGCATCGACGAGGTGAAGGCCCGTAACTACAACCTCGACTTCAAAAACCCTCACACCGTCGAGGAAGAGCACGGCGACCCCGCCGAGCTGCTCACCAAGCTGGAGG
>Ga0315291_10007442_pt1 | contig 13535 bp, 11 predicted proteins | sample YL17G12_20_MG_FD_203070 | JGI IMG/M metagenome (GOLD analysis project Ga0315291, IMG submission 203070) | Sediment microbial communities from Yellowstone Lake, YNP, Wyoming, USA - YL17G12_20 | ecosystem: Environmental > Aquatic > Freshwater > Lake > Sediment | place: USA: Wyoming | collected...
CGCCGTTGTAGACCGTCAGGGCATAGACGCTCCAGTCCATCCCGCTGCCCAGCGGCTGCCAGGTCGCGCCGTCCCAGCGCGCGATGTAGGTCGCCGGGTCGCCGCCGGCGGTGGTGAAGTCGCCCCCGGCGATCAGCTCGCCGTTGTAGACCGTCAGGGCATACACGCGGTCATTCATCCCGCTGCCCAGCGGCTGCCAGGTCGCGCCGTCCCAGCGCGCGATGCAGCTCGCCGGGTTGCCGCCAGCGGTGGTGAAGTAGCCCCCCGCGATCAGCTCGCCGTTGTAGACCGTCAGGGCCCCCACGACGTAGTTCATCCCGCTGCCCAGCGGCTGCCAGGTCGCGCCGTTCCAGCGCGCGATGGCGTTGCACGTCACGCCGCCGGCGGTGGTGAACCAGCCCCCGGCGATCAGCTCGCCGTTGTAGGCCGTCAGGGCAAACACGCGGTCATTCATCCCGCTGCCCAGCGGCTGCCAGGTTGTTCCGTCCCAGGCGGCGATGTGGTTCGCGAGCACATCGCCCGCCACCGTGAACCAACCGCCCGCAACCAGTAGCTCCGGCTGGCCGCCCGGCCCGTCCGGGTCCCAAGTCGTCGTCGCGCTCACGCCGCCATCGACGCCGGGAACGCCCTCGCCCGGGAGCCACTCGTACTCCTGGGCCAGCGCCGCGGTGGCGAACAGTGCCACTCCGCAGGCCGCGCGCATTGCAGACAATCTCCAAGCCGAACCCATCACGGTGTGCCGCGTTCCAGAATGCATGACGATACCCTTTTGCCTTGGCTCATCTCGCCCGACTCGTCCGCCCGAGCCGAGTCTGCTCCGCCTGGACTTGCCCGCGTTCGACTGGTGGGGCAACACCAGCAGCCGTCATTTTAATGCGACCGGGGCCGTAGGTGAGCGCAAATTCAAGGGAAAAGCGCCCTTTTTTTTTGCCAAACGCCCCGCGGACGCCGGATGGGGCGCAGCCGCACGCCGTGGGCTGCTGACACGCATGGAGAATCGAGGGGAAGCGGCGCGTTGACGGCGGCGGTGTGGGCGGCTAGCGTTCTCGATCAACGGCGCGGTCCCTGGGGACAGGCGGGACAGCCTCAACTCGGGGTGCCGTGGGCTGAGGAGGTGGCGCCTATGACTCGGGTCGGAATCCTTGCTGTCTTCACGATTGGGCTGTTCTGTCGCGCCGGACTCGCGGCACCGGGCGACGATTGCACGGCTCCGCTGATTGTGACGTTGCCGGCCGACGTGCCGTTCGCGGACCAGAGCCAGCATACGTGCGGGCGCGGCAATGACTACGATGGGACCAACACCTGCCTGGGCGGCTACGCCGACGGTGAGGAGATCATCTACACGCTGCTGGTCACCAGCGCGGTCGAGGTGGAAATCACCCTGGACCCGTATGGTCAGGGCTGGACGGCCATCGCCCTGGGCAGCAATTGCCCACCGAGCGGCGACGGGTGTCTAGCCTACTGCGCCGGCGATACCAGCCAGCCCCGCGTTCTTGACTGCCGGTATCTTGAGCCGGGGACGTATACGCTGATGGTGGACTGTTGGCCGCCCCCCGACGGGGAAGATTGCATCCCGAACTTCGATCTGAGCATCGTCGCCTGTGCGCTGCCCCACGGGGCGTGCTGCGTGGAGTCCGCGTGCGTCGGCACGCTGCCGGCGACGGCGTGCACGGGCTGGGGCGGGACATGGTATGAGGGCTTCGATTGCGCAACGTTCGCCTGCCCGATCGAAATCAACCCGTTACCCGAGACTTGTCAGACCGCCTATGCGGTCGCGAGCGCTCCGTTCTCGGCCACCCTGGCGACGTACTACGCGTCGGCCGACGGGCCGCCGGGAAGCTGCAACGAGCTGGGCACCACCGTGATGCAGAACGACGTCTGGTTCACGTACACGCCGGCGCAGGACCGCTTGCTTAGCCTGACCGTGCAGTATTCTCTCTATGATGGGCTTACCGCCGTTTACGCCGGCCCGAATTGCCAGACGCTCAGCGAGCTGTGTTGCCTGAACTCCGGCGGGCTAGGCGCCCCGGACGCGGACACGCTGTCCCTGGCCGCTTCCGCGGGAACCACCTACTGGTTTCAGATCGGCGACCATGGCGTGAATCCGGGCGGCGGCGCGACGCTGCTGGCGTTGAGCTGTGCCGGGGCTTTCCTGACCGGAGACGTGAATTGCAACGGCAGCGTGGGCTTTGACGACATCAATCCCTTTGTGCTGCTCCTGAGCAATCCGTCCGGCTGGCAGACCGAGTTCCCAGGCTGCTCGATGCTCACCGGGGACATCAACGGCGACGGGGAAGTGGACTTCGACGACATCAATCCGTTCGTGGCGCTACTCAGCGGCCGTCGCACGCCAGCACGTACGCCGTAAGCGCCCCCAGTTGCAGCACTCCGGCCAGCGCCAACTCGACGAGGAGCCGGGCGGACGGCCCCTGGTAGGTCCAATCGGCCAGGGCCACGCCGACCAGTCCGACCACGAGCATCTGGCACAGGGCCGCCAGCAGGCGCGGCAACGAGAACTCGCGGTGCTGACGGGCGCGGGCCGTCGCTTCGAGCCGGCCGCGGATCTCGTCGAGCGCCTGCTCCATGCGACGCAATACGACGAGCCGCTCATCCGCGCCCGGATTGCGTTCCACGTCGCCTGCGTCGTTCGTGCTCGCCGGCGCTTCGCGCTGTGGCTCATCCGGTGGAGGATTCATGATGGGTCCTCACGCCTCCCAAGCCTCAATAATCGCCTGCCGCAGCAAGGGCAGCAGAATCTCGTGCTGGCCGATGACGGCGTGTCCGCAGCCGGCCGCCACCGGACGTTGCACGACGTTCACGGTCGGGCGGTAGTGCCGCAACATGTCGAAGTTCGCGGTGTGCAGGCCGTCGAGCGTGTGCCCCAGGTTTCTCGCGACGGAAACCGCCTTGAGAAACACCTCGGGCAGGACGACCGCCGAGCCGCAGTTCAGCCACACCCCGCCAGCCGCGCCCGCCGCGGCGGCGCCCATGCTCGCGACGACGGCGCAGAGGGTCCGGAAGTCGGCCAATGACGCCGCGCCGATGGCGGCCCCGTCGGCCTGCGGGTGCATGTGTACGGTGTCGGTGCCCACCGCGACATGCACGGTCGCGGGAATCCCCGCGCGGTACGCGGCCGCGAACAGGCTCAAGTCCTTGTACGGCGCCTGGCCCTCTGCAAGCAGCTTGCCCAGCGCGTGTCCCAGCCCGCCTTGCTCGGCACCGATGCGGGCCGCCGTATTCATCCGCTCGCAGGTCTCGTGTACCATGCCGAAACTGCCGTCGCGGATGGTGTCGGCGACTTCTTCGCTCGTGGCGCCGGTTTCGGCCAGCTCCAGGTCGTGGATGGCACCCGAGCCGTTCGTGGCCAACGTGGTGACGATCCCCCGCTCGATCAGGTCGATGATCAGCCGCGAGCAGCCCGTCTTGATGACGTGACCGCCGAAGGCGAAGACGACCGGCCGACCGGCCCGGCGCGCCGCCACGATGGCCGCCACGGTCCGCCGCAGCTCGCTGGCCCCGAGGAAATCCGGCAGCGCGGCGAGCCAGTCGCGGAACGAGCAGCCCGGGGGCGTGACCTTGCCGAGCGCCGCGACGGCGACCTTGTGGGCGCGCGCGCTGCGCGACTTCATGCGAATACGGGCCCAGTCCAGGGGGGGCAGGCCGCTGCCGCTGTCGTCGGACATGCTCACCGCCGTCTCTCCAGGGCCTGGTGCAAGCGAACGTCGAATTCCGCGCTCCCCGCCGTCAGCGTAAACCTGACGTCCAGCCGCAGGAGCGGGGCCGCGGATTCCGGCCACAACGGGCGCAGTTTGACCCAATCCTTGCGAGTTGTCACGACCAGTTCGGCCCCGTTCCGTTCGGCCGCGGCACAGATTGTGCGAACGTCGTCCGCGCCATAGCGGTGGTGGTCGCTGAAAATCTCGGTTGCGGAGCCGGCGCCGCTCAACTCCCGGACCGAGTTCACGAACGTGCGCGGGTCCCCAATCCCGCACACGCCCAGCACGCGTCGGCCGGCCAGCTCGGCGGGGGACAGGCGCTGCCCATCGTGTGCCACGAGTGCGTCCGGCTCGACCGCGGCGTGTATGACTGGGGCGTCCGGCGCAAAGCGCCGCAACCGGACGGTGATCGCCTGCACGTGCCCCGCCTCGACCTGATTGCAGCGGGTGATGACCAGCACATCCGCGCGGCGCAGGCTGCTCAGCGGCTCGCGCAGCCGCCCGGCCGGCAGCAGCGTACCGATGCCCGGCGGTCCCATGGCGCTTATCAGTAGCAAGTCCAGGTCACGCGCCAGCCGGCGGTGCTGAAACCCGTCGTCCAGCACGAGGCAGTCCGCACCATGCGCCGCGCAGGCCGCCGCCGCACCGGCCACGCGGTCGCGATTCACGACCACGGGCGTCGTGGGCAGGGCGTCGTGGAACTCCAGCACCTCGTCGGCGGGTTCGCTGCGAGTTCCTTGGTAACCGCGGGTCAGAATCGCGGGCCGCCGTCCCCAGCTCTGCAAACGCCGCACAATCTCGATGACCAGCGGCGTCTTGCCGGTCCCGCCCACGGTGAGGTTCCCGACGCTGATCACCGGCACAGCCGCGGAGTGGACCGCCCCGCGCCAGCGATCGTAGTAGACGTTCCGCACCCCGATGACGCCGCCGTAGAGCAGCGCGAACGGCCTCAGCAGCCTGCGTGCCGCGCTCATGTCTCTGGCAGCATGCCGCTCTCGCGCTGCCAGCGGATGGCCCGCGGGACGCCGGCCGTCAGCGGCGTTTGCGGCTCGTAGCCGAGCAACTGCCGGGCCTTGGTGATGTCGGCCACGTAGCGGGTGACCTCGCCGGAGCGCGACGGCTCGTACCGGACGTTGGGCTCCTTTCGCAGGGCGAGCGAAATGATGTTCACCAGGTCGACCAGCGTCGCGCCCTGGCCGTACGCCAGGTTGATCGTCTGCTGGTTCACGCGCCGCTCGACCAGGGCGTCGATCGCCCGCAGCACGCCCGCGGTGCAATCATCCACATAGGTAAAGTCCAGCACCTTCTCACGGCCGTACACGACGATCGGCGTCCCTTCGGCGATTCGCCGGACAAACAGCGGAATCACGCGCTCCAGCCGCTCCAGGTCGCAGTCGTACCGCCCGTAAACATTGCTGAAGCGAAACACCAGGTAGGGCAGGTTGTAGCACTCGGCGTAAGAGTAGATGAACGCTTCCCCGGCAATCTTCGACGCGCTGTAGGGGCTCTCCGCCACCACGAAATCCGCCTGCGATTCGTCGGTGACGTGCCGGCGAATGTCGCCATACACCTCGCGCGAGCTGCCGAAGATCACCGGCGTCTTGTGCTGGCGGCAGTATTCGAGCACGCGGAAGAGCATCTCCACGTTCTCCATCGCGCGGCCGGGCTGCTCGACCAGCTCAAAGACTTTGGCGTGGGCCGCCAGGTGCAGGACGACGTCGAATCGGCCGCTGACCGGCAGCTCGCCGGCGGGCACGCTGTTGAGGTCGCAGCGCGTGGTCGGCAGGCGGTCGGTCCAGGTATTGGACCGCAGGTCGAGACCGGCCACCTCGTCGCCGCGCTCGAGCAGGGCCAAACCCAGGTTCGTACCAATCTGCCCGCTGGAACCCGTAATGAGAACGCGCATCCGTGCTCCCTGCTCTCGCGCGATGGGCGAATCCGCGGTTTGTACCGCGGGCAGTCGTCAGGCGTCAACGCCGATCCCGGCGCACCGGGACTGGACAACGGGTGAGCCGCGTGCCCGTGCGCGCTCCCGGCATCATGAATCCGCGTCGCGTCTCAGCGCATCGAGCCGGGCTCGTCGATAGTGCTTGAGGCGGGACGTGGACTCCGTCCAGCCCTGCCAGCGGAGTGGACTGTGCCAACTACGCCTCAACGCGGCCTGCGCGTGAATCCCGAGGTGGTCCGATCGTGGCTTGATCGACTCGACGGCCACACGAAACCAGCGACCGGACTGGACCAGCGCATGTCTCGGCGGTTCGAGTATCGGGCGCCGGCGCTCGCGCTGGAAGTATCCCAGGGTGAGGACGCGGCGGTGCCGCACACCGTAGCCGGCCGCAACATCAGCCGCGAGGGCATCGGGGTGCTCGCCGGGCAGTTCATCTACCCGCGGTCGGCGTGCCGGATCCGGCTCAGCAGCCCCTTCGGGAGCACCCAGGACGTCGCGGGCCGCGTGGTGCGCTGCCGGTACGTGCTGGGCTCCGGCTCGCTCTACGAGGTCGGCGTCGAGTTTGACTGCCCGATCGATGTGTCGTTGTTCGCGCCACGGGCGCGGCGCGTTTGCGTGCTCATCTGTGGTGCCGACGCGGCCGGCGCGGAGTTGATCGCCGGGTTCCTTCGTTCGGAGAACGCACAACTCCGGGGCGTCGCAACGACGGCGGATGCGACCGCCGCAGTGGCCGCAGGTGACATCGACCTCGTCCTGGTTGACTTGGACTGCCCGGCCTCGGACGGTTTCGACCTTGCCCGCCGGCTGCGCAATGACGGCTTCGTCGGGCCGGTACTGGGGATGACGGTCCAGGTCACGCCGGAAGTGCGTGACCGCTGCACCGCCGCCGGCTGCACGGGCTACCTCACTAAGCCGCTGCTCCGCGAGCAATTGTGCAGCCTCGTGGCCGCGCTGGCCGACCAGCCGCTGCTGAGCTCCCTGGCCCACGACCCCGCCCTCGCTCCGCTGATCGACCGGTTCGTGGCCGGCCTCCGCGAAAAGGTCACCGAAATGTCGCGTGCCAGCCAGTTAAGCGACCTGTCAGGGCTGGCTCGCCTGGTCCAGGACTTGCGGGCCCAGGCCGGTTCCTACGGCTTCGAGCCCATCTCCGAAGAGGCCGCGCTCGTCCAGGCCCTCATCGTCACCGGCGCACCCGACGAGCAAATCCGTCCGGCGTTGCACGGCCTGATGGATGCATGTCTGCGCGCCCGGCCCGCGACCAGCCCGCCCGAGCCCGATTCGGCCACCACGTCGCTCTTCAGCCAAACTGTCGCAGCCAGTTGAGCCCCTGGTCGGCGATCTGCTGAATGACGCGTGGATACAGCTCGCGCTCGGCCGCGCCGACTCGCTCGGCCAGCGAGTCGGCGGTGTCGTTGGCCTGCACGGGCACCCGACTCTGGGCAATGATCGGACCGTGGTCGTACTGATTGTCCACCAGGTGTACGGTGCAGCCGCTCTCGGCGACGCCCGCGGCCAGCACGGCCTCGTGGACCCGGTGCCCGTAGAACCCCTGCCCGCCGAAGCGCGGCAGCAGGGCTGGGTGAATGTTCAGAACCCGCCCTTCGTACTGCGGGGGCAGCCGCCAGTAGCACAGAAACCCGGCCAGAACGACGAGGTCGACCTGGGCACGGTCCAGGCCGGCGGTGATCGTGGCGGAAAAGGCGTCGTCGTCGGGGTAATCCTGCTTCCGGATGATCGCCAGCGGCAGGCCCGCGGCCCGCGCGATGTCCACGCCGCGGACGGCGCTGCGCGAGCTGATTACCAGGCGGACTTCGACGCCGCGGAGCCGCCCGTCGCAAATCCGTGCAACCAGGTTTTCCAGCGTAGTACCGCCGCCGGAGACCAGCACGGCGAGCTGAAGGGGGTTGCCAAGGACGCGGTCGGGGCTCATGCTGGGCTTTCCGTCAGCGGCGGAAACCGCCGATTCACGAGCGCGCTGCCAGTAGGCAGCGCCAGTCGAGACGCTACAATATACCCATGTGTGAGGCAAGCGGCCGGCCGGTTGGCGGTCTCGCCGCGTGGTCGAAATGAGGCCGTTCACCGAGGGAAGTCGGCGGCGCAGCGCGTTAACCGGTTGACAGGGGCAACACCGTGGCGTTCAAGCTGAAAACCTACGAAGGACAGGCAAAGGTGAGTGTCTTGCTGGCGGTGCTGGGCGGACTGGCGCTAGTCGGCGTACTGGCGCTGATCTGCCGCAACTTCGACCTGGCCACCTGGTTCACCACCTATAACCCGAACGGATTCTGGTTGCCGATCCTGGGGGTGGGGCTGTTGGCTGCGCTGGCAGCCAGCACAATCGGCTTTTTTGTCGGACTGCATAGCGCCGGGCAACGGCGCAACACCCGGTCGGCCCTGGCCTGGCTGGGCTTTTTCGTCAACGCACTGATCATCACCGCCGCGCTGTCCTCTGCCGCGCTCTTCGTCTTTACCCGCAACCCCATCGTGCCGAAGTAGGTTGCCCCGGGCGCCAAAAAGGTGTCAGGAACCTTTTGTGCATAGCACCCGAAGGGCCGCTTCGCGGCAAAAGGTTCCTGACACCTTTTTGGCGGACGGCCGACACGGCGGTCGGCCGCTACGGGCTACTCCACGGTCACTGATTTCGCCAGGTTTCGCGGCTTGTCCACGTCGCAGCCGCGCAGCAGCGCGGCGTGGTAGGCGAGCAGTTGCAGCGGCACGACCGTCACGAGCGGCTGCAGCATCTCCGAGACCTGCGGGACGAACAGCACCTCCTCGGCCAGGCGGCCAATGTGGGTGTCCCCTTCCGTCGCCACCGCGATCACGCGCCCGCCGCGGCTGCGCACCTCTTCGATGTTGCTGATCACCTTGTCGTAAAGATGGTCATGGACGGCGATGACCACGACCGGCATGTCCTCGTTGATCAGCGCGATGGGACCGTGCTTCATCTCCGCCGCCGGCAAACCTTCGGCATGGATGTAGCTGATCTCTTTGAGCTTCAGGGCCCCTTCGAGGGCAATAGGATATTGCAGGCCGCGGCCCAGATATAGCCAGTTGTTGCTTTCGACGAACCGGGCGGCGATGCGGCGAGTCTGGCTGGAAAGCTCCAGGGCTTTCTCGATGGCGTGTGGGACCTCGCTGAGCTGCTTCAGGTACTGCAAGCACTGGGATTGGCTCATGTGCCGCCGGCGCCCGAAAAACGCGGCCAGCATCGACAGGACCGTGATCTGCCCGATGAAGGCTTTGGTCGACGCCACGCCGATCTCCGGCCCGACGTGCAGGTACACGCCGGCATCCGTCTCGCGGGCGATCGTCGAGCCGACCGCGTTGACAATCCCGAGGGCCAGCGCGCCGCGGTCCTTGGCCTCCCGCAGGGCGGCGAGCGTGTCCGCCGTCTCGCCGCTCTGGGAGATCGCGACCACGACCGTGCGGTCGAAGATGAGCGGATTGCGGTAGCGGAACTCGCTGGCATACTCGACTTCGCACGGGATGCGGGCCATTTCTTCGATCAGGTACTTTCCCACCAGGCACGCGTGCCAGGCCGTGCCGCAGCCGGCCAGGATGATCCGCTTGCAGCGCACCAGCTCGCGGGTCACGCTCTCGAGCCCGCCCAGCACGACGCGGCCCTCTTCCAGGTCAATCCGCCCCCGCAGACAGGTGCGCAGCGCCTCCGGTTGCTCGAAGATCTCCTTGCTCATGAAGTGCTGGTGCTCGCCCAGCTCGAGCTGTGTCAGCGTCCACTCGATCTCCTCGATCTCCTTCGTGACCGGCACTGCCTGCAAATTCGTCGTGCGGAAGCCGTCCCGCGTGACCGTCACGACCTCGTTGTCCGAAAGGTAAATGACCTGCGGCGTGTGCTGAATGATGGCGGCGGCATCGGACGCGACCACGTACTCCCCCTGCCCCACGCCGAGAATCAGCGGGCTGCCCCGCCGGGCCGCCACGACCGTGTCCGGCTCGTCCGTGTGCAGCACCGCGATCCCGAAGGTGCCGCGCACCTCGCGCAGGGCCCGGCGGACCGCTTCGTCCAGGCTCCCGTCGTAGAAGTACCCCACGAGCTTGGCCAGCACCTCGGTGTCGGTCTGGCTGTCCAGCCGGACATCGTGCGTCTCGAGGAACGTGCGCAATACCCGGTAGTTCTCGATAATTCCGTTGTGTACGAGGGCCAGTTTCCCGCTCGCGTCGGTGTGCGGATGGGCGTTGACCTCGGTGGGCGCCCCGTGCGTGGCCCAGCGCGTATGGGCAATTCCGATATTCGTGCCGTCCAGCTCCCCGCCGATCTTCTCTTCCAGGGCGGAGATCCGTCCCACGGCCCGGCGAATGAGCAGCTTCCCGTCGCGGATCACCGCGATGCCCGCCGAGTCATAACCGCGGTATTCGAGCCGCTTGAGCCCCTCGAGGAGAATAGGCGTGGCCTCCCGTTGACCCAGGTAGGCTACGATTCCGCACATCCGCCGTCTCCAAGCCCCCACAACGCCTTGTGAGAGATTATTGTACCGCGGACGTGCCGCACGACAGACCGCACGGGAGCGGTTTTTTGTCGCCGAGAAGCAATTGCCGCGTGACTGCCGACCGATGATATCATCGGCAGCGACCGCACCGCGGGGGGACCGTCGAGGCCTTCTTGGCGTCGCTGCTGTACTTCTTACGTCGCGCGCACGGTCCGGTTCGCATCCGCACCGGCGAGTCCTGGCATTTGCGAGGCGGACATGGACACTTCAGCAAACGCGTCTGGGGCAGACAGACTCGTTTCCCAGCTATTGGTCGAAGACCCCCGCCTGCGGGACATCGTGCAAGAGTTCGTCGACAACCTGGCCACGCGCATCGACGAGCTCAAGCAAGCGCACGAAACGCTGGATTGGGAATTGCTCACCACCCTGGTGCACCGTCTCAAAGGCGCCGCCGGCTCATACGGTTATCCGGACATCAGCAAGTTGTGTGCGGAAATGGAACGCGAGCTCCAGGCCCATCAGGCGGAGCAGTTCGGCCGGTGGATCGCCGACCTCGCCAACTTCACGACTGCGGCCCGCGCTGGACTCGGCAAGCCAACGTAGACCCGGCCGCGGGGGGACCACTCAACCGAGCCCGAAGCGCCAGCGAGCGCCCGCAACCGCGCCCGCAGCGCAGGCGACGGGTCCGCAGGCCCCGCGCTGGCGCTTGGGGCTCGGGGGCCCCCCGCGCGCGCTTCGGGCTCTGACGGCGGTAGAATCCTCGCGGCATTGAGGAAGCGCTCGGTCGATAGACGCAGGACGGTCAACGCGAGGGAATCCGCATGAACTACCCCAGACTTGGCACCGCCGGCATCAAGCTCTCGGAGATCGGGCTCGGAAGCTGGCTTACCTACGGCTATGGCGTGGACGACGACACGGCCCGGCAGTGCGTTCGCCAGGCGCTCGAACTGGGGGTCAATTTCTTCGACACCGCCGACGCGTATCACCGCGGGGCGGCCGAGGAATTCCTGGGGCGCGAGTTGCACGAGGCTCGCCGGCGCGACCTGGTCCTCGCGACCAAGTGCTTTTTCCCGCTGAGCGAGAATGTGAACGACCAGGGGCTGTCGCGCAAGCACATCTGGGAAAGCGTGCACGATTCGCTGCGCCGGCTGGGCACGGATTACGTTGACCTCTATCAGTGCCACCGCTATGACCCGGACGTGGAGCTGCCCGAGGTCGTGCGGGCCATGGACGACCTGGTCCGGCAGGGCAAAATCCTGTATTGGGGGGTCAGCGAATGGTCCGCGGAGCAGATCCGCGCCGTCTGCCAGTGCGCGCGGGCGATGAACGCCGTCCCGCCCGTCTCGAATCAGCCGGAATACAGCCTCGCCGCCCGGCGGGTCGAGACCAACGGCGTGCAGGAGGCGTGCCGCGAGTACGGCCTGGGCATGGCGGTGTGGAGCCCGCTCAAGCAGGGCGTCCTGACGGGGAAGTACTCGGGCGGGAAGATTCCGCGGGACAGTCGCGCGGCCAGCCGGGCGATGAATGCCTTTCTTCAGCAGGTCGATCGCCGGCTCGCCGATCGCGTGGACCGCCTGCGCCCCATCGCGGACCGGCATGGCATGACGTTCGCCCAGCTCGCCATCGCGTGGCTCTTGAAGCGTGAGGCGGTAACGAGCGTCATCATCGGGGCGACGCGGCCGGCCCAGATCGAAGAGAACTGCAACCTGCTGGACGCCGAGCTAACGGCTGAAGACCTGGCCCAGATCGATGCCCTCTTCCCGGCGGCGGAGAACCCGTAGAGGTACGCCAGCGTGGGGTGCCACCGCCGTGGCACCCGTGGGAGCGCTCCCGCCAAACGTCCAACCTTGCCCGCAACGGTCTGCCGCCCAGGCGCTGGGCTGTCACTTTGGCAGGAGGCTCGGGTCCTTCCGGTCAACCTATATGTCGCTAAACGCTTCCCCGGAATATACTTCCGCCCAAAGCGCAGCCGACAGGACCGCGGTACCTCACTTGCACTGCCGCCCCTTGGACAATCTGCGCCCGGCGTAGGCTGCCAGCTCGCCGGTCCGCGCATCAGGAGACCGAAATGTCGAAAATCATTGGCATCGACTTGGGCACGACGAACTCGGTGGTCGCGATCATGGAGGGCGGCCAGCCGAAAGTGCTGATTAACGATTCCGGCTCACGCCTGACCCCTTCGGTCGTGGGCTTTACCGACAAGGGGGAGCGGCTGGTCGGCCAGCGGGCCCGGAACCAGCAGGTGACCAACCCGACAAACACCGTGTTCTCAATCAAGCGCTTCATGGGCCGCCGGCATAATGAGGTCACCAGCGAGGAGAAAACCGTCCCCTTCGCGATCATCGGCGGACCCGACGAGCTCGTGCGGGTGAAGGTCCACGGCAAGGAATACGCGCCGCCCGAGGTTTCGGCGATGGTCCTGCGAGACCTCAAGGCCACCGCCGAACGCTACCTCGGCGAGTCGGTCGACCGGGCGGTCATCACTGTGCCGGCGTACTTCAACGACTCGCAGCGCCAGGCGACCAAGGAGGCCGGGCAGATCGCCGGCCTGAAGGTCGAGCGCATCATCAACGAGCCCACCGCCGCGGCCCTCGCCTACGGCCTCGAGAAGAAGGCCAACGAGAAGATCGCCGTCTTCGACCTCGGCGGCGGCACCTTCGACATCTCCATCCTCGACGTGGGCGAGAACGTCTTCGAGGTGCTGAGCACCAACGGCGATACGCACCTGGGCGGCGACGACTACGACAAGGTGCTGATCGATTACGTGGCCGAGGAGTTCCGCAAGAAGGAGGGGATCGACCTGCGCGGCGACCCGATGGCCCTGCAGCGGCTCAAGGAGGCCTGCGAGCGGGCCAAGTGCGAGCTGTCCGGCAGCATGGAGACGGCGATCAACCTGCCGTACATCACCGCCGACGCCCGCGGGCCGAAGCACCTGCAAATGACGCTGACGCGGGCGAAGTTCGAGCAGCTTACGGACCCCCTGACCGAGCGCTGCCGCGGGCCGGTCGTGCAGGCCCTCAAGGACGCCAAAATGACCCCCAAGGACATCGACGAGGTCGTGCTCGTCGGCGGCTCGACGCGCACGCCGCGGGTGCAGGAGCTGGTCAAGGAGATCTTCGGCAAAGAGCCCAACCGCAGCATCAACCCGGATGAGGTCGTCGCGGTCGGGGCGGCGATCCAGGGGGCCGTGCTCAGCGGCGAGAAGTCCGACATCGTGCTGCTCGACGTGACGCCGTTGTCGCTGGGCGTCGAGACGCTGGGCGGCGTGATGACCGTGCTGATTCAGCGGAACACGACGATTCCGACGAGCAAGAAGGAGATTTTCTCGACCGCGTCGGACAGCCAGCCGGCGGTCGATATCCACGTGCTGCAGGGCGAGCGGAAGATGGCGGACGACAACCGCACGCTGGGGCGTTTTCAGCTCAC
>Ga0315291_10007445_pt1 | contig 13532 bp, 8 predicted proteins | sample YL17G12_20_MG_FD_203070 | JGI IMG/M metagenome (GOLD analysis project Ga0315291, IMG submission 203070) | Sediment microbial communities from Yellowstone Lake, YNP, Wyoming, USA - YL17G12_20 | ecosystem: Environmental > Aquatic > Freshwater > Lake > Sediment | place: USA: Wyoming | collected...
CTCCGGCTGCATGGGCCGTAGCCGCCTCCACCTTGCCCGCCACGAAGCTCTTGGCATCCCCTCCCTGCTTGAGGGCAGAGGTGATTGCCCCGGCTGACATGTCCTTGTAGAGAGAATACTCAACCAGAGCAACTCGGACGGCATCCAGGACGGACTTCTCCACCATCGGGCCGAGTTCGTTCTCTACGAAGCTCTTGGAGAGCTTGACGTCTCTCTTGAGGATGCCTGCGAGAACACCAAAGCCGTCGGTGAGAGTTACCTCATTCTGGTCCCTCAATGTCTTGACTACCTCGGAGATACCCGTGTCCTTGGTACCCTGAACAACGTCATCAATCCCCTTCTTGATGGAGTCTAGGGTTTGGCCCTTGACCTCAACAGGGGCGGGGTTCACCGAAGGTGCAGCAGTCGAAGCGGGGGTTGCAGTCGAAGTGGCGGTAGGTTTACCGAACTTCTTGTCATACTCATCTGGAGTCAAAGCCTTGGAAGGCCCCGCCCAAGCAGACTTGAGACTGCCTAAGATACCTTCTTCTCCGCTTTCTTTGGATAGCTTGCTCGCTTGGTCGTAGGCCGCGTAAAGTCCTCCTGCGGCTACTAGTCCTGCACCGGCTATCGCAGCCCCAGCAGCTACCCCAGCTCCAGTTATAGCTGTGCCCGCCGCAGTGGCAGCCGGTACCGCAGCACCCTCAGCCGCAGCTACAGCGGCAGTCTCGGCAGCACCCGTGGTAGCTGCCGAGACTGCTCCACCTAGAACCTTGGGAAGTGCAGCCATCGCTTTAGTGGCTATGGTCTGTACCACCACCATCTTCGCAATCCCCCCACCTACCTCAACTGCACCACTGGCAGCCGCAGCTACAGCAGGGCCTCCAGGTAGGGAAGCTATCTGGTTCTGTGCCCACTTGGCGATGATCCCTAGCTTATCGTTCATACTCACGGTGTCTTTGGCAATCTTCTCCTGTACGTTATAGACGTCCTTGACACCCTTGATTTGATCCTTCTGAAGAGTAGACATGGCCTCCCAGATGGAGTCTGTGTCCTTCGCTTGCAGCTTGGCAGCGGCATCGGAGTCCTGAGCGTTGATGTGCAGATTCTTCAGGAGAGCTACGTCTTCACCTGAAAGCTCAGTCCCCTCCTTGAGCTTGTTGACCAGCTCTTGCTTCATCTGGTCCGTACCCGCGTTCATCTGCTTGAATCCGTCAATTACATCCTCGGAAAGCCCGAAAACGCTGGTAGCGATGTAGTCCGTGCCCGTGAGGGTGTCGATGCTGTGGCCTTGCAGACCTGGCATCTTGGACAGCCCCTTGTTAATCAGGTCTGCTCCTGCCTTTGGGCCGAGGTTCTTGGCCGCACTAGCGATGTTGACGAGATCCCCGCTGAGTGCCTTGGTGGAGTCTATGGAAGCCTTCGTGACAGCGGACTTCTGAGCAGCAGTGAGCTTCTTAGTGTTCTTGGCAATCCACTTGTTCGTCTCAGCCGTTCCCTTGTGGATGGCAGTGGTCATCTCCTTGGCTTCATCCGTATTTAGCTGGAGATCCTGGGCCATGTCCCCAATCCTGCGGTCAATGTCCTTCATGACAATGCCTTGAGCCGCTCCCTTCTCACCCTTGTCCGCAAACAAGGTGAGCTTGAGACGGCTCTGCAAGTCCTGACCCCCTACGAGGTTCGTGAGGGACTGCATGAACTTCCCAGCTTCCTTGGGGTTCATGTTCTTCGACAGCATCTTCAGTAGTCTGGCAGAGTCTTCCATCCTGTGATTGAAGAGGTTCATGTCGTCGCTAGACTGACGGATGACGTTGAAGAACTTGTTGGTGGCCATCCCTGATTCGGCCGCCTCCATGCTGAGCATGGCAAGCTTCTTGTCCGTCTGGTCTAGGCTAACTCCGATGTCGGTGGACATCTGAGACTGAAGTTGAGTGATCTCTGCAACACTCACACCCATGTGACGACTGAAGGCCACAGAGGCTTTCACCAAGTCGTTGGATAGCTCCTCTACTGGTTTCCCTGCTCTCGCGGCTGCCTGCCCGATCTCGAACATGCCTTGGCCTTCTTGGGCTAAGGCATTCAGGGTCTCGGCGTGTTGTTGTGGGGTGATCCCCAGGGATAGGTTGTCCAGAGAGTGCGCCCTCATACGCACTTTCTCTAACTGATTGGATACGTCCTTGTAGGCTGCTGAGGCATCCCCACCCCGGGCAGCAAGGAACTTGGCTGAGTCGCTACCCTGAGTTAGGGACTTGTTGAAGTCCTTCACCAGGGCATCTAGTTTGAGGAAGATGTGCAGGGCCTCCTTGAGACCATCCGCGATGACCCCGAATACGGGAGTCATCCTAGCCAGACCACTAGCCCCTTTCTCCAGGGCGTTGGCAGCGGCCTTCATCAACTTGCCATTCCCAGCCTTCCCAGCCCCATCAGGCTTCTCTTTGCTCCGAAGCTTGGCAGCCCCTACCTGCATCCCAGAGATCAGTACCTTGCCCGCTAACTTGGCAGCGGAATGGAAAGCCTCCGGAACGTCATCATTCAGGAGCGCCTTCAAGGGGGCACGAAGATTCTCTCCTCCCTCCTTGAGTCCCTCCACGAAGTCCTTGACGTCTAGGTTGGCCTCAAGCTTCTCCCTCATGTCAGCGATATGCTGGGTCGCGTCCTTCTGGAGTTGCTGGAAGTCACCAGCTTCCTTGCCGACATCCTCCCAGAGGTCTTTCAGCCTCTCGACTTCGTCTTTTTGTGCCGAAAGCGCCTTTGTTGCAGCCTCGTACTCAGGCTTGATCTTCCTGTCTGTAGAGGCCAACTTGACCTTCAGACTTTGCTGCTTCTTCAGGGCCTCGATGTACAGATCGTGTGCAAGCTCTTTGGTTTTCCCAAGTCGAGCGATGTTTGCAGCGGCATACTTCTCAACCTTGTCCGCCGTTTTCAGAGCAGGGATGTACTCCCGTCGAACCTTGGCCCCCAACCCCATCCAGATTTTACCGCCCACCTTACCAATCCGAGCGGATTGCTTATCGATGAGCTTCAGTCGATCAGAGAGCCCCTTCTGGAGCTTGGCGAACTCCGCAAGAGCCTTCTTAGACTCTACCTCTACGCCAAATTTAAGGATCTCGTCTTCTCTGGCCACGGTTACCGACCTCTCCAGGTGGTGCTACCTGGCTTCGCTGCGGGGAGAGGAACCGCCGTGGATGGGTCACGATCCGTCTCCGTCACGGTTTCAGCTCGGGGGATATTCCACTTGTCCATGAACTCGGTGTGCCTCTCATCATAGAGTTCAGGATAAACGATCTGCGAGGCGGCTCTCTGAGCATTGAGTTGCCGATGCCGTAGCAGTCTTGCCTGGACTTCTTGCGAGGAAAGCCCTTGGGTGAGGTCCGTTCCACCCAGCAACGGCTTACCCTCGAACTCCTCACGGTGCCTCTCGGCCACAGCCCGGAGTGCCGCTGCCTTGTCCTCGTACCCCTGCCGGACTCTCTGCTCGTGGGCCTCGATGACCTGATCGTGCCAATCCTTCTCTCCACGAAGGTCTGCCTTGAGCTGCTCCGACAACTCAGGAACCGTGTTGGCCACAGTAAGCACCTGACCCCCGACTCCATTGGACGGACCATCCATGGCCTCCCCAAGGAGTACATGTCTCAGGATCCTATCCCTCCGAGTAATCTTCTCAGTCCGATCCTTCTCTTTCCGTGACCGGTCGCTGGAGTGAATCTTGCTCATCCCCTTGCCGACAGTCGCCCCAGCAATGAACTTGGTGTTCTCCCAGTCAGCCTCGTACTGCCCTTTCAAGTCCTCAAAGTAATTCAACGCCCGCCACATGAGCTGTGCCCAGTTCATCCCTAAGACAGAAGTGCCAGGGATACCGCTGACCGCTGTGGAGGTCAGGTCCACCTCGTGAAGCTGTGCCCATCGGAGCCTAGATACGGACTCCATGGTGTACGCTTCGGTCAGGATCACAGCCTGATAGGCCCGCCGATTGATCTCCGAAAGATACCGAATCACCTTCTGCTTGGCCGCAACAGGGAGTTCCTTGAAGAAGCTCACAAGCTCGGGCTGGAGCTTGTCCCTGTCCTTCAACATGTTCTGGCCGTCCACCATCAACACCCCAAAGGTTAGGAACAGGTCGTTGTAGTTCTTGGTTGTAGTCCCCCCTGCCATCAGCCGAATCAGCTCGAACTCGTGATGGTTGATTGACTTGAAGACGAATAGAACGTCGTTTATCTCAGCCGACTGAGTGAGAAAACCATGGAACAGCATCGGGTCTACGTCCCGGTAGACCTCCGGATTGACCTCAGGAAAAGCCTGAGGTGCCGAGAAGTCGGCATCCTCGCCTTCAACCTCTTTTTGAAGTGACCCCTGCTCCTCCTCGTAGGTCCGGCCCGGGTCAGCCATAGCTCAAGCCCGTCGTGGCGGACTGTACCTCGGATTGACTCCTGCTACGGGAGGGCGGTCCACGGGTACAGGACCACCTGAAATGGGTCGCTTCAGCTCTACAGCCTCTACAGAGGGCCTTTGAGACGTGACAGGTGCCGGAGGAGGCTCCCCCTCCAAAGAGGCTATCTGAGCGGCTCTGGAAAGGTTCTGGACAGGGGTTGCTGACTGTCGAATAGCCTCCGGGACAGGTACCTTCTGTGAGGCCGATACCTGGACCGGAGCCGAGGACTGGGCCGGAGCTGGAAGGTCCACAGACCCTTGGTTCATAGGTGTCCGATTCCTCATCAGGTCGCTCACTGAGGAATCCTCTTGCGGAATCGGAGGCTGAGGTACTGGCTGAGCCTCTGTCTCCACCTCGGCTAGCTTGGCCGCTGCGGCATCCACCTCAGCCTGTGATACCTTTGGAGCCAACCCAGACTCCCCCAGAGTCCGGATCAGTAGCTCTCCAGGGATGCTTTCCCCAAGCTCACGAACCTCTCCAAGGAGCCGACGAAGCTTATCCTCGTCCGTCTCCTCAGCGATGTCGAACTGGATACCTTCCTTGGCCTTCTCCTCAGCCTTGATCAGAAGCTCCGCAAACTTCCGCCAGGCTACAGTGATGGCCTCACGTCCCCAGGTCTTGAGGAACGTATCCCTGACCCAAGCATGCTTCTCTAGCTTGACCGGCTTGCCATCCTCTTCCTCAATTTCAATGAGGTTCACATCCCGGAGGTCTACCCCATCGATCTCAACGATGGCTCGGCAGAGATGCCCAATCTGAAACCCGTGAAGGTAGGCCACATCCTCCAGTTCACGAGTCTCGTCCCCAATAGCCTCGTACTCCTCGGGGGTGAGGCTTCGAAACACGAACGAGCAACCCGCGATAGTCACGGGTTGCTCGATCAGCCCTACCTTCTTCGCCTTCTCAAGGGCAGCCTTGAGCTTCTTTGCTTGTAAAACAGCCATCTTCATCTCCTATTCATTTGGGAGACGACGATGAGCCGGAAGGCAGTATGTGATTTAAATCTGCTCTCCGGCTCAAAGCCGTCGAGTCACAACACTATCCTAGGTCACGCTGTGACTAAGGTAGCATTCGCGTTCGCAGTGTTACCACTGGCGAACCTGAGCGAGAAGCCGGTGCCGGACGAACCGTTGGCCGCAATCGGGGCCAAACCGGTATCCACGAACTCACCGTACTGGTCCGTACCAGAGATGATGTCCGTCACCATCGCCTGAGAGTTCTCAGCAACGATGGCCGCATCCGACGTGTACGAGGTGCCATAGCTCGACAGCCAGCAACCCTCGAAGAAGGTCAGAAGCGCCTTCACCGTCGTGATCTTGGCTCCCTCACCACCACCGTTGGAAACCTGCTGCTGCGAGGCGTTCTTCACCGTCACGCCCTCAAGGTCGAACTTGGAGGCAATCTCGGAGAACACCAGCTCTTGCTTGATGTCGAAGGGCCAGCGGTGGTGACGTAAGGACCGAACAAGGCCCTCAACTCCACCCTTGTACCCAAGAGCCTGGAACACGTTCACCGCGTAGAGCAGGGTCTTGTTGATCGAGAGCGTCATCGGGTCCGTCACGCTGGGGACCAACTCGGCCACCATATCACCGAAACCAACGCCACGGATCGGGTCAACCGTCCGAGACTCGTCAGTGGTGAACTCAGAGAGTACGCCGATCTGCTGGAAGGCTTTCTTGCCTACCATGTATCCGAACACTTTGTTCTTTTGGCTTACAGCAGCACGGGTATTTGGTGCTGTGCCCATCCGGTACAAATAGTTTGACGTGTCACTGGGCTTGGCCATGGTGTTACTCCTACGCGGCTATAGATGGTTTCTTAGCCCCACCTAACATCACGAAAATCAGGCGATTGTTCTTCCGAGAGTTGCAAGATCGACATTATCAACCACGTGTGTGCCACCCTTCGAAAGGGGGATCACATGGTCCATTGTAAGCTTTTGGTCAGCCAGCACCGGATTCAACCGCCCTGCTTGCCCTTCGAGAAGAAGATCCCGTGGATTGCATTGGCCCGAGAGGCAAGCTTGTTCAGGTCCGCCTGAACCCACGACTGGGTGAAGTCCGCATCCCGAAGGATACCCGCCACCTTGGTGGAAACCCCATGCAGGTCTTGCTTGGCCCTGGAGGCGTTGAACTTCTTGCCAGCCTGAACCAGGGTATCAACCCGGTCGTTCGTCTCTTCGAGGCAAGCCAGGATCTCTCCGGCCACCGTCGAGTTCTCCTGGAGAACATCATAAGCCAGCTTCTGGTTCTTGGACTGGTTCGGGCTCTGGATCTTGTTGGCGGCCTTGATGAAGTCCTGCCGAACAGTCTCAATCCCGTTCGTCTGACCAGACGCGGCCTTGCGGGCAAGAACGCCAAGAATCTTCTCGGCCTGGGAAATGGATGCTTCGATAGCTAGGAGTTCATTCATGGGATTCCTCGTGGAGGTCTGCCCTAGTGAGGGTATAAAAGAACCATCGGCTAGCCGAACCCTGATGGGCTTCAGCAGGTCAAACATCTGGTCCAGGTCCACGGAAGCGGTCGTTTCCCCGTAGAGGAGGAACGAGTCAAGGGACTTCCGGAGGGGCTGACGGGTCAGGGCTCCCAGGAACCGTGCGACACTGACCGCCCCCAGGGTGAGTTTTTCCCCATTGGGCAGCTTTACCCAGTCCGTATTGCCGTCCGTTCCGACTGTCACCATCACCGTAGCCATTCACTAAGGGACGGCTGACAAGGGCTCTATCAGACCCGGACCAGAACCTCGGTTACATGACTCGGTAGAAGGAGCGTCCCATCCTCCGGTCCCCAGAGCCACAAGGACTCCCCGATCCACCCTGGCAGCTCTCCCATGGCCCTCTCAGCATCGTTCAGGATGCTGGCAGCCTTGGGTAGGTCCAGGGCAACAAGATGGCTCTTACGGGCTCCTAGAACGGCCCTACGCCCCTCTGGAGAGGCTGGCCCGAACAGGAGCCCCCGAAGGTGCCCCAGCCGGTAAAGCTCCGTCCAGCCCTCGACCATTGAGCCTGCGAGGCCCTCGGCCAGGATGAACCCGTTGGTGCCCACATCCAGTACCCGAGGTGGGTTGACCTCCCCTGGCATCGAAGGCAGAGTCCCCTCCAGGACGTACTGCCGTAGCCATTCCACGACCAGCTTGATGCGGTCCCCTCGCCCATCCTTGCCCCCAAGGAACCCCCTGGCAAACGAGATCAGCCGAGACAAGTCCCTGTCAGCATGAGCTAGCCCAGCCGGACCAAACCTCCCAAGGTCGCACCCAAACACCACGGCAGCCATATTTGGGTGGATAACTAGTTTGCGATCCAGAAACAGGGCCAGGATGAGCACCTCATCGATGTCCTCAATCTCCCTGGCAACTAGCTTCAGAGGTAAAGGACGCCCGAAGATCAGGTCACGATAGAACTGCTGGAGAGCCGATTCCCCAAACTTTTCGGGGTCTGACCTGTAAACGAATGTCGTTTCGGAGGGCTCGAAGTCCCCCAGGGCAATGACTGGCTCGGTCTGCTCCCTCGGCAAGGAGGCGTCAACGACGACCTGGAGCTGCAATTCTTGCACGGGAAAAGCCTACACCAGGGTTGATCCTAAAGGCTCTTGAAACGTACCTTCTTCACTATGTCCCCGAAGTACCCGAGAACCCCCCATTTGCCGTACAGTCCTGGTGGCACGTCGGATGACCGCCGGATCTCTTCGGTCGAGGCATTCCTCTGCACCCCTGTCGTCCTGACCGAGAAGCTTGACGGAAGCAATGTCTGCCTGGAGAAGGAAGCCTGCTTTGCCCGGAGCCACGCAACGGCCCCGAATCACCCGAGCTTCGATGCCTTCAAGGCGTTTCATGCCTCGGTGAAGGGCCAGATCGGTGATGGTATTCAGGTCTTCGGTGAGTGGGTCTATGCCAAGCACAGCATTTCCTACTCGGACCTCTCGGCCTACTTCCTGACCTTCGGCGTCCGTGACCTCAACAAGGGCCTCTGGGCCTCCTGGGAGGAAGTGGAACTCTGGTCGGAAACCCTCGGGGTCCCCACGGTCCCGGTCCTGGCTCGTGAGCCTTGGCTCAACCGTGAGCACAAGATTCGGGATCTGGTCGAGACTCACTCCGAGATGCCCTCTCGGCTCGGTGGCGGTCCTCGTGAGGGAATCGTCCTCCGTGTGGCGGGGGAGTTCAAGGACGAGCAGTTCTCAACCTCCGTGGCTAAATGGGTACGGAAAGATCACGTCCAGTCCGAGGAGCACTGGAAGAACCAGCAGATCGTCCGGAACGCCCTGAGGTAGCCACTCAAAGCCGCTGTACTCGCTCCCGCATGTCCTGGTATTTCTCGGGAGCCTTGGACTTGAGCGGTGTTAGTTCCGTGAAGAACTGACGGAAGCACTCCGCGAAGTCTTCGACGGTCCGGTCCTGGAAGTAATTGTGCGAAAAGGGTGGGTTGCCATACGCTCGTTCCCAGCCATCTATTTGCTGAGTATCCGGAGGCGTTCCGGTTCTGAGGGACTTGCCACTGAATCTTACAAGGGCCAGCCACGAGCCATGTCCAACCAGCCCTCATCCCGCATCCAGGGGATAACTTTTTCGATCACTGCCTTTTTAGCCTCCCCCTCAGTTTTGAACACCACGGGGTCACGCATCTTGCTCAGGCCGACCCCACCACCGAAGTTGGAATAAAACCTACCTGGTTCTACCCAGGTATAATCAGCTTTTCTGGGGTGATCAAACCCGATAGCCCAACCTTCCACCGCCTCCTCGCCATGATACTTAGAGTAATAGACGTGGGGGTTACTTTTCCCGGCCACCCTCAGGACGGAACGGTCATAGGTTGCCGAGGGTTCTTCTGAATCCGAGGCGTTCCGGTTCTGAGGGATCTTGGCCAGCGTGATCCCGTTGCCGGTCCACACCACGCTCTCGATGACCACTGGAACCTGGTGACCGTCTTTCCTCGTGACCATCACGGTGTCCCCAGCCTGGACTGTGCCCTGCACACGAACACCCCAGGAGCCGTCACGCATCTTGGAGAAGGTTGCATCAGGGGCTCGACCAGAAGGTGGACGGCTAGGCGGACGCTCCTCCACAACAGGTGCGGCCGGAGGAGCTACTTCCTCCTTGGGAGCTTCCCTACGACGAGTCTCCGCCCAATCCTCCCAGAACGTATCGTTGCTCTCATACTTCTCGATGAGGTCTTCAACTCGGTCTTGGAGTGAAGTCCTCCAGCCCTGAGTCCGCTTGACGATGGGGGCCTTCCCCTTCTCCAGTGGCCGACCGTCCTTGGAGCTGAGGAACTGAATCCGGATGGCGTCAGAACCTACTTCTGCTCCCATCCCAGATCGCACCGTGACCGAGGACCAAACTCGAATGTCCACAGCGGGACCGAGCTTGAGGTCGTAGTAGTATTCGTTACGAGAGGAGCCCTGCTTTGGGTGAAGACTACGGAAAGCCCTCTTCAGGAACTTCTCCATGTCCTCCAGTGAGACTTCGGTAAAAGTGGCGGCCATGACTCAGTTCACCTTCCACGCATCAGGGATGACACCCTCGTATTCGGAAGCTGTTCGCTCTAGATTACCTTGAACCTCAGGGGACAGCTCGATAGGGGGGTTCGCTCCTGGCTTCTGCACGTTCTCGCCAACCCTGAGGCCAGCCTCACTCACGAATGGGGATATGCCTGCTGCCTTGCCGCCTACAGCCTTGGGGCAGACTATCGTGAGATTCACCGCTGCACGGGTAAGAGCAACATAGCCCAGGCGACGTTCAGATTCCATCTCCTGCTTGCGAGCCTCTGGGTCAGGTGGGGGCTGACCAGGTTTCACCGGGGGCTCGAAGGGGAATTTGCCCTTGGGCATCTGGACGTAGCAGTTAGTCCATTGAGCACCTTTGACACTGTGAACAGTTGAAATAAAGACTCCTGGTGGAGCTTTCCGCTGCTCTGGGGGTAGAGCTGCCTGTTCTTTATCCCACTTCGTGATGTCTACCCTAAGCTCACGAGCACGGCCAGCATAGCGATCCATCTTGGCCTTGAAGCCATTTGGAGTGTTGGGGTCAGTCAAGAGATCCCCAGGGTCAGTGGGGTCTTTTTTGGCTAGCTCATACAGGAAGCCGATGTTCCCCAGACCCTCTGTATCGTCCTCGTCATCCCCTTCGGCATCCTCCCCAACAGCATCCCGAAGGTCTGCCTTGAGGCTGTCACGGAAAGTCTGCTCAACATAAGAAGCCTTACCTGAGTAAGGATCCGTCACAGCAACCAACCCTGTCATTCCAAGAATCTCGTCAAACATGTCCTTGGTTGTGTATTCAGGGTTAGCTGAGTTTGCCTGCATCTCGGAGATGCCTCGACCGATATCCTCCAGCTTTTCAATGGCCTTGTTGAACTTGAACCCGCCCCGCTGCTTGGTCAGCTTCTCTGCCAACACTGACTGAAAGCCGGGGTCACCCAGTGCAATGAGGGGGTTGACCGTCTTGATGTCTTGACCATTCCTTCGAGCATAGGCCGAGATGGATTCTTGAACAGCAGCAACCCCCGCATCGGGAGCCACGAAGAACCGGTTCGGCTTGTTGATGACCTCCCCAAGGGCATTTTGCATCTTGGTATAGTCATCCCCTGTGGCAAGCTGCACATAGCTCAGGAACGCTTTCGTCTCTGGAGACCCTAGAAAGCTGGATGCACCTTTGCGGGCGTAGGGAACGCCACGAATGATACAGGCCGTCTCGTAGGAGTGCTGTTCCTTGTTGGTCCTGGTCAGAATGGCGTTATCCGCCACATCCCCACCTGTCTCGATGTTGGACTTGATCTCCTCGACAACACCCAATGCGGCGTCAGCCTCATCCAGAGGACTGGAAATTCGGATAGAGCCTACGCCCCGAACCTTGGAAGGGGACGGGACAGCCTCCATGTTCATCCTTCCGTCATTGTGAGCGATTAGCTTGTTCGCACATTCCACGATCTCTGGCTGGCAGCGGTAATTCGTGCGGATGGTGCGGACAGTCCAGTCCTCCTTTTGAGCCCTCCCCAAAAAGATATCCGGACGTGCCCCTCTGAACTGGTAAATCGCCTGGTTCGGATCTCCAACCATCCAGACGGACTTACCTTCGGAGGCGTCTTTGATGTGCTCGGACATCATCTCTGCAATGTCATTTTGACAGGCGTTAAGATCCTGACACTCGTCGATTAGGATGTGGTCATACACCCCCTGAAGGGTCTTCCGAACCAAGGGCTCACGCTTCAAAATGTCACGGTAGATTTTGAGCATGTCGTCAAAATCCCCGAGCCTCTGGTCATTGGGTCTCCAACGTCCCATGAAGGACTCATACCCCTTGGAAGTTTTGCAAGGGGGCTTCCAGCCTGGAATCGAACCTTTCAAGCCCTCATACATATCGTACCAATCCGCAGCATCTACCTCGTCCTCTGTACGAGCATCCGCTTTGGCCTCAGCGGGAGTGACGTTGTTCCCCGACCACTTGCTCTTGGCCATCAAGACGTTCTTGAGCTTCGGGATCTTTCTCTCCTGAGGAGAGTTCGCTGGAAAGCATTCACCCCATACTCTCTGAACTGCCCGAGCTACAGAACCACCCCCCTGAACGAACCCTCCCTTGTCCTGTCCCAGACCCATGGCACTACGCTCAGACGGCGTACCATACTCACCAATGAACTTCCGGAAAAGGGAGTGCATTGTCCCGACAGACATCTGTTGAAGTGTTTCCCCACTCGTAGCTGAGCCAATCTTCTGCTTCAGTTCATTGGCCGCCTTCGCGTTGAACGACGTGACCAGGATCCGGCTGGGGTTAACCCGCCGCTCCTTGACCAGGTACTCAACGCGAGCGACTAACGTGGTTGATTTTCCGGATCCGGCGCCTGCCGACACCAACACACGACCATCCGTGAGTGCCGCAGCTCTCTGCTCATCATCCAGCTTACGGAGGGAGTCCGGCACGTTCTGTGGCTTCGAGGGATCTCCCATGGCAGCGGCAGCAGCCGCTACAGCGATACCGACGGTCTCTGCCCTGGTTGGAGGTGCATCGGACTCCCCAGAGGTATCGATGGCCTTCTTGGCAGCCTTGGTAGCTTCTTGTTCTACCTGGTTCAGGACATCTACCTGGTTCGCAGAAGCCTCTTCAACTCCCTCTGCACCACTGGCCCCAGCGGACTGGATCTGTTGGTTCAGGAGAACACTCGCCTGGTCTACCGCTTCCTTGGACCCCGCATCAATAGCGTTCTTAGGGATCTCCCTCTGCACAGCCGTCTTGGCTGCCAGGTCAATCCAATCCCGCAGCCTCACGTTCTTCATCGTGATGGCGGCAAACTTGTCCAGAGCCACGTCTGCATCATCGATCATCGAGGCCGACATAGCCTCACGGATTTCCTTGAGAGCCCGGTTCGTTTGGAACACGGCCCTCTGGGTCACCGCCCCACCACGGGACAGGACCGTCCGAAGGAGTAGTGCCCGACGACCAGCATTCTGTGGATTGATCGCCCGGATGACCATGGCCCGCTGGAGGAGCTTCTTGTGGGACTCCGAGGGAAGGCTCTCACTCATCGCCTTCTCGACAGCCTCCCCGATCATCGCATCCGAGAGACGAAGGAGGCGGATGCCCCGGTGGGTCACCTCGTCCTGGGGTTCGCTTCCAGTCGCTTCCTCCACGTACCTCATGTACGTATCCAGGGCGAGCACGAACACCACGTACTCCGCGATCTGAAGGTCACCGACCTCGGAGTCTTCATCGGCTGCAACCCTGCGAGTTAAAGCCTGACGAACGGCCTGACGGACGATGGATTCTTCCACGATGTTAACCTTCCACTACACCGGAACATAAGAAACTAACCGGAGTACCCCAGGAACGGTGTATTCTTCCGCAGGTTGATCCTTGTACGCCCTGGAGCGTAGGTAAAACGAGCCGAATGCACGTCCGCTGGAAGACCAGGACCCTGGCCACGAATCGGCAGACAGGGGAGCCTCTCTGCCCCCATACGAGGGTCAAGAGGCCCGTCACCCTCACCCCCGTGATGATGACCGTGGAACAGAGGAAACAGTCCTACGCCTGGCGTCTAGGCCCGGCAATCAGGCGTTGCTGCCTGGCCCACGGACTGGCCCAGGCAGCCTGGTGGTGGGAGGTGGACCAGAGATGGAAAGACCTGGCTCAGACGGAGCTA